>TARA_R100000655_G_scaffold1444_1_pt1 | contig 25012 bp, 40 predicted proteins | sample TARA_R100000655 | Tara Oceans TARA_R100000655 (sample SAMEA2622497) | marine metagenome | biome: marine biome (ENVO:00000447); feature: deep chlorophyll maximum layer (ENVO:xxxxxxxx); material: "saline water (ENVO:00002010), including plankton (ENVO:xxxxxxxx)" | depth 90 m
CGATTTGCCAGAATTGCCGTTAGGTCGGGCTGGGTAAAGAAAATGGAACGACTAGCAATAAAAGTCTCCTACCTTCCCGCGACAAACTACAGAGATAATAGAATAAAGGTAACAGACAAAGGGAAAATGGGTTTACCCAATCGTACATATACGCAGGCCGTAGATATTTCTATATCGGATCAGGAGAACAGACGTAATGCGGCACAAGGGTTTTTAAATAAGTATGTACCAAATACCGTTTTATGTGACGTAGCAATGGTATATGGTAACGATACCTTTTTTATCTGGAAACATCAGGAAGAAAAGTAATTGGACGTGGGGTATCTTAGGTGAAAAACAAGATGAAGAAAACTTCAAAACAGATAGCGCATGAAGCCCATCAAGAGCACATTAACTCTCTTGATCCTTATTTCAAAAAACGACTTCAAGGGTTGACTGTTAAAGAGATAAATGACCGAGCTGATAGAATCCGTCGCTCACAACAAGAAAGAGAAGGGCAACTTTCAACCCAGTCGTTCTTAGGAGTTCTCGATGATGTCGTTTGCGAAAATGGGTTTTGGTATGGACCAAAATGTAGGAAATGTGGTTGTGCTCCGAGGAGCATTGGAGAAGTGTCGCTTGCCTTATACTCAACTGGACGCTGGCTTTGTAACTTTTGTTACTCAGAAAATCCTGAAGATATCAAAAATAAATTGGGTCTGTCCTCCCTGATAACTGTATGGGCAAAGGAAAAAAAGATTAAAAAAGACTAAATTAGGCTTTACTCCGATTAAGTCTTCCCTTATACTTCTTCATAGTTAAACGGTAAGCGTTTAACAGTAAGCCAGAAAGGAGAAAGAACCATGGCTAAAAAAGAAAGCGTGAATTCAACATTTCAAGTTAATGAGGATTTCTTGTCTGCGACAGAAAGTCAACAAGATAAGGCAGTTCGCTCATTCATTGCGGCTAACCCAGCCGCCCATATTAAACCTAGTGAGGTTGGGCAATCAGCTCCTTTCCTTCGACGCCAGTCAGGTAAACGGTTTGATATATCAGAGCGTATAAACCAAGGAGGACTCGCAAAAGAAATATTGAGCTTTGCTCGATCTAACGGTGGCGGTGAGCGGGATATTTCGGCTCACCTCTGCGGTGGGTTTTCACGAACTTCAAAGTTCTATGGCTCAGCGATTATTGAGTTGGTGGTAACTGGATAACGCTCCCGCGTCCAGAAGTAGGTTACTGCCCACCCCACCCTATGGTTTTGTTTACTCGGCCATAGGGTGGGGCTTTTTATTGGCGATTCTTATATATAGGACTCGAGAAGAAGGAGGCTCGAAAAAATTTTTTAGGAGATTTTACCAATATGCCAATATCTTCGCAGCTAAGTCTTTGAATAAAGGAGCTTTATTAGGTATTGGTACTCAATATTGGTACTTATTGGCAGTTCAGTACCAATATGTGCTCAGCTCGTCGTGAGCGATATATTTTTCTTTCTTTCTTAGATCTCGAGGTATACTATAGTAAACGATGCCTAGACGTAAAACTGATACAATCAACCCAGTCATACTGAAACCACTCAGTGCTCGCCAAAGAAAGTTCGCTGAAGAAATGGTTCTCGGTCGGTGTTCTCAAACTGAAGCGGCTCGAAGAGCTGGATACGCCAGCAGTTCAGCGGCAGTCAGAGCGTGTGAACTTCTTAACGTGGCGAAGTTTCCCAATATCGCAAACTATATGAATGACCTACGCAACGAACTGACTAAAAAGTACGAGGTGAGTTTTGAGGGTCACCTCCGCGACCTTGGTGAGCTTCGTGATGGAGCTGCTGCGAATAACCAGTTTAGTGCGGCAATCAATGCTGAGGTTCATCGCGGTAAAGTTGGTGGCCTTTATGTAGACCGAAAGGAAGTACTCCACGCTCATATAAATGCTATGAGTAAAGAAGACTTGATTCGTCGGCTCGAAGAGCTTGATAAAGAAACCGATGGGACTATCAGAAAAGTAGTTGATGCAGAGTACACTGATGTCAGCCAAGCCTGAATCTAAACTTTGGAAGGCGTTACGGGATGGCATTACTGACATACATTGGGTTCGGATTGAGTCCTGGTCATCTCCTGGAGTACCTGATGTAAATGGATGCGCTGAGTTTGGGGAGTTTTGGATAGAACTCAAGGTAATAAAAAATAACAGGGTCTTGCTGTCACCTCATCAAGTAGCGTGGCATTTAGTGAGGTCTCGTAATTGTGGGCACTCTTTCATCTTAGCAAGGGAGGCAGGGAGGACTCCTTTGATTTTGTTTTCTGGTTCAAAGGCAAAAGACCTTGCTGATAAAAAAATACCAGAGATCGCCCAGATCGCAACCATCCCCCACCCATATGATTGGTCCAAGCTCAGAGGTTCATTAGAGAAGGCTTGTCGTTCGTCGCCCTAGGTTCTTGTCGCTTCTTGTCGCTTTGATCTATTAGATCTAGCCAAGCCTAACCTAACCTACCCTAATCAAGCCTAACCTAACCACAATCAAGATCGTCTAGATCATGTAAAAAATAAAAAAAGCACTGACTAAATAGCGGTAGTCTTATTTTAAGTGGGTTTTACTATAGTAAGGGTAAATTAACTAAGTATGAGGGTAAATAACATGCATAGAAATAAATTTAATCGTTTACTGTATTTAATCATTTGTCTACTTGGAGCAGCTGGAGTATCTTATACACTGTTCTATTATATTCTAGAGAGTGTCCCTTTACTTGTAATGGTATTGTATTCTATTTCAGGGATTGCTTTCTTCGCTGGAGCATACGCTATTTATAAAGATTAAATTACCCTAGGAGACTTCTTGTCTCCCAACTGAAGCGATGGTTTTTTGGAGCTGTCGCTTCTTTTTTTCCTTGTCGCTTCTTGTCGCTTTGATTTAAAAGATCTTCTAGATCATGGTAATACACACACACATTAATTTAAAAGATCTTCTAGATCATGATTAATATACCAAGCCCCCAAGGTGTTGCATATATGCAACAAGTAATAAAAAAATACATATAATTAAAAAAAGGGGTTGACGTAGCTTACCCTAGCCCCTATTATACCACTATACCAATTACGGTATACATAACCAATAAGGAGTAAACCAAATGGGTAAACCAACCAAACAAGTAATTTTCGTAGCCCCAGAGGGGTTTAATGAAATGCTACCCAGCCAACAAGCCAATACTGTAGCGGTATGGCTAGCGGCCAACCCTAATGCAACAATAACCCCCACTGGTATAGCCGAGGGTGGGCTACCACCTTATCTACGTAGGGATACTGGCAAACGTGCCGACATTAATAGGTTACTAGCTAGCCGCATAAAGGTAGCCGAGTTTATACCTCAGGCTCGTAAACTAGGGGGCGGGTATACTGACTTAGTTGCGGCTCTGGTAGGGGGCTACAGCCGCAGTTCTGCGGGCTACGGCAAGGGGGTTATTGAGCTAGTAGCCTAGCTATAGGGGTCTCAAGGGGCTAGCAAAATATCTAGCCCCTTAACCCTAACCTACCCTCCCAAAAATAGCGTCCCGCGCCCACCCGCCCTCCCCCAAGTAACACCGCTCCAGTTTCATTATCCGTGCGCCATTTGACATTACAAACCACACATGGATAATTTTTCTCTTTACTTTTCTTTTTTGAGCAATATTATTCCTGCCCATGGCCAATGCTTCATTACGTCAGCGACTAGAAAGTTTAAGCAAGGACACTTTAGAGGAGTATCTTGCAGTATATGGCCGTTTAAAAGAAATAGAAAATAGTGAAGCCAGCCAAAAAAATTTTTTAAAATTTATAAATGCAGTTTGGCCTGATTTTATAGAAGGGTCGCACCATAGAGTTTTTGCACAAAAATTACAAGACGTCGCAGAAGGCCGAGTTAAACGCTTAATAGTGAATATGCCACCGAGACATACAAAGTCCGAGTTTGCGAGTTATCATTTTCCTGCATGGTTAGTGGGCAGAAATCCTAAACTAAAGATAATTCAGACTACGCATACAGGTGAACTGGCTATGAATTTTGGTCGAAAAATGAGAAACCTCATCGACTCCCAAGAATATAAAAAAATTTTTCCAAAAGCCGCATTAGCTGCTGATTCTAAGTCAGCTGGTCGATGGACAACTACACAAGGCGGTGAATATTTCGCGGCTGGCGTAGGCGGTGCTATAACTGGACGTGGCGCAGATCTTTTGATTATTGACGACCCCCACTCAGAACAAGATGCGCTTAGTGATGCGGCAATGGAAAACGCATACGAATGGTATACTTCTGGTCCAAGACAACGGTTACAACCAGGAGGGAGTATCGTTATAGTAATGACACGTTGGAGTGAACGAGACTTAACCGCAAAGGTTTTGAAACAACAAGCTCACGACCCTAAAGCTGATAAATGGGAGGTTATAGAGTTCCCAGCAATACTTGAGTTAAGTGGAAAAGAAAAACCATTATGGCCTGAGTTCTGGAAACTTGAAGAACTAGAAGGTATAAAAGCCTCATTAAGCGCACAAAAATGGAGTGCACAGTGGCTTCAACAACCAACCTCAGACTCAGTGAGTATTATTAAACGCGACTGGTGGCAACCATGGGAAAAAGAAAGTGTTCCTGGATTAGAGTATATTATTCAAAGTTATGATACAGCATTTTTGAAAAAAGAGTTTAGTGACTACTCAGCGATTACAACTTGGGGTGTTTTTCGCCCTGAAGAAGACTCAGGTCCAAATTTAATTTTACTGGATAGTCAAAAAGGGCGTTATGAGTTCCCTGAGTTAAAACGCGAAGCTCTTAAAAGCTATCATTATTGGGATCCTGATGTTGTGATTATTGAAGCGAAGGCTTCTGGAACACCCTTAACTCAAGAACTTCGGGCGATGGGTATACCAGTAATGAATTTTAGTCCTGGAAAAGGTCAGGATAAATATGCAAGAGTCAATGCCGTAGCACCCTTATTTGAGAGTGGTATGGTTTGGGCACCAGAAAAAAGTTTCGCTGAAGAAATTATTGAAGAATGTGCACAATTCCCTAATGGCGAGCATGATGATCTTGTAGATTCTATGACTCAAGCACTGTTACGTTTTCGACAAGGCGGTTTTATAGGTCATCCAGAAGATTACGAAGAGGAAGAATCGGAGTATCGTCGACGTTATGAATATTATTAGCTTTTCAAAATAAATTTTTTAGATTAGGGTAGCAAAATGCCATCTAGTAAGTACACACCGAAACAAAAGAAATTGGCCGCTGTAGCGTTTCCAAGAAATAAAATCACTGGGGCTGATTTAAAGGCGTTAGGGAAAAAGAAGAAGAAGGAATCTAAGAAAATTAGTAAGAAAACTACTAAGAAAAAACGGAAATCATAATGGCTAGACCAGGACTTTATGCAAATATACATGCAAAAAGAAAAAGAATCAAAGCAGGTTCAGGTGAAAAAATGAGGGGAAAAGGTACAAAGGGTGCACCCACTAAGAAAAATTTTCGACAAGCAAAAAGAACGGCTAGAAAATGAATTTAGAAAACCAAGCAGTGTATAAAGATTTACGTTCTTGGTCAAAGCAAGTTCTTGAAGTTCCGAACCCACATCTCTCTGGTTTACCTGCTTGTCCATATGCAAAAAAATCATGGTCTGAAAATCGAGTTTGTGTGATAGAAGGAACTGGATTATTAGACTTAAAAAAAGCCATAGAAAGTTATAAAGCAAAAACAAAAACAACTGATATATTGATATGGGTCAGTTTTACTTTAGGTCGTCAAGACTTATGGGAACGCTGGATAACTTTGTGGAATAGAAAAAATTCAAAAGATGACCTATACTTAATGCTGTTTCACCCAGATTATCCTGTGTCTGAAGATGATGAAGAGTTTCTAGCTGATAATGATTGGGTATCTTCTCAAGATGCATACCTTATGATTTTTATTCAGTCTTTATCAAAATTAAATGAAGCAAGTCTAGCTTTAGATAAAATTGGATACTATAGTCATCTTTCTGAGCATTTATATGAAACTTTAGTTCTTGAAAGAAGGAGAGTCCCTTATGGCAATGGGTAACAAAAGAATGACAATGGGCAAGAAGAAAAAGATTGCAGGAATGAAACGTGGCGGTATGAAGAATGGCATGAAAAAAACTGCAGCAGCAAAAAAGACTGTTAAGAAAAGACGCACAAAAAGAGCGTAAATAATGGCTGATGAACCCTTGGTGCCTCCACTTGATATGGAGCGTCCGATAAGAACGGACGTTATTCTAAAAGATGATGAGGTTTTTATTGATGCTCCCTCAAATAATGAGGGAGTGTCTCAAGACATAGATATTGAAATAGAACCTGAAACAGATGAGGAAGGTAATGTTATAGTTGCTTTTGGCACTATGGAGACCACCCCATTGTCTGATGAATTTTATCGAAATCTTGCAGATGAGATGGACGAGCGTGAACTTGACAGTTTAAGTTCCGAGATTATGTCTATGTATAAGGAAGACCGTGAAAGTCGGGGTGATTGGGAAAGAACATATACTGAAGGATTAAGTCTCTTAGGTATGCAAACAGAAGATCGATCACAACCTTTTCAGGGAGCATCGGGGGTTTATCATCCATTACTAAGTGAAGCTGTGGCACAATTTCAGGCTTCAGCTTATAAGGAGTTATTGCCAGCAGGAGGTCCAGTGAATACTCGGATTGTTGGTAAAATTACTCCAGAACGCGAGTCACAAGCAACTCGCGTAAAAGATTTTATGAATTACCAGATAACTGAGGTTATGCAAGAGTATGACCCAGAGCTGGATTTGATGCTTTTCTACCTACCCCTTTCAGGTTCCTCTTTTAAAAAAATTTATTATGATGAGGGGCTAGGCAGAGCGGTCAGTAAATTCATAACGGCTGAAGATTTAGTTGTGCCTTATGAAACTACTGACCTGCAATCAGCGGCTAGAATCACACACATGATTCGTCAGAATGTAAATGATGTTCGAAAACTTCAGGCTTCTGGTTTTTATCGTGATGTGGAGATTATGGCAAGCGACGAACCCCCAAGTCAAGTCACTGAAAAAGTAGACGAACTTGAGGGACTCAGTCCTACGAGTTATGGTTCATCCGACACTATGACAATATTAGAATGTCACATTGACCTTGATCTTCCAGGTTTTGAAGACATGCGTGAGGATGGCGAACCTACTGGAATAAAACTCCCATACATTGTGACCGTTGGTGAAGATTGTTCAAAAGTACTTTCTATTCGTAGAAACTGGAATGAAGATGATACTAATCAAAATAAAAAACAATATTTTGTTCATTATAAGTTTCTTCCTGGACTTGGGTTTTATGGTTTTGGGTTAATACATATGATTGGTGGTCTAACTAAATCGGCCACCAGTATTATGCGCCAGTTGATAGATGCTGGGACTTTGTCTAATTTACCAGCTGGTTTTAAAGCTCGGGGATTACGAATCAGAAATGATGACGAACCGTTACAACCAGGAGAGTGGCGGGATGTTGATGCTCCAGGAGGTGCACTCCGTGATTCTCTTTCACCCCTACCTTATAAAGAACCATCTGGAACACTCTTAAATTTGCTTGGGTTATTAATTGATTCTGGTCGAAGGTTTGCTGCCATTACTGAAATGCAAACAGGAGACATGACCGAAGCGATGCCTGTTGGAACAACCGTTGCCTTACTTGAAAAAGGCATGGCAGTCATGTCAGCAATACACAAACGATTACACTATTCTCAAAAAATAGAGTTTCGTTTACTTGCTGAAACTTTTAGTGAGTATTTACCTGAAGAGTATCCGTTTGAGATAGCAGGAGGAGAAAGGATTATCAAAGTAAATGACTTTGGTGATCAAATAGATGTTTTACCCCATAGTGACCCAAATGTGTTTAGTATGGCACAAAGAGTTATGATGGCACAAACTCAATTACAACTAGCAACTTCCGCACCTCAGATACATAATTTAAGAGAAGCATATTTTCGTATGTATCAAGCTCTTGGTGTTCAGGATATTAAAGATATTTTACCTGAAACTGACCCCACTAATTCAAAAGATCCAGCAACTGAAAACGCAGATGCTTTAGTTGGTTCACCTTTAAAAGCATTTATGCATCAGGATCATGAAGCGCATATTGCAACACATATGGCTTTTATGCAGAACCCTATATTTCAGAACAATCAGCAAGCAATGTTGATGCTTCAAAGTCATATCCAAGAACATTTTGCTATGCTGTATAGGCAACAAGTTGAAACATTAATAGGACAACCGTTACCTCTAGAGGATGAACAAGTTCCTCCAGAACTTGAGAACCGTATAGCTCAGGCGGCTGCTCAGGCAACTCAACAGATCAGTGCTCAAGCTCAACAGTTTGCTCAACAACAGGGAGAGGGGGGTATTGACCCACTTGTTCAAATCAGGTTAAAAGAACTTGAACTTAAAGAACGCGACATACAGCGTAAGGAAGCAGAATCTCAATCGAGATTAGCTTTTGATGTACAAAAAGAACAAGTAAGAACAGCTTTAGATGAAGCTAAACTTAACCAAGATTCTGCCCAAGCTGCTGAGCGTATAAGAGTTCAGAGAGAAAAGATGAGGGCAATGTAGTGGCTAAAAAGAAAGACCCTCGATTAGCGCGAGCAGGTGTTTCTGGTTTTAATAAACCAAAACGTACACCCAACCACCCTACGAAGTCGCATATTGTTGTGGCTAAAGAGGGTGAAAAAATTAAGACCATACGTTTTGGCCAACAAGGAAAAAAAGTTGGGGCATTAAGTGGTACTGCAGGAAAGCCTAAAAAAGGAGAGTCTGCAAGAATGAAAGCAAAACGTAAATCTTTCAAGGCACGGCATGGCAGGAATATTGCTAAAGGCAAGATGTCTGCCGCATTTTGGGCTGATAAGGTGAAATGGTGATGACTCGTAAATTTGCTAAAGTAAAAAAGACCAAAAGAGGAGTAGCTCAAAAATATATACGTGGTGCAAAAAACCCCAAGGCTCAAGAAGCAGAAATAAAAAGAACTGCGGAAAAATATCGTAAAGGAAAATTGACTAAAGCTGAGATGGAACGAATAGCTAAAAAGAGATCTAAAAATGTCACGAAAAGCTACAAAAAAGCCAGCCAAAAAAAGCGCGGCTAAGAAAAAGTCAGGCGGTGGTTTAGAGGCGGCTATATCCAAGTATAGTAAGTCATCTGGAATATCGCCATCAACACTTCGTAAGGTTGCTAAAAGAGGCATGGGAGCATATTATTCATCGGGATCACGTCCTGGACAAACCCCAGTTTCTTGGGCTATCGGGCGTGTGAGATCTTTTGCCACTGGAAAAGGTGGTGCAAGGAAAGCTGACGCGGATTTAATTAGAGGAAAAAAACCAAAGAAGAAAAAGACATGATACAAGCACTTTTACCCTCTTTGCTCCCTGCGGTAACAAATATTGTGGGACGTTTTTTACCAGAAGATAAAGAAGCGAGAGCAAAGGCTGAAAGAGAAATAAAAGCACAACTAACCACGCATCTAGCTAAAATAGATATTGCGCAGTTAGAGATAAATAAACAAGAGGCGGCTCACCGCAGTATATTTGTAGCAGGATGGAGGCCGTTTATAGGTTGGACTTGTGGCATAGCATTAGCATACACTTATGTGTTACAACCTATATTAGTTTTTGGATTAGCACAGGGTGGTTATTTAGTAGACCTACCTAAGATGGAACTTGGTGAAATGATGCCTGTGCTTATGGGAATGTTAGGATTAGGTGGTCTTCGCACATTTGAAAAATTTAAAGGAGTTTCTAAATGAAAACAGCAACAAGTAAGAACGGCATAACTGAAGTTCTTTCAACACCTATTGTCTATCAGACTAAAAAGTTTAAAGCGGATGGTATGACCGTTCTTGCCCCCGAACCGATGGAAGTTGGTCCAGAAGTGAACGCAAAAACTTTTTCGCCAGAGCATAAAGGTGGCGGTAAAAAACGATCAAGGGGAGCAGGTGTGGCTACCCAAGGATTGACTTTTCGGGGCGTTCGTTAATGGATGGCGTTTGGGTTTGCACTAAACTTTGTAAGATCATTAGAGAAAGAGAACTTCAAATAGAAAGTGTACTAATGAATAATGAACTCCAAGATATGGCACAATACCGATCTTTGATGGGAGAGGTAACTGCTCTTGGAATAATGCATCAAGAAATACAGGATTTATTAAAGAAAGGAATGACAGATGACGACGAAGGGACTATTGTTGCCGGAACGTTTGGCCAACAGACCTAAGAAAGAAGAAACTGAAACTGCTAAATTACCTACTCCTACTGGTTGGCGTATCTTAATTATGCCATTTACGCCACCTAAAGTTACGAAGGGTGGTGTAGAAATACCTGATGAAGTTCACGAAAGAGAGCGATTAGCCATTAATGTCGGTCTTGTTATGGAAGTAGGTCCACTGGCTTACAAAGACGCCAGTAAATTTGGTGACTCTCCTCAACCTTGGTGCAAGAAAAAAGACTGGGTGCTATTTGGTAAGTACGCTGGTTCTCGCTTCAAAATAGATGGGGGAGAACTAAGGTTATTGAACGACGATGAGATTCTTGCTGTTGTTGAGGATCCTTCGCATTTAGTGCATAGTTAGTGCTTTACTTTTATTGCGCTAATGATTAAGTTAACACATCATGGAGAAAAAGGCCATGCCTGAACAAAATATTAACACGGAAGAGATGGTAGAACTTGAAACTGATGAGTCGGTTGAAGTTGATCTTAACTCAAGTGAAGATAACTCTGAGCAACTTGCTGAGGTCAATGAAGGAGAGTCTTCTGAAATTACGGAAGAGCCTTCTGAAGAAGAATTAGAATCATATAGTGCATCAGTACGAAAGCGTATTGATAAACTAACCGCCAAACGTCGAGAGGCTGAACGTCGAGAGCAAGCTGCACTAGACTATGCTAAAAGCGTCAAAGCCCAGAATGACCACCTTTCAAAAAGTGCTGAACAAATAACGCAAAAGTACAGTGAAGAATATGCTGGTCGAGTAGACACTAACTTAGAATCTGCTAAAAAGCGTTATATTCAAGCGTACGAAAATGGAGATCCTGACGAGTTAGTTGCGGCAACTACTGAATTGTCTAGATTATCAGTGGAAAATGCTGCACTTAAAAATGAGATTCCTGCTCTTGGGACACAACAACCTGCGTTACAACAACCAACACCAGCAACTACTCCAGCCCCTGATCCTAAATCACAAGCGTGGGCACAACGGAATACTTGGTTTGGTGTTGATGAGCCGATGACATATACGGCATTTTCTATACATAAAAACCTTGTAGAACAAGGTTTTGACACAAATTCTGATGCTTACTATCAAGAGATTGATCGTAGGATCCGAAGTGAGTTTCCTCATAAATTTGAGCAAACTAACGCACAGCCAACAAACGGAACCCGCGCTCCCGTCCAGAGAGTGGCTTCTGCCAACCGAGCTGCTAAATCTACTGGACGCGAGACAATTAAACTCACACCTAGCGAAGTCGCTATTGCGAGAAAACTTGGTGTGCCTCTTGAAGAATACGCGAGACAAGTAAAGGAATTACAAGCCAATGCCTGAAAATAATCAAGTTAATCGATCACCTCGCGCCACCACTACACGCGAAAAATCTAAACGACCAACAGAATGGAAACCACCTTCACTATTGGATGCTCCTCCCGCACCTGATGGTTACATACACAGATGGATACGAGCTGAAATGTTAGGACAAGACGATAAGCCTAATATGACAAAACGCATCCGTGAAGGATATGAGCCAGTGCGTGGGGATGAATATCCTGATTTTGAGGTAGCCACTATTTCTGAAGGAAAGTATAAAGGTGTTATTGGTGTGGGTGGTTTAATTTTAGCTCGACTACCAGTAGAAGTCGCAGAGTCACGCAAGAAATATTTTGCGCACAAAACTAACCAGCAGATGTCTGCTGTTGATAACGACTTAATGCGTGAAGAAAATCCTACGATGCCTCTTTATAAAGAAAGAAGTAGTAGGGTTTCCTTTGGCGGTTCAACCTCAAGAGAGTAGTAAATCTACTCAGGAGAATAATCATGGCAAATATTAATGGAGCCTTTGGTCTTCGTCCCATAGCCAAAATGGGTCAGAACACCAACTCCATGGGTGTTTCGGGTTATACTTCTTACGAAATAGCCAGTGATAACAGCACAGCTATCTACCAAGGCTCTCCAGTGATCCCCCTTTCCACAGGGTTTATTTCACTTGTAGGAGCTGCAGCAGGTGGTACTGTTGGTTTACTAGGTTCTTTCCAAGGATGTAACTACGTTTCAAGCACCACGGGAAAACCCACATGGAGCAATTATTGGCCTGGATCAGGAGCGGATAGCAACCACCCTGTAAAGGCTTTCGTAGCAGATGATCCTATGCAACTTTTTGTAATAGCAACAGATGCTTCTCTTACTAACGAAGCTGGTGCAAGAGCAGCAGTTTTTGCTAACGCTAACTTTGCAAGTGGCACAAGTGGTAGCACAACCACTGGAATGTCTTCGGCAACTTTGGGTGTCAGTACAATCAATACTACTAATACTTTAAACCTGCGAATCATGGGTTGGCAGGATGATGCTTCAAATGAAGATTTTGCGGCAGCTGGTATTGGTGTTATTGTTCGTTTAAACAACCACTTCAACAGCCCGAATGGTGCTATTGCTGGTGGTACTGTTTCAACAACTGGCGTTTAGGAGGATTGAGAAATGGCTATTTCACGAGCACAACTCGTTAAAGAACTTGAGCCTGGACTCAATGCCCTATTTGGTCTTGAGTATGCTAGGTACGAAAATGAGCATGCAGAAATTTTTACGACAGAAACTTCAGATCGTGCGTTTGAAGAAGAAGTAATGCTTTCTGGTTTTGGCTCAGCACCAACTAAAAGTGAAGGCGGTGCAGTTAATTTTGATACTGCGGCTGAAGTTTATACAGCTCGGTACACAAATGAAACTGTGGCATTAGCTTTTGCTCTAACGGAAGAAGCGATAGAAGATAATCTCTACGATCGACTCTCTTCTCGATACACTAGAGCGTTAGCTAGATCTATGGCTCACACAAAACAAGTTAAGGCGGCATCCGTTCTTAATAATGGTTTTGACAGCACCTTTGCAGGTGGTGATGGTGTAGAACTGTTCTCAACGGTACATCCGTTACAGAATGGTAGCACTTTCCGTAATGAGCCAGCGACCGCTTCTGACCTTAATGAAACTTCTCTTGAGAATGCGTTAATTGACATTTCTGACTTTGTCGATGAGCGTGGACTTAATGTTGCACTTCGTGCAATGAAGTTAATTGTTCCTTCAAATTTACAGTTTGTAGCGGACAGGCTTCTTGAGTCGGATCTTCGTACAGGAACATCAGACAACGATGTTAATGCTATCCGTAACATGGGAATGATTCCACAGGGTTATACTGTGAACCATTTCTTAACAGATACTGATGCATGGTTTCTTATAACTGATGCTCCGAATGGTCTAAAACATTTCCAGAGAACGCCAATAAGAACAGCTATGGAAGGAGATTTTGATACTGGTAACGTGCGATATAAAGCTCGTGAACGGTACAGCTTTGGTTTCTCCGACCCTCGCGGTGCTTATGGTTCTCCTGGAGCCTAAATAAGTGGGAGGGGGCAACCCCTCCTTTTTTTCTGGGGTTTACTTCTCTAGAGACTGACCCAGCAGACTCTTACAAGACTCTAGAGGAAATCCTTTGTAAGGAGGTAAGATTATGGGAACTTCTCGTTTTTCTGGACCAGTCATGTATAGTGGCCACACTGGCAATAACACTAAAGGTGGCACTTGGTTTCAAAATTTACCAATAGGCGTTAATCCTGACTATGTCACCTATATGGATGACTTCACTGGTGTGGATATTGATGATACGGATGATTGGACAAAACAAGTTCTTAATAGTGGCACACTAACTCTTTTAGCTGATCATGTTAATGGTTGGGCTAAATCTACTGGTGATGGTTCTACCGATAACTCTGGTGGGGCTATACAGGGAAATGAAATTTTTATGGCACAAGCTAATAAAAATATCTTTTTTGAGGCAAGTGTTGCGGTATCCGATGCAGATGACATGGACATGTTTGTTGGATTAGCCGAGAATGGCACGTTCGCGACTGGTGTACCTTTTACTGCTAATAATCAGATAGGTTTCTTATTGACAGAGGGAGATGCTTCAATATTCGCTAACTGTGATAGTGGTGGAACTGAAACTAAAACTGACACTGGTGTAGACTTTGCTGATGGTGCAGAGTCAGGAGCTACTATCACTAATACTCGTCAACTTGGGTTTATTGTTAAAGGCACAGGTCAAGTAGAGTTTTATGTGGATAGAGCATTAGTTACAACCACCACAGCAAATATACCGACTTCAGCACTGACTCCTTGGTTTTGTGCGATGTCTGGCACAACCACAGCAGATGCTTCTTGGTGTGATTACATTCAAGTTGTTGCACAAAGAACTACAGATGGCATGACACAATTTAACAGCATGCCGTAAGGAGTAGGCAGTAATGACTGAGAAAAAACGTGCTCGCACTAAAGGTGGAAAATTTGTAGCGGATGACCCAAGCACCCCAGAAAACGAGGCTTGGGTACGCCCTTCTACAAAAAAAGCAGGAAAGTTTTCATACGGCATCAATGCTAAAAAAGACTTTCCTTCTCCAGGAACACCAAAGTATAAAATGATGGTGCTTTCTGGTGAAATCAAGGAGTAGATCATGGCCGATGCAGTTTCAACGACAGTCGTACAGGACGGAAGTAGATTCTATGTTGCACAGTTCACTAACACCAGTGATGGTTCAGGTGAATCGGCTGTAACTAAAATTGATGTTTCAGCACTAGCTGCCAACAATAAAGGGGAGGCTTGCACTGGAGTTCGTATCAATAAGATATGGTGGCGAACTGTAGGCATGTCTGTTCGAGTCTTGTACGATGCTACTTCTGATGTTGCAGCTTGGGATTGTAAGATAGATGATACAGGCTACATCAGTTTTGAAAGTTTTGATGGTCTTCCTAATTATGCAGGTTCTGGTAAAACTGGGGATATCCAGTTTACCACAACAGGCCATAGTAGTGGAGATATCTATGTTATAGTTATTGAGTGTATAAAAGAGTTTAAGAACTGATTATGAGTAAAAGTACTAGACTTCCTATGAACTCTAAAAGTAAAAGATACGCATCTAGATATGCGCAGGGTGGTTTAAACATAAAGGGTACTGTAATTTCAGCGACTACAAAATCTGTTAAACCCTCTAAAATTAAAATTGCTGCAACAGGAGATAAATTCAACACGTATAAAACTCGGATAACATAAAATGGCGACATCAGGCTCTTCAGATTTTAATCTAAATGCCGCAGAGATTATAGAAGAAGCATTTGAAAGATGCGGTCTCGAACTTCGAACAGGATATGATGCGAAAACAGCGAGACGTTCTTTAAATCTTTTGTTTGCAGATTGGGCTAATTTAGGTGTTCATTTTTGGAAAGTCGAGCAAGTCACACAAAATCTTGCTCGACTTTCCTCGTCTTCCGCTATAGTCACCTATCCCGCTGGGACTATAACTGCTACAGTGGGGTCTTCTAGTAGTTTGAGTATCGGTGAGACTATAACTGGTGGCACTAGTGGCACTACAGCATCTATCATAACAAAACCAACTTCAACAACTGTAACTATAACTGTACCCTCTGGCTCTTTTACTGCAGGAGAGACGATCACAGGTTCTTCAAGTTCAGCTAGCACAACTATTTCTGCCAACCCCAGTTTAATAGATGTACAATCAACGATTGATGTACTAACCGCAGTTATTCGCAGAAATGGCACCGATCAGCAGATTACATCGATAGGTCAAGCAGAATATCTCCACATCCCTACAAAAACAACTCAAGGTAGAGCCAGTCAATATTTTTTCAATAGACAAATCACACCAACTATAACTATTTGGCAAGCTCCCGAGAACTCAACTGACCTACTCATCTATGATAGGTTCATCCGTATACAAGATGTTGATGATTCTGTTAACACAGCGGATATTCCCTTCAGGTTTTTAAATTGTTTAGTTTCAGGACTAGCCTATCAGATAGGATTGAAACGTGCACCTCAAATGGTTCCAATGTTGAAAGCGGTGTATGATGAAAATTTATTTAATGCCCTTTTAGAAGATAGGGAAAAAGTTTCATTCAGCATAACTCCTGCCGCTTCTTATTTGAAAGTGACTTGATGGCATACTCAGCAGGAAAATATTCAAAATTTATTTCAGACAGAAGTGGTGCTGCTTTCCCATACCAAGAAATGATGATTGAGTGGAACGGTTCTCGTGTACACCGTTCGGAGTTTGAAGAAAAACAACCTCAATTAACACCAACTAGACATATCGCTGATGCAGAAGCTCTTAGGTTTGCTTCGACTCCTAGGACTGAACCAGAAGTAGAGGTTTTGTTAAAACTCAACCCCTTTAGATCTTCAGATGCAGGATCAGCCATCATAAATGTCACGGAGGCAGGACATGGAAGGACTACTGGTGATACCGTTCGTTTTAGAAACACTGCTCCTTTTGATGGCTTTACAACAAGCACGATAGAGCAAGCTGTTGGTTACACTATAACAGTGGTTTCTGATAGCACATATACTTTTTCTGCGGCATCTGGCACAGCCGCTGTAGGGAACACATTTGGGGGTGGGTCAGTAGTTTCTGCTGGACCTGTGACGGTGGACGCTTAACATGGCATATACATTTACAACTTTAAAAACTGCTATTCAAGATTTCTGCGAGAACACAGAAACAACTTTTGTTAATAATCTTTCTAGATTTATTTTAAATGCTGAGGAAAGAATCTTAAAAGAAGTTGAGTTAGATGACTTTCGTAGGAATGTTTCAGGAACGGCCACACAATCATCAAAATATTTAACTAAACCAGATGATTTCTTAGCACCCTTTTCATTAAGTGTTGTAAATAATTCAGAAAATGAGTTTTTACTCTATAAGCATGTGACTTTTTTACAGGACTTCACGCCCAATCCAGCTACGACAGGAACACCTCAATACTATGCCGATTGGGATTCTACAACATTTTTATTAGCTCCAACACCAGATGCAAACTATACAGTAGAGTTGCATTATTTTTATAGACCTACGTCAATAACAACTTCAGCGGATGGAACAAGTTGGCTAGGAACAAATGCTGAGCTGGCTTTATTATATGGTAGCTTAGTAGAAGCGTACACTTTTATGAAGGGAGAAGCCGAACTATTGAATCTCTATAATCAGAGATATATTGAGGCTCTTCAAACTTTGAAGAATCTGGGCGAGGGTAAAAATACAAGTGATCAGTATAGATATGATAATATTAGAAAGCAACCTCAATGAGTAAAGATCTTTTGCATGTAGCTATAGTAGGTTTAGGAAACACACAGGGGTCGTTTACCTCAGCTGTTGCTAATGGTAAACATTTTGATGAAATCTGGGCTATTAATTCAATGATGGTTCCCATAAAACATGATATTGTATTTATGATGGATCCCGCCTCTCGTTTTTTAGACACAGAAAATGCAGGATTGCAAACAGAGGCTATGAGAAAAGAACTGTCTAATCATCCAGGTCCAATATACACTTGTGAACTTGATAAAAGAGTTCCTGGAGCTGTTCTTTATCCTTTAAAGGAAGTTGTTGAGCATACAGGACTTTGCTATTTTAATAATACAGTTCCCTACGCTATAGCTTTTGCAATATATGCTAAAGTGACTCACCTTTATCTTTACGGTATTGATTATTCCTACAGTTCTAATATACACATGGCAGAAGCAGGACGAGCGTGCACTGAATTTTGGCTCTCAACAGCTATTTCTCGTGGGTTAAAAATTGAAGTTGCTCAGGGATCAACCCTTTTAGATACTAATGTTCCTGATGAGGAAAAATTGTACGGATACCATAGATTGAAAGATCCTCTAGTTTTGTCTTCAGAAAAAGGCTCACTATCAGTGGCTAAAAAATCAAAGGTTGCTCTACCAGAACCTTTAGATAGCCCAGTTCTTTATGGAAGGCATGACAGTATTGTCTCTTTAAAGGAGGCATCGAATGTTTGACATAGATGTTACAACGAATATTGGTTCGGCTATGGTCTACACATCAGAGGAAAAAGGCCATTCTATTGAGACAATAGCTGAAATGGCAGTCAATAAAATCCTGACTATTTCTGATAGTGCTCCTCAGCCTATTAGGGATCAAGCAAAAGTCTTTAAAAAAGATTTAGAAACAGTTATAGTTCACTACATGAAAAAAGCAGTGACTGAAGATAGGGCTACTGTTTCCGCAATGTTAAAAAAGACTGGTTACTCGGAATTAGCAGAGCATTTAAGGAGATTATAAATGGCTATAACGACAGCAATGTGTACTTCGTTTAAAAAAGAGCTACTTGAAGCAGTGCACAATTTTAAAAATAGTGGAGGGGATACTTTTAAATTAGCTCTTTACGCTATTTCAAGCGGAGGCAAGTCCTCTACAACAGCTACTTTGGGTGCGGCCTCTACAGCTTTCACCACTACTGGAGAAGTTGCGTCTAGTGGTACTTACGCTACAGGAGGGGGGAGTCTAACTAGGGTTGATCCTTCAAGTAGCGGAACAACTGGGTTCACTGATTTTGCTGATATAAGTTTCACGACAGCGACAATCACTGCTCGTGGAGCGTTAATCTATAATAGCACTGACTCAAACAAAGCGGTTTGTGCACTAGATTTTGGTGGGAATAAAACAAGCACTGCAGGCACATTCACAATAGCTTTCCCTGCTGCTGATGCTAGTAACGCAATAATTAGGATAGCGTAGGAGACAATAAATTGTCTAGTATAACTGGTTGGAACAGAGGTAGCTGGAACGAGGGGGCGTGGAACTCACCTATTCCTGTGTCTTTGACAGGTGTCTCTGCAACTGGTGGTATTGGTGCATTAACAATCATAGGCAACTGCTCGGTTTCAATTACTGGCGTTCAAGGTACTGCTAATCTGGGTTCGGCCACAGCATCTGGGAATGCTGATGTCACCGTATTGGGTGTTTCTGCAACCGCTAATCTGGGTTCGGCCACAGTCACGGGAACTGGGCAGGCTACTCCAACTGGTGTTGCCGCTACAACTGCCCTTGGTTCTGTGAGTATAGAAGCTGGCTCAAACACTACAACCACAGGTGTTTCAGGTGCAACTTCAGTAGGGGCTGTTACTATCGCTATAAGTGATAGTGTCACAGCCACAGGTGTTTCAGGTGCAACTTCAGTAGGGTCGGTGACCGTATCTGGTGCTTCAAGCACCATAATGACAGGTGTTTCAGGTGCAACTTCAGTAGGGTCGGTGACTGTTACTCCCCAAATAATAGTTTCGGTTTCAGGGGTTGGCTCTATAGGATCAATAGGGTCAGTAGAGGTACTTCAAGATGTTTCTGTTTCTGTGACAGGTGTTTCAGGTACAGGAGAACTAGGAGTGCTTCATATTTGGAGTATTATAGATGACTCTCAGATCCCGAACTGGTCTACTATTGATGATTCACAATCAATAACTTGGTCTACTATTAATGATTCACAAAACCCAGATTGGACAGATATCGCAGCATAGGAAAAAATTATGGCTTCTTCGTATACAACAAACTATGGTATTGAGAAAATAGGTTCAGGAGAACAAGCGGGGGCTTGGGGAACTACTACGAACCACAATCTTGATATTATGGATAGAATAGCTTCGTTTAAATCTGTAGCCCTTTCAGGCACTACACACACATTAACAGTTAGGGAGGCTTCGCCAGGATCTGGGACAGAAAATCTTCAAGATGGAATGTTCCGCGTCATAAAATTTACTGGTGCGCTGGGAGCGAATAATACAGTGACTATTGCTCCTAACACAACAACTGCTTACTTTATTTTTATTAACGCAACCACTGATTCAGGTTCAAGTGGACCTTACTCAGTTGTTCTTACACAGGGTTCTGGTGCAAATATAACCATACCAAATGGCGACACTAAAGTAGTTTTCTGTGATGGCGCAGGATCTGGGGCGGCTGTTGTTGACGCTTTTGCATCTTTATCTGTTGTTGATCTTAAAGTCCAAGATGATTTGACTGTGACTGACGATGCCTCAGTTGGGGGAGATTTGGCAGTTACAGGTGGTTTAGATGTCAGCGGAACAATCAAACTTGATGGTAACTACCCAACAGGTACATCAAATGTAGCGTTAGGAGATACCGCACTAGATTCTGTTCAAGCGGGTGGTACGCATAATACAGCGATTGGTGCAACGACAGGTACAGCAATAACAACAGGGGATCAAAATACTCTGATTGGATCAGCCGCAGGGGATGCCATTGTCACGGTGAATGACAATACAGCGGTTGGATATAATGCTCTTACAGTGGCAACCACAGCAAATAATACCGCAATAGGATCAGGAGCATTAGCGGCTTATGCGGCTTCAAGTGGTGCAGGGTCAACAGCAGTAGGATTCGGGGCGGCAACAACAGTTACCGCAAATCCTATAACAGCCGTTGGCACAGAGGCGGGTGGATTTCAAACAGGTGGATCAAATACATTTCTTGGAACAAGTGCGGGTAAGGGTACAGGATCATCAACAGCAGATCAAAACACAGGAATCGGACATAGTGCACATGCAGTGTTAGAGACAGGAGCAACAGCCAATACCGCAGTAGGAGCTTTCGCGGGGGATGCGATAAGCACAGGGGATGATAACGTAACGATAGGGAGAAACTCAGGAACGTCAATAAACACAGGTCAAAATAACACGCTAGTGGGGAGTTACAGTGGGAACACGACAACCACAGCGACAAATCTTACTGCGATAGGCCATAACGCAGGGTATACAGGAACAGCCGCCACCCAATGTGTACTTGTGGGCGCACAGGCGGGATATGAGACAACAGGTTCTAACAATACTTTTGTGGGCTATCAAGCGGGGTATTATAATACGTCACCAGTGTCGAATACAGCGTTTGGTTATCAAGCGGGTTTTGGTAATTCCTCCTCTAAAACAACAGGAAATCACAATCACTCAGTTGGTTATCAAGCGGGATATAGTTTGACCTCTGGTAACAACAATGTCAGTTTTGGGACACAAGCTAATTTTGCATTAAACTCAGGTTCAAGCAATGTCACCGTGGGTTATCAAGCGGGATATTCAGGCGGTGGTGGCGTGGCAAGCACAACAGCAAGCAATAATATTCTAATTGGTCAAGGTGCAATGGCTAGTGTGGGGGATGCAACACACCAAATTGTTATTGCATCACAAAATGGTTTAGGAAAAGGAAATTCTACAGGATTTATTGCGCCAAGCACAGGCGGTGTTTTTCAAGGCAACAATTCAGCGAACTGGTCAACAACCTCAGATAGACGAATCAAAAAGAATATAGAAGATAACAACACAGGATTGAGTGCTATTGAAAAGATTAAAGTTAGAAACTTTGAGTATCGCAAGCCAGAAGAAGTTGACCCTGAACTTGCGCCAACTGATGCGATTGAAAAAGAAGGAACGCAAGTTGGTGTTATAGCACAAGAAATCAAGGATGTATTGCCAGATGTTGTGACTACTCAAAGCACTGGTTGTATGTCAGTGCAACCTGATAATATTACATGGTATTTGGTCAACGCAGTTAAAGAGCTTTCAGCTAAAGTCAAAGAATTAGAAGAGAAGTGTGAATGTTGAAAGGAGTGAAAAATGATTCAAGCAACGCCACTTTCAAATGATCAAATAGCAGAAGTTTATAAAGGAATGCTTGATTGTGTGACTTTGATCGAAAACATGGTTGTGAAGAAGTTATGGGAAGATGCTGATTTTGCGGTAGCAAACGCACATGGGGCAACTTATACAGTAAGCGAAAGGAAATCAATCGTTCAAAAAAATGTTACTCATTTGGAAAACAGATTGAAAGAATCATATTGGACAAGTGAAGACATGACTTCTGTCAACAAAGCAGTCACAGATGGTAAGGCATTTATTGCATAGGATTAAAAGTTGAGTAAAGTAACTGTTCAAGAAGTTCAATCTCAAATAGACACTCATGAAGCTGTCTGTGCAGAAAGATGGAAAGAAACTATTGAGAGGATAAAGCGTTTAGAGTTAATTTTAATTAGTTCTGCTGGTGCTGTGATTTTACTCATGGCTGGAATGCTCTGGAAAATATAGGTTGATATATGCCTTTAGTTAAATTTGATTTTACTCCTGGAATAAATAAAGAGTCTACTTCTTACGCGATAGAAGGCTCTTGGTTTGATTCTAATTTAATTAGATTTCGTAAAGGAAGACCAGAAAAAATGGGGGGTTGGGCTAAACTTTCTTCAAACACTATTGAGGGAATAGGGAGATCGTTGCATACTTGGGCAACTGTGGATAATCAAAAACTTATGGGACTTGGAACTTCAAAGAAGTTCTATATTGAAGAGGGTGGAGGGTACAATGATATCACCCCCATCCGTCGTTCTGTGACTTTATCAACAAACCCTTTAACGACAGGGTCTTCTGGGACAGGAACAATATCAGTGACCGATGCAGCTCATGGTGCTAATACAGGAGATTTTGTCACTCTATCAGGTGCGGCTACTGTTGATGGAATTAACGCAAGTTTGATAAATAAAGAATTTGAAATAACAGTCATCACTGCAGACGTGTACACAATAACGACAACTGGTTCAGCTAGTTCTGGGAACACGGTTGGGGGTGGCTCTAGCATTATAGCTAATTACGATTTAAATGCAGGTTTTGCCTCATATGCTTCTGGCAATGGTTTTGGTGCAGGTTTCTGGAATGGTTATTCACAGACCTACTCTCAAACAACATTAAATGACTCGGGTGGAATAAGTGATTCAGATAGTTCTTTCACATTAACAAGTGCTTCGGATTTTGAGACCGCTTCAACAACGACTTCTACCGCCATTACTGTTCTTGACTCTACAATATCAGCCGCTAATGCTAGTAGTTTCCCCTCAAAAGGAACAATATTAATTGATAGTGAAAAAATAAGATACACCAGTATCTCTAATAATATTTTTACAGGTGTCACAAGAGGAGCAGATGGCACTACTATTGCTACTCATACAAGTGGAGCAACTATTACATTCGTTGGATTAGTATTAATCGATAATGAGCTAATACAGTACACTGGTAAGTCTTCAAATACTATAAACGCAGGAGTTGTGAGGGGAGCAAGAGGAACTGTAGCAGTGGCTCATGATGATGGTGTAATAGTTGTGGAAGCAAATAGTTTTGTAGGTTGGGGAGAAACAGCGAACGTATCCGCGACTGTGGGCGGTAATTTGAGATTATGGTGCCAAGATAATTTTGGAGAAGACCTTGCATTTAATGTTGTTGACAGCACTCCTTATTATTGGGATAAAGATTTAGGAGTCACCACTCGAGCCACTTCTCTTTCCTCTCAAACAGGGGCATCGGATGCGCCAACAATAACTAGGCGAATAATGATGTCTGGTTCAGATCGCAGGTTGATTTGTTTTGCATGCAACCCACTAGGTCAAACTACTCAAGATTTACTACAGATTCGTTGGTCAGACCAAGAAAACCCTTTTGTTTGGACGCCTACCTCTACTAATACAGCAGGAAGTCAAAGGATTTCCTCGGGATCTGAAATTATTTCAGCGCAACGTATCAGGCAAGAAATACTCGTTTGGACTGATATGAACTTACATACTATGCGGTTTGTGGGTTCTCCATTTGTTTTCAGTTTTTCAATTCTTGCTGGTGATGTCTCAATAATTGCACCTAATGCCGCTACGGTATTGGGTGATCGTTGTTTCTGGATGGGTCAAGAAAATTTCTATGTTTATTCAGGTAGGGTTCAGATATTACCCTGCACTGTTTTGAAATATGTTTTTGATGATATAAATTTAGAACAGAGTAGAAAATTTTTTGCTGCATCAAATAAACTTTTCGATGAAATTTTCTGGTTCTATGTATCTAATAGTGCCACGGAAATAGATAGATATGTTAAGTATTCTGTTTCTGAAAAAACTTGGGATATAGGTGAACTTTCCAGAACTGCTTGGGTAGATGCGGGTATACATAATAGACCAAGGGCTTGTGGTCAAGATGACTCGGTCAATTATGTGTATCTACATGAGCAGGGAACTGATGCAGATGGGGTGGCAATGAATTCTTATGTTGAATCAGGGGATTTTGATTTAGCGGATGGTGAGAATTTTATGTTAGTTCGTAAGATCATACCTGATGTGGCTATTACCACAAATTCAAATAGTTCCGTGAATTTTGTAATAAAAACTAGGAATTTTCCAGGAAATTCTTTAGCGACTAATTCAACAAATGAAGTATTTGCTACCACTGAGCAGTCCTTTACAAGGGCAAGGGCAAGACAAGCTGTGTTAAGGGTAGAAAGTACTGCTCTTGATGTTTCTTGGACGTTAGGTTCTACTAGATTAGATCTTAAACAGGATGGAAAACGGTGATGGCAAAATTACTTGAACAAGAAATACCTGATGTTCCAGAAGAGTTTGATCAAGAAACACTACAAATTGCTTTTCGTCAAATTGAGATAGCATTAACTAATACTACGTTCCCAGACCAAGTGGAAGGTATAGATGAAAATAGAGCATTAACATGGTTCGCAGGATAAATGGCTTCACTTTATAAAAATGCTAAACTAGACTTGACCAGTACTGGTGTCACCACTCTGTATACTGCTCCTTCAGCGACCACAGCTGTTTTTAAATCAATTTTAGTAGCTGATGATAGTGGAAACACATCCACAATAACCCTGACTATAACTGACTCTGATTCAGCTGTTTTTGTTTTATATAATGTGAAAGCCACAACAGCTAACGGTACAGTTGAATTATTAACACAACCATTGATTGTTCAAGAATCTGAGATATTAAAAGTAACCGCAGGAAATGCTAATAGACTGCATGTTGTGGGAAGTTACCTTGAAGTCACTTAAAAAGGTATCTTTCCATTTATAAAGAAGGTATATAAAAGTTATGGCTATGTATAGAACCCCCCAAGCTCGCG
>TARA_R100000655_G_scaffold39820_1_pt1 | contig 24807 bp, 40 predicted proteins | sample TARA_R100000655 | Tara Oceans TARA_R100000655 (sample SAMEA2622497) | marine metagenome | biome: marine biome (ENVO:00000447); feature: deep chlorophyll maximum layer (ENVO:xxxxxxxx); material: "saline water (ENVO:00002010), including plankton (ENVO:xxxxxxxx)" | depth 90 m
CAATTTCAAAGAAGCGTTGGAAATTACGGAAAAGCATTTGGAAAAGTTTCCGGTGTTTTAAGTAGATTTGGTTTAGCGGTTGGCGGTTTGGCTATTGTTAGAAATATTGGAAATATTTTTATGGGGTTTGAACAACAATCCGCAAATTTAGCTTCAGTACTTGGTAAAACCTCTGAACAAATAACCGCATTAACAAAAGATGCAAAAAGACTTGGTTCTATAACCTCATTTACTGCGCAAGATGTTCTCAAACTTCAAACTGAATTTGCGAAACTTGGACTCAATGAAACGCAAATTTTAAACGCTACTGAAGCAACTTTATCACTTGCGGCGGCTACCGGAACAGAATTGAGTGAAGCGGCAGCGGTTGCCGGTGCTACACTTGGCGGTTTTGGTTTGGGTGCTTCAGAAACTCAAAGAGTTGTTGATGTTATGGCGAAATCATTTTCAACTTCTGCACTTGATATGGAGAAATTTAAGGAATCAATGAAAACCGCAGCACCGGCGGCAAGGGCCGTTGGAATTTCAGTTGAAGAAACAACCGCATTATTAGGAACTTTGGCAAGTGCCGGAATATCCGGAAGTAAAGCCGGAAACAATTTAAAAACTTCTTTAATTAACTTAAATAAAGCCGGGTTAACTTTAGAAGAAGGATTGGAAAAAGTTGCAAATAGTGAAAATAAACTTGGTGCGGCTACTGAATTAGTTGGTAAAAATGCGGCGGCAAGTTTCTTGGTATTAGCTGAAGGTAGAAAGACAACGGATGAATTAACTGAAGGGTTAAACAATGCCGGTGGTGCTGCTGAAAGAATGGCAAAAACGCAACTTGATACACTTTCCGGGCAAACAAAATTATTATCTTCAGCGTGGGAAGGTTTTATATTGTCTTTAGAAGATGGCGGCGGTGTTCTTGGCGGTGTAATGGGTAATGCAATTAGGTTTGTTACTGAATTACTTGGTTTAATGACAGACACAAAAGATTCGGTTGCTGATGTTGTTGCCGAACAAATGAAGTTTAATATTGAGTTTAACGAATCAATACAAGCGGTAAATGATGCCAATATTCCTTTAGATGCGCGTAAAGTTATTATTGATGATATAAATGAAAAATACGGTGAATATTTACCTTCTTTAATTACTGAAAAAACAACACTTGAAGAAATAACAGAAATACAAAAACAGTTTAATATTCAAGCAAAAGAAAGATTATTATTAGCGTCTAAACAAGCACTTTTGAATAAAGCCGCAAAAGACCAGGAAAGAATATTAAATCAAATTGTTGCATTAAGGACCGGAGTTTTTGAAGGTTTAACACTTGGCGAAGAACAAGTTATAAAGTCAATTAGGGCTTATGGTGCTGAAGAAGAACAAATTGAAAAATTAACAAAAGTTTACGCCGGTTATACTGACATCATAGCTAAATATACAGATACAACCGAAGAAGCGGTAATTGAAACCGAAGAACTAACAGAAGCGAATGAAGAAAGTGCGGATTCAACAAATAAAACTACAAAAGCGGTTGCAAAACAACTAACCGGTTTAGCAAAATTAAAAAAAGAACTTTCAGATGTAAGAAAATTAAGGTCTGATGAATTGATTGCAAATGGCGAAACTTTTTTATTCCAAAGATACACCGACCAAACAAAAGAATTAACAACACAAATCGAACTTTTGGAAGCGCGATTAAAACTAAGCGAAGAAGGATTTGAAAAAGCTAAAAAAAGAGATATTCAAGAAGGCCAAACAAGAGAAAAGGCAACGGAAGAAGCAATGAAAGATTTGAAAAATTTGTCTAATGTTCAAGTTGAAAGTGCTGAAGAAGTTGCGGAAAATGATAAAAAATATTACCAAGAAAGACTAACTGCTTTAAAACAATTTTCACAAAAAGCAATTCAAATTGCAAACGCGAAAACAGACAAAGAAATTGAAAACACAAACAAAGAAATTGAAGCGAGTAAAACACGGCAATCCGAACTTCAACAACTTGCGGCGCAAGGTAATTTAACGGCTGAACAATCGGTTAGTGCTGAAATTAAACGTGAATTAGAGTTGGAAAGACAAAAAGAAGCGTTGGAAAAGAAGAAAGCGAGAAGGCAAATAATCATTGAAGGATTGGACTTGTTAAGTTCAAAAATTGATGGTGGTGAAAAAGATGCCGTTACTTCAACTCTAAATGATATGACGAGATTATTAGGTGCATTGGCGGCCCTTCCTGGCTTCATTGATGGAACAGAAACAACCGTTGGCGAAGCACTTGGAAAACCACAATTAAACACCGGTCAAGATGATTATATTATTCGTGTTGATGGGAAGGAAAAAATATTAAATCCGGCAATGTCAGCAAGAACCGGAAATATGACAACCGAAGAAATCACACGCGCGGCTGAAATGTATTCAAGCGGAATGTTTGACCAAAACGTTTTAATTCATCCACAAGTTGCGGCATTAAATCAACCTTTCCAAAATAGCAACGAGATATTAAAGAAATTTGATAGTTTAGAAAGCACAATCAGAAACAAACCGATTCTTTCGGATTTAAAATTTGATGATTTACAAAAAGCTTTGGTTGTAACGGTTGAACAAAACGGTGATTTGAAACGCGCACACTATAAACTAAAATAGAATGGCTATTGAATTAATATTGAACGGTGATAATTCTTCTGAAATTAAAGAACTTCACGATCTTGAAATTCTTGCAAGTGTTGAAGAAGGAAATGTAAACGCAAGAATAACAACCGAACAAATCACTTTAGTAAATGATTACGCTAAACTAGTTCGTGATTATATTTCCGGCGGTGCAAATGGAACAACGGAAGGTATTTTTGAAGGTTTACCGCTACAAATACAAGAAAACGGTGTAAATGTATTTGATGGTTATTTGGACTTCTTAAATGACTTTGAAATTGTTAATCCTACAACGGTTAAAAGTAGAATAAAAAAACACGATGGAAACAATAATTTCAAGGACCGCGCAAACGGTTTAACATTCGGTTATTTAGATGAAATTGATTTAATTGATCAAAATGATTATTTGCCTATTCCGTACATAATAGAAAAAGAATTTAATTTTGTCGAATTTGGTTTTATTACTTTTCAGATTTACGCTATTTCAAGAGATTTGCAGAATCAGATTAGAATTGTAGCACAACAAGCTGCAAATATTGCCGCTTTAGTTGCTTCCGGAACCGCTTCCGGCGGTGCTTTGGCTTTGGCTATTTCACAAGCTGCATTAACCGCAACTTTTGCAACGGCTTTAGTTATAATATTAATTAATTTAATTGTTGATTTAGTTAAATATATTTTCTCGCCGATTAAATATCATCAAGGAATTAAGGTTAAAAAATTAGTTGAAATTGGTTGTACTTATTTAGGTTATTCTTATAACTCAACAATTAACGATTTAGATAGCATTGTTATTATTCCAACAAAAACCGGAATTGATAAAAATGTTCAAGAAAATAAATTAATTAATGGTATTCCAATATATCAACCCGGTGTTGGCTATCCATCCGCTTCAGATTTTGGATATACACTTGGCGAAATTTTTGAATTAATTAATAAACTTTTTTACGCTGAATTTACTATTCAAAATGGAGTTGTTCAGCAACACGTTATTGATTCAACTTATTGGCTTCAAAATAGTACTTATGTTTTGCCGGATATATTACAAGAATCAATTGTGACAAATGCAAATGAATTAATTTCTGATAAACTAATTACTTTTAAAGCGGATGCAAAAGATGTGAACAGTTTTGAAAATTTTCTTGGCCATACATACGAAATAAGAACACGCGCCGTATCAGTTGCCGATCAAAGAAACGTTTTATTAAATGGATTTAGTAGGATTGATATTCCTTATGATTTACCAAACAGAAAAAACACTTTAAACAATTTTGAAAAATTGGCTTTCACACTTTTGGATAAAATTGATAATATAACAAATGTTTTCATCAATATGGCTTTAGATGCCGGAGGCCAACCGCCTTCTTCACCTTCAAATTTAACCGGTTTTATAACTGATAGAATCGGTTGCAATATGATGGAAACAGATTATTTGTTTGTACCGAAAATTATGAAATTATCCGGCGTTAGATTAATTCCAAATCAAAGGGATTTTTGGTCTGCAAAATATTTATATGATAATTATCACAACAAAGGTTCTTTTGTTTTAAACAATTACGGAAATCAATATTACATTTATAAAGGTGTTCGCGTTCCTTTCGGTTTTGAACAATTTAATCAATTAACACAAAATTCGTATTTTTACAATCAGAACGGTGATTTATGCAAATTGGAACAAATTTCCTGGAATGTTAGTCAAGATTTTGCTTTGATTGATTATAGAGTTAAAAAGAAATACACAACTAACTTAGTTGAAGAATACATTGAAGAAGCCTAAAACGATGAAAGAAGAAGAAATTTTAAAAGACTTTGAAAAAACAACAAGTGAAATGCTTGATAGTTTACAAACTTTTTTGCCGGGAATCAATAAGTTGAAAAACTTAATGGATAGTAAATTGACCGAAACGCAAAAAGAAGTGATTGATGAATTTTCACGAAAAGCTGAAGGATTAGAAATTTCAAAGCTAACAGAATTGAAAGAAGAATATTTAAAAAAAATAAATAATGGCGTTTAGATTAGTTAGCACAGAATTTTTTAATCAATATAATAACGGTGAAGCGTTGGATCAAAACTTAACCGATTTCACAACCAACTTGGTTGGTAATGTTACGGATAAAATAAGAACGCGCCAAACAATTGCCGTTTCTTGGACTTCACAAAGTAATTCAACAAATACTTTTGATGTTGCCGGAAATACATTAAATCAATTGGCTGGAAGTTTTATCGGTGCTGGATTTGTTGTTGGCGATATTATTTCACTTTATGATAATGTAGGAACGGCCTTTGTATTTACTGATAGAACTATTACTTCAATAAGCGCAACGCAAATTGTTTTCGATGGTGCTTCAGTTTCAACGGTAAGTTATCCGGATGCGAAACTTTACGGAAAAACACCGCTTGAAAGTTTACGATTTAGATTTGGATTAATTGAGAATAACGAAGCAACAAATTATATTTCAAAAATTGATGGAACGGCTGAAAATTCTTTTTCGGCTGATGGTATTGGATTTGACACCGGCGGAGGTGTTCGTTCATTAACTCCGGTAACGTTAACACCTTCAACCGGCGTTAATTCCTGGAAAGAAGATTTTGGAAGTGCAACGGTTGCTTTTTTATCAACCGGAACACAAGCGCAAGATTACGAACAAATATTCGAAATCAATCATTATTTTACAATACTACCTTTCTATTTAGATGGTGATTTAACCAATTTACAAAACCTTTTATTAACAAGCGGAACGCAACCGGCATTATTTACATCAACAAATTCTTTGAAATATGTTTTTGATGCACAATTAAACACAACTTTATCGAATCCAAATGGCACTAAATCTGCTTCAGTTGATTCAAATCTTGGAAGTGTTGGTTGGTTCAATGAGAATTTAAATGGTGGTAATAATCTTTATGCGGTTAGGGATTTAGTTTATACAAATGTTGATACCGCGCAAGTTGTTAACAGAATTGATTCACAACAAAAAACAAATGTTGCTTTCAATATTACAAACGCTTTTAATCCATTTACAGTTAATACAAATGTTTCGGTTGGAATTGCAATCCTTCCAAACGCTTCAGATTATCAACAAAACACGAACACAATTAATGAAAATTTTGTTCTTGATACTGATTTTACAACCGTAGGATTAGCACCAATTGCAAGTTCAATCATTTCAAACTATTCGGCAACACTTGTTGCAGCGGATGAAATTTCTGTTCAATTTGATGTTGATTATTTAACGGCAATAGAGCCAACACTTGAAAATAAAAATTATGTTATTTGGGCCACAACTTGCGATGAAACCGCAATCGCCGGAAATACAGACCGCGTTTCCTTAAAGGTTGATACGCAACTATATGATTTTAATCCGGACGTTGAAGATTTAATTTTCATTGATACAATTAATCATTTTCCGCATAACATAAACGATACGGTTTTAGCTGATGGATTTGATGATTACAAAGGTTGGATTGAAGATGGCTTCGAAATTGTTGTTCCTTTTCAATTAAACAATGATTTATCGGCCGGTTTATCAAGTTTATCGGTTCATTTATCCGCCTGGAATCCTTCAACTGATGATAGATTTGATCTGCAAAATTATAATTATAGTTTATCCGGTGGTGTTTTAATAAATCCGGCCGGTTTAAATCAATATAAATCATACAATATAAACACTACACGCGGTTTTAATTTGGTAAATGGAAGCCAATTCAACAACGCGGTTTTAACAACACAAGGACCAGGATTGCGCGGAGCAATTAACGTTATTAACTATGAGTTAAAACTTGGAATAAAAGCGAATTTTGAAGAATGGATTTCGTTACCCGGTGCAAATACTGTTTTTTATAATGCGAATGAACCGAATAATGGTTTAAATTTAAAAGCAAGTAATTACAGTTTAAAAAATGGTTATGAATTAGTTGTTTTTATTGATGCGGTTGCGGCGGTTGTTGTTCAAAATCCTCCAACATTTATTCCAACAAATGTTTTTACTAATTATCAATTTCTTTCGCAACCACACGCTTATTATGATTATAATTTAGATGCGAATGTTACACCGGATTATTCCGTTGAAATAATTACACTTGATGAAAATGGTGCGAATACTTCCGGAATTGTTGAAACTTCGATTAATACAACGGTAAAAGCAACATTCACGCCCACAAGCGGAACAACAAATTTCATTAATCCTTACGGCATAATAAGACTAAATCAATTCGGCGGTAATATTCAAACGATTTTTGAACTTTCTTCGATTCGTGAAAGCATTGTTTCAAATCCTTTAATTCCGTTAAGCGGTGAAAATTACACGAAAGTAACCGATAACGGTTCAACGGTTGTATTAGAATGTTTAATTGATGGTTCACTTTTGGATGCTTCTTTGAATTATGATATTTCTGCAACATTGCGAGATGATACAAGCGAAATCGGAATAGCAACCGAACTTGGAACATTGATTGAAACCGAATTAAACGATATAATAATAATTGAGTAAATTTGTAATAATATGAGTATTAAATATAGTGGAATATTAGCAACGGATGAAGTAACTTCAGCCGGTGATGATGATATAATAGTTTTGGCAATTGTTGATGGTACTTCAGCAACCGGCTACACGACAAAAGCAATTAAGAAAAGTAATTTAATAGTTGAGCCGTTAAAAGCTTTTCACACGTTAACAGAATTTGGTCCGGCGTTACGCTACCAATGGGATTATGATTTAGGTTATAACGCACAAATCACAATGACTTCAGATAGGTTGATGGATGAACCAACGAATGTTGAAGATGGTGATTATGGCACTTTAGTAATAACACAAGATTCAACCGGTGGTTGGACTTTAGGCCTTCCGGCTTCATTTAAAGTTGTTAACGGTGGCGGTGGCGCAATAACACTTTCAACCGCTCCAAATTCAGTTGATTCTATTTCCTGGGTAAAAAAGGGAAGTGATTTTCTTGTAACTTTAGGTTTAAATTTTAGTTAATGAACGGGCCAATTATAGCATATCGCGGAAATATGGGTGTTCAAACAACACCGGCATTTACAAATACTTATAGCCTACTTTTTGACGGAATAGGTGATAGAGTTCAATTAGCTTCTGATTTTGTTGCAAGTGGCGAATTTACTATTTCGTTTTGGATGAAGCCAACGAGTTTTTCGGGTAATGGCAATATATTTCCTATTGGTACTTTTCCCGTTAATGCTAATTGGATTCGATTAACTTCCGCCGGTGTTTTATGGTTTAGAATTGGCGCGCAAACTCTTATTTATAGTGAAACCGTTTACGGTGGTGGTGCTAATGATATGGTTTTAAACACTTGGCAACATATAGCTTTTATTAGAGATAGTTCAAATAACATAAAATGTTATAGAAATGGTGCTGATTTTGGTTACAACGCTTCTGCCGCTACAAATAGCAACACATTAACTTATAATTCATTCGGTAGAATAATTACCAATGCTTTTGGGTTTTCGGGCGGTTTAGATGAAATTTCATTTTTTGATACTGACCAAACAAGCAATTTAGCAACTATATACAATAGCGGTACGCCTAATGACTTATCTAGTCTTAGTCCGTTAAATTGGTATAGGTGCGGCGAAAACGGTGCTTACAAGTCACCACAATGGCTTATACCTAATAATGAGAACTTTATAGCAAATAAATTAAGTAATTATAGTTTTCAGTTTGACGGAATAGATGACTATATTAGTGTAACTGCAAATCCTTTAACCGATTTTACTGTTAGTTTTTGGGTAAAACCAAATTCAGCAGGTGCAAGTTATGAAGGTATTTTAGGGCAAGGAACTACATCGGCACAAGGTGGCATTTTGCGTTATGTAGCTTGGAATAGTTCTTCGGTAAGCGGTACTATTTCCCTATTTTTAGGTTCTTGGACTAACATTAGCGGAACTGTAACAAATGGTGTTTGGACTAATATTGTTTTGACTTACGATAGCACTTTAGATGAGTTAAAGAGTTATAACAATGGTTCTCTTTATACAACTATTTCTTCTCCTAACTTTAGCGCACAAACAACTAACGCACATTCATTTGAAAGGATAGGATTAAGAAATGGAGTTAATAGTTCAGCGTTTGGCGGAAGTATAGATGAGGTAGCACTTTGGGATAGTGCCTTGACAGATATTTCAAGCATTTACAACGGTGGAGAACCAACTACAATAAGCGGAGCAATTGCACATTGGAAAATGGGTGATGAAGCTACTTTTAGCGGTGGTGTGTGGACAATTCCCGACCAAGTTGGAAGTAATAACGGAACATCTAACGCTATGACAATAGAAGATAGGATTGGAGATGCACCAAAATCTGAAAATAATGCTTTATCTTACAATATGGATTTAATAGACCGACAAACAGATACACCTCCAACATAAAAAATAATAAAAATGAATAATAAAATTTACGCAATAATTAAACTTGCAGACATTGAATTAATTGATTTTAGTCAAGTTTCTCAAAGTTCAGCATCCACAGTTAGAAAGAGTTTAGATGATACGCAATTTGTTATTAAATGGCAAGAAGGTTACGAGCCTACTTTTATTGCAGATAGTTCTGTTGTTCCTTTAGAAGTTTTAAGTCACGCTGAGTGCTTAGAGTTAATGTCAACAAGTGAATGGAGTGAACCGATTGAAACAAAAGAAGAAGCAAAAAAATAACTATGTCAATTATTCAAAGAGTTCCAGGAACAAGATTGATGCCCTTAAACGGTATGTCAAGCCAATTGATTGCACAAACTTTAGATTTGGAAGCAACAACCGTTCCGACAACTTTAGTATCTGAATGCGTTGGTGCGCTTCCGGTGTTCGGTGATTTATTTTCTGATGATTTACAAAATAATGATTTTACTTCATTCTTAGCTTATCAACGACCGGGAACAACTGTTTCATTTAAGTTATTTGATGGAAATTGTAATTTTATAGCTAATTTAAATACTTCAGACTATGGTTTATATTATCCAATAAATTACTTTGGTAGTGGATTCACATTTTTCCAAAATAATTATTTAGGATATAAGCTTGAATGGCAAAAAGTTTTAAATCTTCACGGTCCCGGAACGTATAAAATTCAAATAAAAACACTTTCAAATTTTATTCCGGCCGCTTTTGAACCAATTGAAGAATGTTCTTGCTTCTTTGAACTTTTGCAATATTCAAATTCATTTGCTGATGAAACGGTAAGAATTGAAACAACACAAAATGGTTATATTATCGGTGAAGGATTAGATTATACAAATATTAATTGGAAAGAACAAATCCGGATTCCTGGTTTCTTTGGAAATAAACAACGAAGATTAGAACAAGATAATTATTTGGATAAAAACAGACGAACAACACAAATACAAGATTCTTTGATTCACGAATTTACTTTAGAACCTTATTTTTGGCCCGATTGTTTACGTGATCAAATTGATTCAATTTTACTTGCAAATGAAATACTTGTTTCTGATTATAATCGTGATAATACGGATAATCTCAAGAATATATCGGTTATTCCAACGACTATCGAAACTGAATATTTTGGAAAATCTAACAAAGCGGCTGACGAAATAAAATTCGAAGAAAGAAGGAAAAACAGAGTTAAACGAAATGTGAAGTAATGGAAACATTGGAAGGTTGCATTTTAAGTTATGCTAAAGAATTTGTTGGCCAAGAAGAAATTCCTGGAAACAAAGGTTTTAAAGATAAAAATTTTGATGCTTTAATTAGACATTTTACAAGTTTTCAAAACGGTCACGCTTGGTGTGTTTATTTTTGTTGGTTGTGTTGGCAATTAAGTTACACTGATTTTGCTGAAAGCTTTGAAATTGCAAAGGCTGAATTTTCCGGTGGTGCGGTGCGTACCTTTCGACATTTCCGAGAAATCGGTTGGACTTCAAAAGAACCACAAATTGGTTCAATTGCTATTTGGCAAAAATACAGAAATGGAAGCGCAACGGCATACGGTCACGCGGCAATTGTTGAATATTGGGATGAAAAATATATCTTTACAGTTGATGGAAACACAAATGACAAAGGCGGTCGCGAAGGTTACATTGTCGCAGATGGTAAAAAAAGAAGTATTGATTTTAAACCAAGAAAAAACGGCTTAGTATTAAAAGGATTTATTCACCCAAAAATTTAAAAAAATGGAAAGATTATTCAAAACCGGAATTGTTACGACAATGTTAGGATTAACAATTTTATGCGTTGCAATTGCTTTGTATATCAGCAAAAATCATACAGAAACAGAAGCCGGTGCCGTTGGTGCTTTGGCTTTATTATTATTAAGAAGTAAAGATTCATTAATTGGTTTAGGTCCAAAGAAATGAAAAAGCTTGATTTAATAGCTTTATTGTTACTCGGAATTATAGCTTTGTCGCTTATTTTAAGCCTATTTAAAAGCACTTCAACAACTATTGAAGGGTACACACAACAAGAAGTTAATTACTTGCTTGAAATCCAATCTTTGAAAAATGACAAAAAACTTTTAAATTATGAAATTGAAAGGTTTAAAGACAAAATTATTTCTGATAGCGCTTTTGTTCATAATGCTACTAACAACCAAATCGACAGTTTATTCACAGACTATTTTAAATGATAGTTTAAAGTGTTTCACCTATGAACAAGCCAGGCAAATAATAACCGATTTGCGACAATTGCCCATAAAAGATTCGATTATTCACCGCCTTAATTCAGTTGTGAAAATTGATTCTGCAATTATAAATAATCACGAAATTGTTATTGAAAAACAAGGCCGTGAATTAATTGATAAAAGGGCCAAGATTTTAAGATTAAAAAAAAACCGAAAACTTTTCTTTATATTTGGTGCAATCTTAGGAGTTAGCACACAACTCCTTTTTTAAGCAAATAAATGAAAAAACGGTTACGATTAACAGACGAAGAAGCGAAAATTTTAGGTTTAAAAATTCCTCAAACAAAGAAGCATAAAAATGCAAGATATACAATTACCGCCGAAGAATTGAAAGAAGTTTATGCTTTACGTGGTTACGATCCGGCGTTAATTGGTGAATGTATTGATAAAGGTATTTCACCGGAAAAAATCCGGCATTATTGGCACAAATCGGAACATTTTTCTTTAAATGTCCAAGAAGAAAAACAAGACCAAACGGTAAAAATTGGTGAAGTATTTGATGAAATTATTGAAAAGCATTTAAAAGACTTTACACCATTAAAGCGAACACAACCAACAAAAAAATCAAATAAAGCTTTAAAAGTAACTATTACCGATTCACACGTTGGAATGAATCCAAATCCGGCAAACAATTCACTTTTTCAATACGAATATAATTCAGAAATTTACAATCAATCAATTGCAAAAGTTTATAATTCTATTTTAAAAGAACACGCAACTTTCGGAACATTCGATTTATTGTTACTTGATGATTTAGGTGATTTGGCTGATGGTTGGAACGGTTACACTACGCGCGGCGGTCATACGTTACCGCAAAATATGAGTAACGCTGAAGTGTTTGAAGTTTGTGTTGATGCCTACGTGAATTTAATTCGTTCTTTAGTTGAAGCAAATGTTGCAAATAAAATTATTTTGCGTTGTGTTTGCAATGATAATCATTCCGGTGATTTTGCGCTTATCATTAATAAAGGTATTCAAAAGATTATCAATTTAATGTATTCAAAAGATATTGTTGAAGTTGATATTTTGGAAAGGTTTATTGAACACCGTACTTATGGCGATCATTGTTTCATTCTTACGCACGGTAAAGATAAAGAACAAATGAGAGGTGGTCTACCGATTGTTTTAAATGATAAAGCTATTCGATTAATTACGGATTATATTGAGCATTACGAAATCAATTCAAAATTTATTCACGTTGAAAAAGGTGATTTACATCAAATAGGCTATCAGCGAACAAAGAAATTTGATTATAGAAATTTTATGTCTTTCGCACCGCCTTCTTCCTGGATTCAGCACAACTTTGGTGATTCTTATTCCGGTTATTCGATCCAAGTAATACCAAAATTTAATAATGAAATTTCACATACTGACTACTTTATTAACTATGATAAAAGGAATTAAACAAAAATGTTTACATTTGTGAAATATGTTCTTCATATATTTGTTTTTAGTTTAGGATTTCGCGGTTAATAGCCGCGATTTCTGTTTTTATACAAAAAAACTTCAAAAAAACTTTCGTTCTAAAAGCCTTATAAACATTGACTTTTTAAAAATAATCTATATTTTTTTATATTTTATAGTAGGATATTAAATATAGTTTTCTATATTTGTTACCAACAAACAAACAAAAACAAATTATTATGAAAAATTTAACAGACGAACAAAAAATTAAAATTATTACAAATGAAGCTAATTATTGGACTTCAGTATTAAATGAATGTACTAAAGAAGATGTTTATTTTTTAGCTGAAAAAATGGAAATAAATACAATACATCCAACATCGAAACGAAAAGTAAACAAGAATGATTTAATATCACTTATCAAATACAACAAGGCTGCTGAAATGCGAGATTTTTTAAGAAATAAATAAAAAACAAAGGGGGTGAAATTCCCCCATTTATAAACAACTAAAAACAAACAAAGTGAAAAACGAAACAATCACCGCAAAAGCAAATAAAAGCAAAAGAACTTTCACAATTCGTAAATATATTGATGGAAAACTATTCGCAAAATATAGAACATTTGAAATGTCAGATGATGATTTTTTTGCTGAAGAAATGAACACAGAAAATGATTGGAAAGCCTTTTTGAAATCTGATTATTATTTTGAGGTATGAAAGAACTTCAAAAACTATTAAAGCAAGTTGAACAATTTAAAAAACTTGGTTACGAACCGCACTATTATCAATGGCACACAAAACGAATTTTTGAACTTAAAAACAAATTAAAATGAAAGAAACATTAAAAGAACTATTAAGAGAAAAACCAAATTCAATTGGTTGCATTTTTGTAAAAGGTAAAACAATTTTATATCTTCAATACTCAGCTAAGAACTGGCACTACAAACTACATTTTTTAAACGATGATTTGCTTGAAATTGAAATGATTTGTGATGATGTTGGTGATACGGTTATGTTTGGCGAATCAATCGGAACAGACCGCGACATTTTAAACGAAATTAGTTTCGAAATTCATCCTTCAATTATTGAACATAAATCGCAAATGGTATGAAAAACAAAAAAGCACTTTTATCTTTTTGGGATAATTTCAACACCGAACTTTACTACAAATATTTAAAACTAAAAACAACTAAAAATGAAAACAATTAACGACTTAAAAAAAACAATAACAGAATCAAATGTTATTGATTACACAATTGAACAAGGAATCACTTTTAAAAATACTTTTACAATTCAGCTAACAACAAAAGAAGTTTTTTCAATGCCGGTTGGATATAATGTAACATCTTTTTCATTTTCAGCATTACCGGATTCAAAAGCAATTATTTCATTCACCGTAAATTTTTAATTATGAAAGTAGGAAATAAAATTAAACAACTAAAGAAAGAACACAAGGTGACACGCAAAGAAATTGCAAAAGCTACTAAAATTGATGTTCTAACAATCAAAGCAATTGAAGAAAACAATAATGGCAATCTTTCCAGGATCAAAAAAATATTTTTATTCTTTGGATATGATGCCGAAATTGTACTAAAGAAAAAATAAAAACTAATAATTGCATTTTTTAGATATAATTTTATATATTTGCAATGAACTTAAAAACAAATCAAATGAAAACTATTTATCAAAAATTAGCACAAGCAAAATCAGAAATCGGTGCAATTTCTAAGGATTCAAAAAATCCATTTTACAAATCAAAGTATTTCGATATTAACCAACTATTACAACACGTTGAACCGGTGCTGGAAAAATACGGCTTAATGATTATGCAACCAATTATTGAAGGAAAAGTTGTTTCACTTATTATTGATGTTGAAACCGGCAAAGATTGCCGAAGCGAAATTCAATTAACTGACGAACGCGATCCACAAAAAATAGGTTCACAAATATCTTACTTCAGAAGATACACGCTTTCTTCATTGTTATCTTTACAAGCTGAAGATGATGATGCAAACAAAGCTATTCCACAAACACAAACAAAAAAGAAATTCACTAAATCTGATGCGGATGGTGAATTTTTAAAAGGTACTCCGGCGGAAGAATTATCCAAAAAGTACATTATAACAACTGAACAAATTAACAAATATAAATTACTAACTAAAAACAAATAAAAATGAAAACATCACTTTATCAAATCGAAACAGAACACCTTGCATTGATGCAACAAATTGAAAATGCTGAAGGTGAAATTACTGAAGAAATTGCGGAGCAACTTGAAATTAACGAATCACAATTGCAAAGCAAATCAATTGCATATTTATCAGTAATAAAATCAAAAGAATCTTTTAATTCGCAAATTGACGAAGAAATTAAGCGATTACAAGCAATGAAAAAGCGAAACAATAACCTTGTAACAAACTTAAAAAATCGTTTGCTAGATGCCGTTAAATTGTTCGGTGAGTTTGAAAGCGGATTATCCAAATTTGGAACGCGAAAAAGTTCTTCAGTTGAGGTTGAAAATGTAAATGCTTTACCGAAGGAATTTAAAGTTATTAAAGTAACCGAACAAGCTGATAAATCAGCATTGAAGAAAGCGATCAAAGAAGGCCAGGAAATAGAAGGCGTTTCAATAGTTGAAAAACTAAATCTTAAAATAAATTAAAAAAAGCGTACAATATAAATAAATAAAACAACAATTCAAAGAGTGTTAAACAAGCAAAAAGTAAAATTATGAGTTTAGAAATTAAAGGAACAATCAAAACAATAGGTGAAACTATTGAAGGCGGTAAAGGTGAAAAAACTTGGCAAAAAATGTTTTATACCATTGACACCGGTGAGCAATACGACAATATTATTTCATTTGAAATATTTAGTCAAGACAAGATTGAACAGTTCCGAAAATGGAATGTTATTGGCGATAAAGTAACCGTTCATTTTAACATTAAGTGCCGGGAATGGGAAGGTAAATACTTCACCAATCTTTCATCTTGGCGATGTGTTAAAGATGTTGCAGAAACAACGGAAGCACCGCAACCAATTGAAGAAGGTGCTGATGATTTGCCATTTTGAATTAATCAATTAAAAAAAATAGGATTTAAACCAATAAAAACAAAAACAAATGAAAACAAAAAGAAGAATACAAGACAAAACAATCGACAAAGCGTTTAATTATTTGCAAGAATTACACCACGTTTTGACCATAACCGATTCAGTTAATTTAACAAAGCTTTCAACGGTTCACAAAGTTTCCAAAACTTACGGAACATTATTGTTAAGAAACAATTTGTTAGTTAGAACAAAAAACGGTGCTTTGCGTTGGGCAACAATTGATCCAAGCCGAGAAATGGCAATTGAACTTGTAAGAAGGGCAAATGAATATCAATATAATTCTTTTGCTAAAAAAGAAAAGAACAAAGAACAAGTTGCAATTGATTTCACAAAAAAACAAATATCGAAAACAGTTGTTCCAGGAAAAGAAAAACAAACAAAAAAAACATTCAATTTATTTTGGGGGTTATTAAAATTCGATTATTAAAAACCAATAGAAGGGAGTTAAACACTCCTTTCTTTTTAAAACTAAAAACAATGTATCAAGCACACTATTTAACAGAAATCGGAATAAAAAAATATAAAGCAACTATTTCAACAAATCATTTGCTGGAGATCAGAAGAAATAAACCAACACCGCAAAAATGTGAAAATTTGATTCGATTAGTATTTAATTATTTTGATATACCAACGGAAATGATGAAATCCAAATCTAGGAAAAGGGAAATTATTTTTGCAAGACAATTTGCAAGTTATTTTTTAAAACAAGAATTTAATAATTTAAGCCTTCAAAAAATAGCTGATTATTTCGGTCAACATCATTCTTCCATAGTTCATTCAATAAAACAAATAAACAATTTGATTGAATACGATTTGGAAAGTAAAGAACATCACAAAAATATTATGCAAAAAGTAATTGAAATGTATAAATAAATTTGTATTTTTGTAAAAGTTGCGGTCTAACAATATAGCAACAAAAAGAATTATTGGAAGCCTATAATGATAAAAGAAGTTAGACCCTTTTTGATTTATGGGCTTTTTTATGAATTAAATTTTATTGGTTTTTTAAAAACCTTTATTTATTATGGCATACTCATTAACATTTTATTGTAATAGTGGTGATGGAACTACCTTACAAACTGAAAAAAATCCGGCTGATGAAATTTGGATCAGCATAAAATATCCAGGTGATGAATCCGGCTCGGCAATAGTTTTAGATAAATCAACCGCAATTAAATTTGCAAAGACAATAAGAACGGAAATAAACAAAATTCAAGAAGGGGGTCGTGATGAATGGATATGAACTTTCACGCGCTTGGTTTAATTTCTGTTTTGACAATCCGGAAAAAATAAAACCTTCACATTCTGCAATTTACTTTTTTGCAATCGAACATTGCAACCGTTTAGGCTGGAAAGAAAAATTTGGTTTTCCTTCTCAAATGGTTATGGAAGCAATTGGAATAAAAAATTGGCGAACCTATTCAAAAGCTTTAAATGATATTGTTGAATTTGGTTTTATTGAAATGATTGAAACAAGCAAAAATCAATATTCATCTAATATAATTGCTATTGTAAAAAATACCAAAGCACCTACCAAAGCATTAGACAAAGCATTGTCGAAGCACATACAAAAGCAAGGTACAAAGCAAGGTCAAAGCATTGTTAGTATAGATAAACAATTAAACAAAGAACAAGTAACAAATAACAAAGGGAAAAATTCTTTTTCCGAAAAGAAAGAAAAGTTTCTAAATTGGTTTAATCTTAAAAAAGAAAAACACACCGGTAAAATTGGAAGGTTTAAAATACTAACTTCAACCGATGATAAAAATTTAAAAAAGTTATACAAAGATTATGGTGCTGAAGAATTTGAAATTGCAATTAAAAATTTGTACAAATCAAAATGGGCCATTGAAAATAATATGCTTACACCAAGCCATTATTTAAGAATTGAAAATTTTAATAAATATCTGAATCAAGGCGATACGGTTAAACGCTTAAATACTTTTGATTAATGAAAAAAGGATTCAAAATAACAAAAGCGTTTGAAATTACTGAAGCATTAATTGAATATCGCGATAACTACAATGAAAAAGGAAAGTATTTAGGTTTTGAGAATTTAAACGAACTTTATACAATGCAATTAGGAACGTGTACAGATTGGACCGGATTTCCAAGAAGCGGAAAAACGCAAGTATTAATGGAATTGCTTTTAAATACTTCACTTTATTACTCGTGGAAACATTTAATATATTTTCCGGATGTTGGAAATACAACCGAAATAATTGCTGATTTGCTACATAAAAAAACCGCGAAATGTTTTAATCCAAAATATAAAAATGTTATTTCGGATCAAGAAATATATCGACAAACTGAATGGTTATTGGAACACTTTAAAGTTTTAACAAAATCGGATGTAAAAGCAAAATTAACTCCTTTCGAATTTTACGATTTGGCGGCAAGTATGAAGGACGAAATACAAACGGCTTCGATTGATTCCTGGAAAGATATGAGCCACCCATACAATGAATTTGGCGGTTATGCAATGTATTTAGAAGCGGTGTTGCCTTATAGAAACCAAACGGCCGAAGATAACAACCTTCATATTCACACCGTAATTCATCCAAAGCTAACCGAAAAAGAAAACGGTAAAAGGAAAGCACCAACACCATACGATTTGAAAGGCGGTTCAGAATGGTTTAACTCCGGTAAATGTATGATAACAGTTCATAGAGAAAGCACCGAAACAACGAATGCAGATATTTCAGTGCATAAGGTTAAACCGAGAAGTTGCGGAAATGTTGGTTTTACTTCACTTCAATTTGATGTTGAAAAATTGGTATATTTCACCACCGAACAAACACAAAACGGCAATGTGAAAAGATACGCAACCGAAAAAAGTAAACCAGCAAAGGTTGAGCCTATAAAAGAACCAACACCATTAACACCAAACAAAGATTTTGATATAAATAACAGAATTGAACCACAAGGAAAAGTTGAAAATTGGGAAGAACCCGGTTTGGATTTGTGGCAATAAAAAAACAAATAAATGAAAGTAACAGATAAAATAACAATAACAAATGAGGACAATATGGAGCTAATGGCTCGTTATCCTGATAACTATTTTGATTTGGCTATTGTAGACCCTCCTTATGGGATTGATATTGCTAAATGGGATGAAATAGATATGCGACCAAGTCCAGAATATTTTAAAGAATTGTTTAGAGTTAGCAAAAATCAAATTATTTGGGGTGCGAATTATTTTAATCTACCACATAACGAGGCTTGGATTTGTTGGGATAAAACGTATAAGTACAATCAAAAACTTCAAGTTGCTGAATTTGAATTGGCTTGGAGTTCTTTTAAACACAAATCTAAATTTATAAGGTTTACTTATTGCGGTAATTTTTATGGTTGGAAAAAGCCAAGAGCAAATTATAAAAAACCTAAAAACATACACATTACACAAAAGCCAATTGAAATATACGAATGGCTTTTAATGAATTACGCAAAAGAAGGTGATAAAATACTAGACACTCACTTAGGAAGTGGAAGCATTGCAATAGCTTCGCACAATTTAGGTTTTGAATTAACAGCTTGTGAATTAGACAAAGAATATTTTGATAACTCAATAAAAAGAATTAACAATCACGTTTCACAACTAAGAATTTTTTAAATTATGAACGAAAAAACAACAATAGAATTACTAAACGAAAAATTTAAAACGAATTTAATTTTATCAAAAAATAAATTTTGTGATTACGATGCTGAAGATAAAAATTATATTGTTGAGGTAAAGAATAGAAAAGAATTTTACAAGGATAAATTAATTGAATGCGTAAAGCTTTTTAAAAATTATCAAAATTCACAGATTAAAAACAAAGATTTTTTATACATTGTAACAGATGAAAAAGGTGTTTATGTTTTTAATATTTCAAAAAATATTGATGAAATTACTTCGGGTAAAATGTATAAAACACTTCAACCGGAAACAACTGAATTTAATTCAACTAAAGAAATAAATAAATACGTTTACTTTTTAGACACTAAACTTTCAAAACAAATAAAATGATAATAGACATAATAACAAATAAAGCGAAATTGGAAAAGATTGTGCAAGATTTAAAAAAGAAATATACGATCCAAAACCCAAAATCAAAAGCCGAAGCATTTAAACCGATTCCGGCAAATGCTAAAAACATTATTAACGATATAACCGAAGCAATTAAATTCATTGGTTGTTTAGTTGAATTAAACAATGATTACGCCAAAGAACACAAGAAAAATGAAATAATGCTAACAAAACAAGCGGTGAAAATTGGCATCCAGGAAGCAGAAATCAAGAAATTGAAGCGAATTAATGAAAGATTATTGAAAAATGTTAAAATTTAATTATGTTGTTAGACTTATCAAAAGCATTTGAAGCAAAGAAAGCACAAACAAAGCTTTCACAACTTATTGAAAAAGGTGCTAAAATTGAATTGACTGAAAAAAAAGCAATGCGATCAGTTAAACAAAATTCATATTTACACGCAATATTAACGATTTTTGCTATTGAATACGGTGAAACAATCGAATATACTAAACAAACAATTTTCAAAGCAACTGTAAACGCTGAATTATTTATTTACGAAAGGACTAATAAAAAAACCGGTGAAATTCGTGAAGATTTAAAGAGTACAAAAAACATTTCAAAAGATGAAATGAATATTGCAATTGAAAAATTTAGAAATTTTGCTTCAGATAATGGAATTTATTTAATGGATGCCGAAGAATTTAAACAGAATTATTTTTTGGTCCAGCAGATGGAAGAAGAAAATAAAATATATTTATAACACAAAACTAAAAAAGCGTTTTAATGTTTTTTAGATAACGTTAAAAAATGAAATATGAAAGCTAAATTAAAATTATTTTGTCCGCTTTGCGAAAATTTATTTACAACGCATAAAAGTAATAAAATATGGTGCGGTAATGAATGCAGAGAAAAGCACGAAAAAGTTAAAATGCTGGTAAAAGTAAATCAAGAAAAACAAAAAACTTTTAAAAATGAAAATTTGGAATATAACTTTGAAAGAGATACTTTTTCCATCAAAGGTTGGAAAACTGCAAATGAAGAACAAAGAAAGGAATTAATAAAAAAAGTCTATAAATATGTATAAAATAGTTTTTAATTTTAAAAAGGATTTGGATAAAAGTATAATGGTTCAAAAGAAAACAAAGAAGATGAACAAAATCTTTTTTATTCCGAAATCAATTATATTAGACCAAAAAATTTATACTAAAGAAAAAAACCTTTGGAAAGATTTAAAGTATGAAGTTGAAAGAATTGAATTAACACTTCCAAAATGGTATTGTCAAAAAGAATTAGGATTTTATAAATGAAATGTAAAGTTTGCAACATAAAATTTGAAGTAGTTTATTTTAATCAAAAGTTTTGTTCCAACGAATGCAAACACAAAGCCGAAAAGGAACCAAAGAAGAAACCTAAACGACTTTATAAATGTAAACAATGCAAAACACCATTTGAAAGAATGAAGCCTTTACAAGCGGTTTGTTCCCCAATTTGCGCAATTGAATATTCAAAGGTGTTGGAAGAAAAAAAGAAACGCAAAGAAACGCGCGAATTGAAGCAATCAATGAAAACTTGGATGGATTACTATCAAGATGCTTTGAAAGTGTTTAATTCATACATCAGAGAACGCGACAAAAACGAAAAATGTATTTCTTGTGATGCTGCTCCAGGAACTTACCGATTAACAAGCGGACATTACTTTCCACAAGGCCAAAATAAAAGTGTTGCACTTGATGAAGATAATGCTCACGCGCAATGTTGGTTTAATTGTAACAAAAATAAATCCGGAAACCTTGCGGAATATTATCCTCGATTGATTAAGAAGATAGGACAAAAAAGATTTTACGAATTAGAGCAACGAAAAAACAGTTTAAAAAAATATTCAATTCCGGAACTTATAGAAATAAAGATTATATTTAAAGACAAATTAAAAAAACTAAAAACAAAATGAAGATATTAGTAGCTTGTGAAGAAAGCCAGGCCGTAACAATAGAATTGAGAAAATTAGGTCACGAAGCATATTCGTGTGATATTAAAGAATGTACCGGTGGTTATTCTGATTGGCATATTATAGGTGATGCTATTAAAATTATGTACGATTCAACTTATAATTGGGAAATGATGATTGCTTTTCCACCTTGCACACATTTGGCGGTTAGTGGTGCAAAACATTTTGAAAAAAAGCGAAAAGATGGAAGGCAACAAGAAGCAATTGCTTTTTTTATGAAATTTGTTCACGCACCAATTGAAAGAATTGCGATTGAAAATCCTATTGGTATAATGAGCCAAATATACAGAAAGCCGGACCAAATTATTCAACCTTATTATTTCGGTGACGAAGCACAAAAATCAACTTGTTTGTGGCTTAAAAACTTAAATTTGTTAGAGCCGACAAATATTGTTTCAAAAGGTGAATTTTTTGAATTTATTGAAAAAAAAACCGGCAAATCTAAACGCCAACCTTTGTGGTATGCTGAAAGTTTAAGTAATGCAAAATCAAATGAGGAACGAAGCACTTTGCGAAGTAAAACATTTCCAGGAATTGCAAAAGCAATGGCCGAACAATTTACAAAACCAAGAAAGCAATTAAACATATTTGATTTAGGTGCTTAAATTTAAAACATAAAATGATTATATTTGTAATTATATGAAAGCGAAAACAGAATTTGTTGCCAATTTTAAAGAGATTGAACAAGCACACCAACTTGGTTATGATCTACCCGATCCGGAAACAACCATTATAGATTTCAATTTTGATTTAAACGGAGTTGTTGCCTATTACATAAACAACGATGGAAATATAAATTTATCTTTGTACGGTGAAATGTGGACCGTGCAATATGATAAAGCTATATTAAAGGCACTTGATAAACATTTAAACAGAAACGACATAAAATAAGAATATGAACAAAATGAAAAGATTAACAGACATTTTAAAAGGACTTTTGGCAATTGGAATAATTGTTTCAGTTACTCCTTTTATTGTTGTTTCAATTTGTTGGTACTTTGTAAAAATTTGGAATTTATTTTTTTAAATGAAAATTGCCGAAATCATACAAGGAACATTTAACAAAGTTGTTGGAGTCAATAAAGATTTAATGACATTCCGCACCGATTACGGTTGTAAAAGATGCGCTATTGGTTATGATTCCGAAGGTAATTATTCCGGATGGTGTAGAAGGCCCGAAGGCGGTTGTGGTTGTAAAACTGAATCAAAAGCTTCATTGATAAAAGCAAGATGTCCGAACGGTGTTTGGCAAAATAGAAAATTAAGCCAAAACGCATTAATTAAAATAAATGAAGAAAGAAATTTTGTTTCCAGGAATCCAATTCAACCAAATGTTATTCTTGAATTAAACGGCAATAATTCAGTTATTGCAAATATTATTTAAAAATGAGAAGGCCAAGAATTGATTATTTAGATAGAATGATTCTGATTGCATACGAAAGCGGCGAAGCAAATTTCAGCGGTGTAAATGTTAAAAATAGAATAAAGTATTTAAAATTGAGAAGGTTTTTAGCAAACCGATTTATTAACAAAAGTAAAAGATTAGAGAAGAATGATAAAAGATTTTAAGCCTATGGATTTTTCAAAAAATTACACATACCAAGACAAAAAAATATACATAACACACGAAACAAAATATTATATTCTTTGTTCTTTCAATGAAGATGGAAAAGGTACTTTTAAATTAGATAAAAGTGAATTTAATTACAAATAAGTATTTAATAATTTTCTTTTCGGCTTTGTTTCTTGAAATAGGAAGTACAATGTACATTAATAGTGTTGCAGACAAAGAAATGATTAATACAATGTTTTGGGCCTTTGTTGGGCCATTTATCGCTTTACCTTTCGCTGGGTTTGTTGCTGATGAAAATTGGAAAGGAAGATTTTATTTAGCTTTATCAAGTGCATTTGGTTATGTAATAGGCGCGTTAATATCAATGACTTTTATATTAAACAATTAAAACTATAAACAATGAAAGAGGAAATATTAAACAGATATTTTGAAGAAAATTTATTAATTGCTGATGGTTTTGATGATGCTATAATTGGTATTGAACAAGATACAATGAGAATAATATACTCAGTTAAAAAATGTATTAACATACTTGAAAAAGAAATGAGTTTTGAAGATGCAACGGAATATTTTTATATCAATGTGAATGATTCCTATGTTGGTAAACAAACTCCGATTTGGTGTGTGGATAATATGTAAACAATTAATTCACTAACTTTGTTAAATGGGAAAGCTAACAGATAAGCAAGAAATGTTTTGTAAAGAGTATTTAATTGATCTAAATGCAACACAAGCGGCAATTCGTGCTGGTTACTCCAAAAAGACTGCAAGTGTTATTGCAAATGAAAACCTTATAAAACCTTATATTCAAAACAGAATTACAGAATTAAAAGAAAGCCGTTCAAATCGTATTGAAATGACTTCAGACGGCGTTTTAAAAGAACTTAAAAATTGGGTTCAAGGTGACTATACTGATTTGATGATGTTAACCGCAAAACAGATAAAAGAACTTGCGCCCGAAATAAGAAGATTAATCACCGGATTCAAAAGAACAACGCGCCGGATTCCTGGAACTGATGAAGAAGAAATACAAATTGAAATTAAATTCATTGACAAAATCAAAGCAATGGAAATGATTTCAAAACACATTGGTTTTTATGAAAAAGATAATTCGCAAAGTAATAAACAACCGATAATAATTAGTTTAGGAGAAGGAACAAAACCCAATGAAGATTGAATCTATTACCAAAACAAAACAACGCGGTTTATTATTTAAAAGATAAATCAACAACAGAAATTTTATTTGGTGGTGCCGCCGGTGGTGGTAAATCTGCTTTTGGTTGTTTGTGGTTAATAGAAGGGTGTTTGTCATATCCGGGTTCACGTTGGTTAATGGGAAGAAGTAAACTAAAAACATTGAAAGAAACAACGCTAAACACTTTCTTTGAAATATCTTCACAACTTGGAATAAATGAACATTGGATTTATAACAGTCAA
>TARA_R100000655_G_scaffold91646_1_pt1 | contig 24598 bp, 42 predicted proteins | sample TARA_R100000655 | Tara Oceans TARA_R100000655 (sample SAMEA2622497) | marine metagenome | biome: marine biome (ENVO:00000447); feature: deep chlorophyll maximum layer (ENVO:xxxxxxxx); material: "saline water (ENVO:00002010), including plankton (ENVO:xxxxxxxx)" | depth 90 m
TGTTTAGAATAACCATATTTAAGATTTCAACCCCCCTCCCATAATTTTTTTTATTTTTTTTTATTTTCTTTTGTATATCTTAGTGTTGTTTCTTTTTTCTGCTCCTTCCCTTGAAGATTTTTTGGCATGGCAACTATTACATAAAGATTGTAAATTGTTTATATCAACTTGACTTCCTCCAATTGTTATAGGTTTTATATGGTCAACACATTGAGCAGATTTAATTATTCCTTTACTTTGACAAATTTTACAAATTGGATTCTTTTGTATAAAGTAATTCCTTAATGCTCTCCATCGTTTACTATTATAGAATGAAGCGTTATCTACTTCTCTCATGTGCTTAGGCTTTTCAGGAATCCATGGCCTCTTCTTTCCTTTAGGCAGTGTAGGCATTCAAAAAGTATAATAATTGTTTAGGACTGTAAACAGGATATTTTCCTCCACCTTCTTTATGAACTTGAATAAATTCCATGCTCTCTTGATGGAACACCCAAAACGCTTCAACATTATTTTCAATTTGTTTTCGTAATATGTTTTTAATATTAGTAAATTTCATTTGTTTGTTTTTTCATTAATATCTTTTTCTATTTGAGTTGTTATATATATTCCTGATAATATTCCAATTAAATATATAAATATAAATTCAATCATTATTCCCAGCAATAATATACTTTAACGCCTTTAACTTCTCTAATTAATATTTTCTTTCTCCATTGAGTTTCTTTTAACTCTTTATTATATTTAGGATTTTTACTGTTTAACTTTCGTTTCTTAGCCATCATTCACTTATTAAAAAATAATATTCAGTATCTACTTCTAATATATATTCCATGTTCTTATGATAATCTAAAAGCTTCACTCTATCTTTTGATTCCCATAAATCATGGCACCCTTTATGCTCTCCAATACTTAAGCAATGATATGTTATATTTCTTTTATCTGTAACCAAATCTTTTCTTCTACTTCTTGGAATTAAATGAGAATGAGATAATGGAACATTTGATTTTCCACAGCCTGAACAATAATGGCCTCTTTCTTCTGCTATCTCTTTATAAACAGAAGATAATTTTCTATTCTCTTTCTTTTGTTTATCGCTAATCTTTTTCATTAAGATAACTATCAATTAAATCTAATATAGCTGGAAGCCCTTTAACAACCTCAGCTTTATATCCTCTTTCATTTAAATCTTCTATCCATTGCTTCTGTTCCTTTGTAGCTCTTCCTTTTATTGTTTTAATTTCAAGAGCTAAACCATGATAACCATTCCGAGCTTCATATATAAATAAATCAGGAAAGCCTTTAACATATCCTGTTCTAACCATTTTTCTGGCTTGAGATATTCCAGTGTAAACGCCACCAGCTGATGCGCAATATTTAACTTTAGGATATTGAAATCTTATATATTTAATAACTTCGGATTGTAGTCTATCTTCACTCATTTGGAAGATTTATATTTAACGTATCATTTGCCCAAAAGAAAACATCCTGAGTTAATTTGGCAAACTCTTCTTTACTTAATGTTGTTGTGCTTTTTAAACCCTGATGAATCTCTCCATCAATTATTTCTTCTCTAAGTAAAAATTTATATTTTAATATTGAATGAATTTCTGTTTTATCATTTCCTGTTTCACTTGAAATAATATCAATCCATTTCCACCATAAGCGATTCTGAGCATTTGTTCTAATATCTTTAGCTTCTCTCACTTCAATAACAACTTTTATATCATCCTCAAATTTAGATACATCATTTAAGAATTTAGCTCTATCATCAAATATAATTTTGCCTTTAACTATTTTTCCAAAAGCTTTCAATTGTTTGTATTATTGTTTTAATTATGTAAACGAATATTATGATTGGTGTTAATAAAATTATATTAATCATATTGCTAAAAATAGATAATATTGATTTTATTGTTTTCATGTTACAAATTTATAAATAAAAATTAAATATGTTTCTTTTGTTTAAAAAGTTGTAAACATCATTTTGTTAATTATCTTCTATTATTGAAATAACGAAATCAAATGAGACATCAGTATAATCACAAATATTATATATATTTTCAATTCTCAATTTTTTAGGATTCATCATATATTTTTTTAAACTAATAGAATTAGAAGTTGAAAGGTTTAATATATCAGCAATCATAACATTGCTTAAACCCTCTTCATTTAAAAATCTATGCAACTGAGAATGAATCTTTGTTTGTTTGTGTGGTTTTCTCATGACAAACATCCTTTACACATTTCATAATCTTCCATCTTTTTATTTTTCCCACATTTACACATTGTTTCCCAGCATTCATCACATTCTTCTCCTCTTTCCTCAACCTCTTCCATCCCACAAGTTTTGCAATAGTGTTCAATTTCATCTTTAAATTCTCTTGGATCATCTCCATAAGAATTTCTTGTTGCATTTATCCAATCAGTTTCATTAATCATTTTAATAGTTTTTTAATAGTTAAAAGCCCTGTTCCTTTTTTACTTCTGTAAATCATTCTTTTATCAGGCCTATATGTAACTTGATTATTTTTTTTCCATATTTCTTCATCAATTAATTTCTTTTGAGCTCTTAACCAATGATAATAAGTTTGAACATTTAAAGCAAATCTATCTCCCCTTATCCCTGTTCTAAAAGCCTCCTCAACATCAGGCCAAGTCATACTTCCAAAATCTCTCATTAAATCTTCTGCAAGAGTAGAGGCTAAAATTAAAATATCTTTATCAGTTTTTGTTTGACCTAATTGAACTAATGTTTTTGATATTAGTCCAATGCATTGTTTAGTTAGTTCTTTCATAAGCCACAATATCCTGAATCACAATCATTAAATTCATCAAATGATAATTCTGTTTGTAATTTCCATTTTTTTATTTTTTCATACTTTATCTCATTAGCTTTTAATGTATCATTTTTATATATCCTTCCTTCTTCTAAGTCTGAGAAGAATTGCATTTTGTTAGTATGTGTTTGCCACATTTTTTTTAATAATGGAACGCTTCTATGAAAACATCCAACGCAATTATTAATCTCTGCAAATCTTACTGGCTTATCATTCCAATAACTTTCAATATCATCCTTATATATTGGATTTTCTAATGATATTAATGGATATTCTTGTCTTTGCCACTCTGTCGTTTTCCATTTGTTCTTGCCATTTTCATGCTTTCCAATAATATGCTTAAATTCTAAAAATCCATTTTTATTATATTTTTTAATAACATTATTCGCTCTTCTTTGCTCGTTTGCTCTGAATCCAATTCTAAATAAAGATGGCTCCCCAATAGTTTTTATCCACCAATTAAACATAGGTTTCATTTTTAATTCAGCTGTGCAATATCTTCTGAGAGGAGAGGGCAACATTCCATTTTTTTTTACTACTTCATCAAAAGTTTCTCCAGACACCCAATCTATTTTTTGACCTATATACTGCTCTAAGTCTAAAATAGTATAAATTATATTATCCATTTCTAAAGTTCCAATAAATTCAGTTCCAATTTTATCTGAAACAATTTGTCTTAGTTTTTTGTCAGGAAATATACATTTTTTATCATTAGTCCGCACTAAAGCAAACACATTATAATCAGCTGAATAATTAGCTGCAATATATGCTGAAGTTTTTCCTCCGCTTATGCTATTTACAGTTTTCATATTTCTGTTCTAATAAATTTAATGCTCCAACATAAGAATCAATTTGAGAATCAATCTTTGATGTTTTTGTTCTGTTCCAATTCTTTTCATTTTTAGCCCATGTTTTTAAACGCCTAGCGGTGTTCCATGTTTTTTGCATTGATTGTTTTGTTTTGCCTGTTTTAGATTCCTCGCTCCAATATTCAATAAAATCTTCCTTTGTTTCTTTTGGATAATTTAACTCTTCAACTTCATCAATCCAATATTTCTTATTTAAATTAGTATTTATTTTATTATCAGTTATTATTTGTGTGCAGTTTTCCACATCTGGTTTTTTAAGTTGTGGCTTTTTGGTAAGTGGATTCTCATAAACAATTAAATCCCATTTAAGGACTTTTCCTGATTTATCTGTTATTCTTTGACGCTCTACATATCCAAGTTGATTAAGTTCCTTTAAAACAGTGTAAACAGTGTTTTTAGACTCTTTTAATATCTCTACCAATCCATTGACTGTTAATTCCCAAGAATCAGGTAAAGACAATATTAAACTCATCAATCCTTTTGCTTTTAAACTTAAATCTTTTCTTCTCAATATTTCATTTGAAATAATAGAATAGTTTTTAATTTTTTGGATTCTTTTAATATTCATTTAATTTCTCTATTGCTTTTGTGTAACATTCAAATCCCTTATAAGTTTTAGATATTCTAATAAAAAATATTTTAAAAATTCTTTTATAAACCGCTGAAAACTGATCATTATTATAATATTCAGATATTAATAAGGTGTTTTTATTATAATCTATTAATCTAAATGTTATAAAAAAATATTTCATTATTCAAAATCTGTTTGTTCTCCTGTTCCTCCAAACATGATGGTTTGTCTTTCAAGAGCGTTTAAAATATCAATTTGAGATGCAATTCTTTGTTGTAGGCTTTTATTATTATCTTCAAGCTCTTTAATATTCTTTGCAACATAATAACCTTTAGAATTAGAACACAATCCTGAAATTAAATTTTTAACTCTAATATAGTGAATGATCTTTCTTAATCTAACACCAATTAAATTCATTTTATCACAAATAATTTTAGAAGTAACCGCATTCTCTTTACCAATTCTTTTTTGAATCCCCTTAACAATCGTTGGAACTTTTTTAAGTTCATCATCTGTTAATTCAACTGTTATTTTTTCAAATCCTCTGAGCATAATTTTAATTTTTTAAATAATATTTCTATTTCTTTTGCTGTTAAATAGTGAGCTAAAACTTCTAATAATTTATTTTGAGAATATACGTTATTTGTTATCTCGTTTGAGATTAGCCTAGCTTTTGTAATTGGATTCATTAGAAAGGCATATCATCAATTGAATCATTAAGTTTCTTTTGATTCATTTTATTGTTATATTCATCAGTATTTTTAATCTGTTCTTTTATCCATTCAGGCTGTAATTCAAGCCATTCTTCATTAAAATTATCTTCATAATTAAAAATAAAAGATTCATTAATTTGTTTTGGAGCTTCTGTTCCTTTTGCGATTGCTGATATACTACCAATTTGAGCAAACTCATTTCCACTTTTAGAAGTTTTATGAATGATAGATATATTACATTCTTTGCTTATTAAGTTGGTAATATCAAAAGAGGATAATTCTTTAGAATTAAAAGCCTTTCCTCTCCATCCTTCCAAATCTCTTCTTAAATTAGATTTCTCATGTAAAGATAAAGTATATTCTTTTGAGATAACCATTGGTTTATCTTCTCCTGCATAATCTCTCATTTCATTAGGTAATTCAAATGATAATCTTATTTTATTTGAATATTTTGTTTCTCCTTGCCATTCCCATTCAACTGTTCCAATATGAATCATTGAATAACATCTGGCAATATGCGTTCCACTTGGAACAATTTCTCTTTTTGTTTCGGTGTTTCCTTTAATTATAATTCCTTTCATTTTTTTTAATTTATATTATATATTTAGATTGAGTATATTTAATTTCTTCAATTTGTTTCCAAGATTTGTAGTCAGCAAAAAACATAAATGTTTTCCATTCCATATCAACAGAATCATAAATCTTCATATCATGTTCTAATTTATTTTTTAAATAAATACTTGTTGCATGATGCATTCCTTTAATATAGGATTTTATATGATTATGAGGAACTTTCTGAATCTTCCATAAATAGTAATTATAAAACATTCTCGCATAAACATTAGCTTGCTTTCTACTATTCATTTCAACAATATCTTTTTCCAGAACTTCAAACATTGTCATTAAAGCAAATCTTACTTCTTGTAATTTCTTTTCCATATTTTTAGTTAGTTGCATAATAAATAAAAGCAAGAGTAAATATTGACATCATCAAAACACCAATTGCTCCCCATATTATTTCTGATTTATTAATTGTTTTTATTTCTTCAACTGTGTATTTATCAGCTCCATTTTTATTTACAAAATCAGCTGTTTCTTTAGTATTAAAGTAATGAATGAATCCTGTTTTCTTGTGAGTAATTTTATACATTTTATTTAGTTTTAATTAATAACACCACAAAAATAAGAAAGTTATTGACACTTTTACAGTGTAAGAACGTTGAGTTATTAACAATAAAAAGTTAATTAAAAAAAAGAGGCTGAATCCCCTTTAAAAATTCAACCCCCTTTTCAACTAAATAACTAATGTCTTACAAAAACATTGCAATATTAAATAATTATTTTAAATATTGTTTCCTTTTTATGTGTTTTTTGTGCACTTTTTGCATTGTAAGCAAATAACTCTTCTTTTATATCATATCCATCCCATCCATCTGTTTCTTGTAAATCAATCCTTATATCATGTCTGCCATCATCTGTAAAGCAATAGATGTTCTGAGCAGCTGTTCCACTTAAATTCAAAGCGTTTTCACTATACGCATTAGAGCCAACTAAAGAAGCGCTTCTTGCAATATTATCTCTAATCATAGTTTCATGTAAATGGCCACATATAATAAAATCTATTATTGTTCCCTTTGCACTGTATTTAGAAACAACTCTTCCAACTTGATTAGCATCCATTTTTCCTAATTGATGGCCATGAATTACAAGCATATTTTTTCCATTAATCTCAACAACTAATTCAAGAGCATCTCCTCTTAAAAAATTAATATCAGGAAGTAACAACCTCAACATTTCAAATATTGAAAAATCGTAGTTGTCACTTGCAACCATATCTATCCACCCGCAAAATTCTGTTATTCTTGATTCGTTTCCTGTAACGCAACAAACCTGAACTTCTGCAACCTCATTAATATCTAATATGAAATATTTTAATAAATGAACACCAAGAAATGTTGCTTTTGCTCTATTTGTAGCCATTGACAATTTTTCATCGAGCCGCCGATCACTGTTAATCAGGTCGCCAGTAATAGCAACCAATACCTTATTTGCCTTATGGAATTTAACATATTCTTTAACTTTATAAGCGTATTTTTGTAATCTTTTAGCCGCAACATTGAAGTCATATTTATTACTTTCAATCTCAACAAGTTCGTTTAAATGTAAATCTGCAAGTTGCACAACAATTGCAGCTTCTGTTTTGTGTTTCTTTTTGTTTATTTTAGTGTTTAGAGAGTGTTTGTTTAATAGTTTTATGATTTCGGTGTTATACTCTATTAATGCGTTTTCTTGTCTTGAATCCTCTCTAAATGCTTTTCTTTCTATTCTGTTTAAATCCTGAAATTTCTGTTTTTGTTTTGCCAGTTTTATATTGTATTTGACAATATCAGCATCAGCAATAAGAAAATGAACAATCTCTTTTATTATTTTTCTTAGATAATCTACTGAAACATCAAGCTTATATGAATCAATCAGGTAAGCCGATATTTCATTGTAGTTTGCTCCATTATCAAAAAGTTCTAATATCTCATCCTGATAATCAAGATATTTACTTTTCATTGTTATTATTTAGAATTTTTAGACCAATCAGCCGCAGATTGTCCAACAATTAAAAGACAAGCTGTTTGCCATACTCTATCTGCAAGCTCAGCGTCTAAATCAAAAGCTTTCATAATTAAAGGAATTATTATTCCAGAAATACCATATAAAAATTTCTTTGATTTTAAAATAGTCATTAATGCGTTTTTCATTTTATTTTATTTTTAAATTATTATTATAAACTATAAGACAAGCCAATTGAGAAACTGCCTTCTCTTCCTCCATCTTCTTCTTTTAATGGAATCATGTACATTGGCGTTGCCGCAATACCTTTAAAGATATTTATATACATTCCCCATCCAACATTCATGTTTTCGCTCATCTCCTCAGTTGTAGATTCTAAACATAAGAATCCAAAACCTAAGTTATGTCTTGCAAAAACATTATAATCTTCGCCATCCTTTACAGCTCCAATCATTGTTTTGTTATTTAAAGAATATCCAACCCCCATATTTTGAGTAAAGTTGGAGATTTCCCAACTCTCTCCATCATTTGGAGATTGAACTTGAGAAACTATTGTAAATTGTGCAGATGTAATTAAAGTTGCACAAGTTAAAGCTATTGTAAAAAAAACTTTTTTCATTTTATTTATTTTTATATTAGTGAGATAAAATTACAGCCTTATCTCTTGACTGTTTTTAATATATCCAAATTCTTGGATTTGATTTTGGAGCAATATCTATATGAATAAAATTTCCCTTATCTCTTCCAGCTATTCCAATACGAAATGGAAGTTGCCATTCATGAGTTAATTCTAATGCATATCCAACAAATAAAGCTCTTCTGGTGCTATCTGAAACATGAATATCAGCAGCCAACCCATCCAAATGTGGACTTCTTTTCTTTGCTGTTTTATAACCTAATCTTGTTAATTCTTTTTGTTTGTTTTCACAACGAAATCCAGAATTTACTTTAAATGGGAAAGAACATCTTTCTCTTAATTCATCAATAAAATCCAAAAATTCTTCTTCCATTTCCTCTTTATTGCAACAATTGCATAAAAATTCTTTCATTTTAAAATGCCTCATAGTGTAAAATTATATTTTTTTTTATTATAAAAAACTAATATCTAAAAAGTTTTTAACTTAGTTATGTTTATTTCTTTGACAATTTATAAAATTTGTAAACAGTAAAAATGATTGCCAAGCTTATTGAAATCATTGTTAATACTTGATTGCACTGTTCTATCATTGTTAAAGCAGAAGCCCCGCCGTTTGCTAATATTACTTGAGTTGTATCTTTCATTTTCACTTTTAATTTTGTGTTAAAGTAACTGTTCCACCATATACTCTTTGAGATGTTGCTGTTACTTTTACTAATATTACTAAATAATTTGTTGTTGAAGCCGCAGTTGATGTTATACTTATTGCGCTTCCATTTGCTGTTCCTGTTCCTATTGCTGAGCCTATTCCATTAGTTGCAATGTTTGCTTCATAAATTTCCACTGTTCTGGCAGCTGATGAAGAGTAAATTGTTACATGAGTTGCCGTTGTGCCATAAGGAATGTTTACTGTTGCAATCATTTCTTGAGATGCATCTCCAACTGTTAAACCAGTATTAGTTCCATCTTTAAATTCTAAAGCCTCATTTCCTCCATCATCATTTATAACAAAATCTCTTGGAAGAATTTTAACGTATAAAGGATCAACCCCTGTTATATGGTACGAGCCTTCTGCATAACTAATAGGGCCAAACGTGCTTCCAGTAACTGGCATCCCTCCAATTGTTCCTTCTGATTTTCTTTGATATTGAACAAATAAATTTTCTTGACTAATTTTTATTTTATCTCCAATTAATAAAGGAATTGATGGTGTAATTGAATCAACAGTTATTGAAGTTGCTGAAGCTGATGCATCTGCTCCAACAGTAAATTCAACGCCCGAAATAATAAACTTATCTCCATCTTTTAAAGCTATTGAAGTTGATGTAACTGCAATTGAAGTTATTGCTGTTGAATCATCATAATCCGCAGTTAAAAGTCCAACAGTAAAAGCGTTTGAAATTTGTTCGTTATTTATTTGCGTTATGGGATTTACTCTTGTTATCATCCTTGACTTTTTACAGATTTAATTCCTTTTATTACTGTTGTTGGTACTGCATATTTAACCTCAACCATATTTAAATTCCATTCATCCATTGACATATTATAAGTTCCTCTCATTAAAATATATTTTTTACCATCCGAATCTTCTAATTTTGCTAATGGATTCATATATTTTAATTTTGTGGAGCCACTATAATATTTATCAGTTTCACTTAATGCAGATGTTGAGCTTAATGTTAAAATTGATTCACTTTGATTGTATAAAATATTTCTACTTAATAAATCAATGATTTTTTGGTCATAAGTTAAAGTTGAATAATCAAAAGTTGATGTTCCTGAGTTCCAAGTGTAAATTCCTTGAGCCCATTTTCCATCTTCATCAACAAAAACCCAAGCTGAGCCATTATATACTTGTATTGTTGTAAATGTATTTGCCCCAGTTCCATCTCCATATTTTAGCTCTCCAATATCATAAACAAAAGTATCTGATGAATCCTGAGTTGTAACTGTTTGCGTTGAAGCTGTTCCAAAAGTTGAACTTCCTGAAGCTATTGGAACAAATTGACTTATATATTGTGGATTCATATTTAAATCAACTGTATCTGTATAATTAAAAGCGTAATAAGTAGGAACTTTTTTATCTCCTGTTTGTGTTGAAGCTGTTGACACTAAAGGATTTCCATCATGAGTTTGGCCTCCTGTTGATGGGCTAAAACTTAAAATCCTTCCGTGAGAATAAAGAGCTGTTTCCCCTTGTGCCTCTACTTGATTTGTGTCGGTAGGGTCAAATCCTGTAAATGTATAAAATTTGAAATCCCATTCTCCATCAAAAGCCGAATCTGTTGGAATTAAATTAGATGTTGAGTTTGTTGTTGAGTTTGTTGTTGAATTAAAAACTTCAATTGTTACTGGAGCTGGTGTTCCTGTATTTGCTGGAATCCAAATGTTTTCTCTAACATATTGTTGATTGTTTGATAATGGATATTCTCCAACTGCGGACATCCATCTAAATTCCGCATATGTTGCAGCTTGGTGTTTATACATAGTCATATTGTCTGCATCTCCCCAAGCAGATGAAGATGGTTTGGCTAAGATAGTCCATAAAGTTTCCATTTTAATATCTGATGTTGAGGTGTTTGAAAAATCGCAATATATTTTACATACAAAACCTTGTAAATCTTTTGCGTTTGTTATTTGCATAACATTTTCAATTCCATTTGTGTTGGATGTTTGTTTATACTCAACATAGCCTCCACTTGTTGGCCAAGTTGTTGGTGTTATACTTCCTGTGTTATGAGTTAAAAATAACGGAAAACCATTAAAAACATTTGTTCCAGCATTTTCTAAATATGTTCCAGTAGTCTTTTTTATTGCAGGCAAAGCTTGATAACTTGCTCCACTTAGTTTCTGAAGTCCAGCTCCAACATTTGTTGCATTTTCAAAAACCATTTTATAAAGAGAATATTGAGGTCTGCCAACATAATCTCTGTTTGTTCTAAAAGTTCCAGTATAAAAATATTCTCTTGATGGAATGTTAACTGGTGGATTGTAAGGAGCTGATTCTTGTTCATCTGTATTATATTCATTTACTTGAATAAAATGGAATTGATTATTCCAATAAATTAAACGCATTCCAAAATTCAAACAAATATCTTTTAAAACATCATAACAATTTGGAACATTCATATATCCATTTTCATCCTCAGAATAAAAAGGCCTCATTGATAATTTCATTTGAGCTAAAGGATCTGTTCCTTCAGCTGGCGTCATGTGTTCATTCCACCAATTAAAAGAAGTTTGAATTGTATAATTTTCAAGCTCGCCTCCAGTATCATCAGAAGCTAATAATTGGCCAGTATTATCTAATAAAATTTTTAACCATGAACTTGAATTTCCAATGATTTGTTGGAATCCAGCATTATCCCATGTGTCAGCTCTCACATAAGGGAATGTTGGAACGGCTGATGTTGAGCTGTTTGTTTCTCTTAAAAAAGGAACTTCTTTTAATGTTGCTAAGCCATCAATTGCTGTTAGTTTTGCTTCATAAGGGTATGAAACATCTTCTCTTGATTCTAAATCCATTATTAAATATCCGCTCCAAATATATTGGCCTGTTGTTCCAACTCTAATTGTTATCCAAACATCCTTTTCTTGATAACTTGTTCTTATTCCATTGATGAAATTTTGCATTGTTAAATCCTCAACCATTACAGGAAAAGTTAAACTTGACGTAATTATTGGAGAATTTTTATCATCAACTTTATCACTTTCATAACTTATTTCAGCACCGCTAGGCCCTAAAGTCCAAGTGTTAGCAGCTCCTGTTCCAGGCCACCAAAGTGTAGCCGTATAAATTGTTCCATTTGAACTTTTAATTGTTGATGTTGCATATTCGTTTAAATCATAAGCCGCTCTTGCCATTATACTGTTCTATTTCTGTTAAATTTTGTTCTTGCGTTTGAAAGGAAAATATCATTCCCAGCTAATCTTCCCTCAACAACTATGTTTTGAGTTCCACCTCCAATCATTGATTTTAATTTGTCTAATGGAGCAACAACTTCAGGATTTGAAGCACTTGTTCCAATACCTTCTCCAATTAATGCAGTTGTTGGCCCTGTAACCATCCCACCCTCAGCAAAGGCAGGAATTAAACTGTTAAAAGCTGTTCTTGCTAAACCAGCAGCAGCGGCAGCAATTACAGGAATTAAAAAAACCGAGCCAGGAAAAGAAGCCATTCCTTTCATTGCGTTTGAAACTGCAGCGGCCACCCCTGTGGAAATTAAAGCTCCAATTTCTTCTTTTGCAACTGCTTTTATAGTTTGGCCATAGTCTTCAAAAGAATTTGCTCCAGCTGATAGATTACCCTCAATTCTTCCCATTACTGAATCCATAGCTTCTCCTAATTCCTCAACCGTTGTGCCTAAAAATATAGCCATTTCATCTCCTAATATTCCAAATGTTTCAACGAATCTACTAACACTTCCATCATCAAAAATTCCATCCATATCAATTGTTTCCAGCTTTTGAAATTCAGTGTTTAATTGATTTGTTGCTAAAGATAAAGCTTCAATTGATTTAACTTTTTTCTCAACTTTACTTCCATCTCCATCATCTCCATCTCCATCTCCATCTCCTAATGGTGTGATAGTTGGTGTTATAGTTTGAGCTATAAGGCTTTCATCATCTCCAACAAGGTCATTTAATAAATTTTCTAAGAAATCCTGATTGTTTTGCAATTCTGATTGAGCTCCATTTATTATTTGTTCAGTTATTTGTTTACCCATTGCTCTGTTCTTATCTCCTTTAACTAAATCAATAAGCCCCCCTATCTCTAATTTTTTTCTTTGAAGTTGACCAGATATAGTCCAGAAGCCTTTTAAAGCACGAGTTCCATCTTGAGCCAATTTAGTCATTTCTTCAAAGTTTTCAGAAATTAAATTTTTAACACCAGCAATTTTTGCCTGTTTAATCATTGCAGCGGTGTGTTCATTAATTGCATTTGTTACGTTTACCTCAGCAATATTTTTAAGATTTAAACGTTCTACTGCACTTCCTAATGTTTTATTTAATTCTCCAATTGCTTTTTTTCTTAAATCATCAGATTTTGTAACATCTCTTGCAATTTCTAATTGCTTTAATAAAATTCTCTCTTGATTTTTAGCATTTGCAATAGCGTCTAATTGAATTTCATTTAAAGATTTTTGTGATTGTTCTAACGCTGTAGCTTCCATAGCATACTCAGCAAGAGCAAAACCAGCAGCAACAATAGCCGCAACTAATAACATCCATGGGTTTGAATTAATTGCAACAGTTAAAGCTCTAATGATTGGAATTAAAGCTGATATTCCTGTAGCTATTTTTCCAATCATTATTAAAGTGGGGCCTAAAGCAGCAAGTAATAAGCCCCATTTTACAATATTATCTTTTGTAGATTCACTTAAACCATCAAATTTTTCAGCCATTTTAACAAGCCAATCAACGAATTGTTTTACAAATGGTAATAATCTTTCTCCAATTTGTTCCGACAAATCACTTAATTGATTTTTTAATTGTTGAATAGGCCCCAAACCAGCTTCTGCAGCAGCGGCAGCCGAGCCTCCATATTGTTTTTCTAATTCTTCTAAAATTATTGTTTGAGCTTCTGCAAGTTGGCCTGTTTCAACCAATGATTTAACAACTGATTTTTGGTCATCAGAAAATTGAATCCCCGCTCTACTCAATGCGCTAAGATTAGCAATAGGGTCGTTTAATGCTTTACCAAGCATAATTGAAGCAGATTTTAAATCTCCATCTAATCTTGTTGCTAAATCAAGAGCAATTTTTTGAGTTTTCTCAAATTGTGTTCCTGTTATATTTGTAAAAGTTAAGAGTTGAGCTGTTGCACCTTGTAAAATTTCTTCATCTCCAAACAGAGTTGTTTTTTGCAAATCAGCAGCCATTTTTTGTAACTCTTTTGAAGTAAATCCAACAGTTCCAGCCGTTGATTTTAAACCAGCCTCAACCTGTGCAATTGCTTTTTGTTGTTTGTCAAAAGCTTTAACAGATGCAACCCCTAAAGCGGCAATTGGCAAAGTTAAAGAAGTTGTTAAAGATTTCCCTGTTTTTTGTATACTCTTTCCAAATCTTTTTAGTTTCTTTTGAGCTTTATTCATTGCTCTTTCAAAAGGCTTTAAATCAGCTCCAAATTTGAAATTTAAAAATCCTATTGCTTTACTTGCCATATTCTATCTTTTTTTTATATAATTCTGCCTTATTTTTTAAATCTTCAAAATCTATTTTCTTTTTTCCTTTTTCCCAATCAAATTCAATTAAATCTGTTGGCTTAATACTTTTGTTTTTTGGAAGCTGAATGTTTAATAATAAACAGGTGCTCCATCTTGTTCTTTCCCAATCGCTTCTTTGCCTCATGTTTTCCAACTCTCTAAACCCTTCTATCTTGTTCCAAAATTCTCTTGGAAGCATATCATAAAATTCATCAACATTCATTCCTAATTGTCCGAATGCAATTTGTTCTATTTGTGGCCAAGTTAGCTCTTCTTCGCTCTCTTGGCCTTCGGCTTTTTTTCATTTCCATCACTCATTGCTCTTCCTAAAATCTCAAAAGCTTTTTCCATGCAATTCATGTTTCCATCAAACATATCAGTTATATCATCTAAACTCAATGTAAATTGTTGCTTTGCCGCTCTGTGTCCATCTTCTATTCCGCAATATATTAAACAAAAAGCATCATTGAACGTTAATTCTCCTGAGCCTAATTTGTTTAAATCATTCATTGTAGCTCCTGTTTTTAAACTGTATTTTCTTAATGCATTGAATCCAAATCTAACTGGCAATTTATGTTCGCCAATTTCTAAAATTTCATATTTCATTTTTTTCTAAGTTTTATCTTTTCTGAATTAATAAATAGAAACCAACCCCCCTACTCAGAAAAGAAAACAGGGAGGCTGGCTCTAAAATTTAACTATTAAGCAATAGTTTGTGTTAATGCTCCACTTCCTTGAAAAGATGCTGAAAATGTTGCTGTATCTTCTAAAGGAGCTGTTAAACTTAATGAAGTTAACCAAGCTGTTCCAGTGTATTTAGTGTCTCCTGTTCCTGAACTCGTTACACCAAAAGTTATAGTGAAACTTGCTCTTGTATGCATATAGCCTGTAAAAATTTCGCTTAATGTTTCATTTGAAATTGCACTTCCAGCAGGATCTAACCATGCATATAAAGCATCACAAGAAACATCAAAGTTTCTCATTCCTTCCATATTCTCCTCCCATCCAGAGCTTTCTTTGTTTGATGTAGAACGTGGGCTGTGATTCATATTGATTGTTGCATTAGTTGAATAAGCAACTAAAGTACCTCCAATATAAACCCCTAAATCTGTTCCGTTTAATTGTCCGTTTGCCATTTTTTTTTATTTTATAAATTTATAATTAATTATCTTGCTTCTCATCTGAAGCTTTTTTTGTTTTCTTACTCTTTTTTTCTTGTGGCTCTCCATATCCATTCTCTTCAAGCCATTGATATTTTTCTTGCGTTACATCAATTATCGCTCCAGCTTCTAGCGTTTTAATTGAGTTAACAACGTATCTTCTCTTTAATTCAAATTTCATTTTTTTTATTCGTTTGTGTCAATCCAACCATTATCTGGATTGTTGATTGTTTCAATAATTTCATCATGAGAATATATTTTATCCCCATCCAAAAAAGAAGGCACTTCTCCAATAAATTTAATTATTGTTTTAGTTCCATCTAAATTATATCTTAAAGTTGCTTCAGATGTTTCAATTACCTTTTGAAAATCAACTGAATTAACATACTCTTTATTTATTATAACATACTTTTTTTCCATATCTTTATTCAGGAACATCAGCTTGAAAATCTGTTGATGTCATGTTTGTCATTGTTCCATTATTATTTCCAGTTTCATCAACTATTGTTGGATATGTTGCAATAGGATCTCCAACAATTCCTCCATCTCCCATTCTCCACCATCCAATTATTCCAGTTTCTGCAGCCACTGTATAAGGCAATCCATTATTGTAAAGAGTTGTAATATTTGAAGCTGTTAACTCTGAGTTATAAATGCTAACTTCATCTATATTACCTTTCCAATAATTGTTAGCAGCTGAATTGTTTCCAATTGCAGAAGTTGCAATGCTTCCAGAAAAAGTTCCTGAAATGGATGTTGTCGCTTTTAATGTTCCATCTAAATATAATTTTATGTTTCCTGAGCTATCCCAAGTTGCAGCCACGTGATGCCACAAACCATCATTTTCAACTGCATCTGTTGTAACTGCTGTGTTTATTGTTCCTCCAGCTTTATAAGTTGTCCTTACTTCGTTACTGCTAGCATGATAAAAAATATTAAATTTATTATTAGTGTCAACTCTTCCTTCAAACAAAACCCCGCTAGCTGTAATTGTTTCTAATTTAAACCAAGCAGAAATTGATCCTGTTGTTTTCATTGCGTCCATTCCTGTAACGCCTAAAGAAACATAATCATCAACCCCATCAAAATGAGTTGAATAAATATTGTTGAATGAATTTAAAACTCTAATATTAAAGTTTAATGATTTTCTATATATACCATCAGAGCCGCTCATATCATCAAAAACATCATCATAGCTATCAAAATCAATAGCTTGAATGTTAACACCATTATAAAGGCCATTTACTCTATCTAAAGCAGTTCTAATATAATTTCCTAATTTTGAAGCTTCTGAATAAGTTTTAGAATATGCAGACACCATCACTGAAACATCATCCAATAAAGCAACAGAATCTTTTTGGCCTTCTGGTGTATCATTAGAAACATCATAAACAATAAAAGGAAATTGAGATGTTTGTTTCATAACATTTGGCTCAATTCTTGTTGAAACTAATGATTCAACTGCAATGTTATCATTTAAAATTTTATATATTGCTTTTCCTATATCCATTTTAATATCCTAATCTACCATATTTTTTTAATCTTCTTGCATCTGCCTGAACTGCTTTATCAAATATCTTTTCAGCGTCTGCCATTCCATTTTTTAAAACTGTTCCGCTTGTTTGTTTAAAAGCAGGCTCCATAAATGGAAAGGCTTTTGTCATTCCTCCTTTGTGAGCTATCTTATGGCCATATTCAACCCAAGCACCAAAATAACCCCCTTTATTTTTCTTAAATTTTCCTTTTACTCTTGGCCCTATATAAGCTCCATAAACACCTTTTTGTTTTGAAGCTCTTGTTCTATAAAATTTAATTGATTTTTTTAATGTTCCTTTTTCAATTGTCAAACTTTTGTCTGGTGGATAAGGAATATTTTTATCAGCAACTGGAGCTTTTGATTCGGCCGCTTTCTGCATTGGAACAGTAACTTTTTTCCAAAAACGCCCCCATACTGCATCTTTATTAACTCTATTTGGCAGATTGTTAAATAAAGTCATAATATCTTTTAAATTTTGTTTGTCAATCTCAGCCTTAAACATTAGTTATTGTCTTTTAATTTTGTTTCTATTTCCAAAAATCTTTCTCTTCCATCTATTTGTTTTATCCCATGAATAACATAAACTTTTGAATCAAATGTAATTTCATTTGTTCCATCAATTGTTATATCTAAATTTCTAATGTAAAAAACAACATCTGTTGTTTGAACTTGTTCTTGGGATTCTTCTTTTCTTTTGCTTGACTTCCAATCTACATGAGCCCACACTGTATAACGCAAAGCAAATGTTTTAGTTTTTTCTCCATACTTATTCGTTGTGTAAGTTGGAGCTTTGATTTCTATTCTTCTATCAAGTTGGCCGATGCTTAACATACTTGAATTTTAAACTGGTCTAATAAATATTGACTTGACAAAGGAAGCTCTGTTGCTGTTCGGCCTGTAATAACGCTCTGCCTGTTTTCATACCAATTTCCAACAGTTAAAATAATTGCTGTTCTAATTCCTTCAGGAACATCAGTTGAAGCCGTTCCATATCCAACAGTATATTTAACCTGAACAGCGTTTATTCTATCAGCAACATTTGGCAATTCTCCATCAACTGCAATTCCAATTCTTGCTGGCTCATAAGTATCATCTAAAATGTAATTTGAAGCAGCTAAAGTTTGCAAACTGTCATTTGTATCATAATATTTTATATGTGTTATTGAAGAAACAGGGCTTTTATATAAAGAATAAAACTCTTTCCAATTATCACTGTATTGAGTTACAACTGTATTAATAAAATATTGATTTGTATATATTTGACAAGATTCAGTTGCAGCAGCCACCAAATTATCAATTATTGTATCATCAGCAGTTGTGTCAACTTTAAGAAAATCTTTCGCTTCTGCTGTTGTAAATATTGGCGTTGTTGCCGCTGTGTCTACTTTTAAACTTCTATACATTTTAAATTGTTTTAAAAAAAAAGAGCTGGCTAATTATAACCAGCCCTTTTTTTAGAATTATTATTATACTTACGCTGTTAGTGTAGTATATTTTACAAATGAAGCACCAGAAGCAACGCCCCAGTCAAAATAATTGTTCATTATTAAACGAACAGCACCTGTTCCAGCAGCAGAATAAGGATCTACAATCACATTTGAAGGCCCGAATTGTGCAAAATATACTCTACTGAAATCACCGAACATTCCATCTCCAGACGCACCAGCAGAAGAAGCGGGAGCAGAAGAGAAGTAACCTGGATAACCCGCTAATCTATCATCAACATATAATGGATAAGTAGAAGAAACTTGAGCTTCTTTCTTGATAGCTGAATAAAGCTCCCAAGAGTTAACGAAAGAAAGATTTCCATCTAAGCCGTGGTCATCAGCAATAGTTTGAATAGCTTCTAACATATCAGAAGCAATTGAGCCAGTTCCAAAACTTGCTTCAGTAAAATCTAAAGTCCCTGAAGTTCCAACGATACAGCCAGGAGCATTTGAAACATTAGAAGAGCCAAACATAGCAGCATCAATTTGAGTTGCCATATTTCTTCCCATGTCATTCATAACAGAAGCCTCAGCAGCTGGCCCGTTTTGAGCTAAAATAACATTTGACAAATCTGCATATCCTGTAATTCTGTTTGGAGATAAAGTAACTTTTCCAAAGTCAGCGCCACCATCAGCAGAAGCCCCATTTTCAGTGTTCCATCCAACAGTTGAGCCTCCAGCGATTGGAAGAACAGTATCAGCAGCAACAGTTCCTAAATTGTTTATTCCTACTCTGTTATAAAGTCCAGAAGCTTGTAAAGCATCAACAAAAGCACCAACAGCAGTTGGAGCAATAGCAGACGTGCCTTGGTCAATTACAGCTCTTTCCTCTTTTAATATTGATGGAATACCAATACCTTGCAAAGATTTTCTAGCTTCTCTTTCAGACTCTTGATGCATTTCTGCTTCAAGTCCAGTAAGCTGACCTCCATTACTTAATTCTCTAACTGCTTTAAATAAGCTCCATTCTCTTTTCTCTTTTTCTACACTAACTTTCTGAACTGGTGTTCCAGCAAACTTAACATTATTTCTAATTTCAGTTTCAACTTTCTCAGCTCTTTCAATTTTAACAGACAAATCATCTGCTTTTTTAAGAAGTGAATCCATGTCATTATTCTCTTCTGAAGTTAAATCTCTTTCTTCTGCTGTTGCAGTTTCTTTGATAACTTCTAAAGAATCAATAATATCATTTCTCATTTCTTTCAATTCAATACTTGATTTCATTTTAAAAAATTTTTTATTATTATTATTTATTTTTTTCGCTTTATTAATTCAATTTTTAGTTTCGCTAGCGAACGCATCACTAAATCGTTTTCCTCTTCTTTTATTTCTTGTTTTTCTTTATACATTGCCAAACCTCTTTTTGCAACAACTAAATCAGAATCCGCTTGAGAATAAGCAGGATAAACAACAGGACTCACATCATATAATCTATCAATGGAAGTAATTGTTCTTATATCATTTCCATCTTCATCTGTGCTCCATTCATCATCAGCAACTGTAAAAGCGAAACTTGATTGATTTATATTTCCATTTTTCATGTTTATTGACAAATCCTTTCCATAAGAAGTTTCAGGAATTTCAAATTCATATTTCAATCCTTTTTCATCAATTGAAAGCTTTAAAGTTCCAGCACTTTGTCTTGCTAAAATTAGATTTTGGTCATGATTTATCAGGGCTCTTGTGTCTGATTTTGCAATTGTTTCTTCACTAATTGCAGTTGGAGATATAAATTCATAGAAGCCTCCGAGATTCTCTGATTTACTGTTAAATATGCTTCCATATCCAACAACCACTTCTTGGCCATCTTCTTTTGTTTCAAATCTGTTTTCAATGTTAAATAGTCTTTTTTCCATACTTATATTATTATATTTATTATCCCAAATGTTTCTTATTTCCTCATCACATGAGCCGCATGGCTCCTCACACTTATCGCATTTTTCTTCTTTGTTTTCTTCTAAGTAATAATCTTCATTATCCTTTTCGGCTTCTTCCTGAGTTTCATATTTACATTCCCCAGTTTCTCCCCATTTCCATTTTCCATTATTACATTCTTCAGCTGGCATCCTCTCCTATTTTATCAATTGTAGTCATGTTCATTTGAATGTAATTACTATCTCCATCTTGAACTCTATTTAAATCTTCTTTTTGTCTAACCTCGTTAACAGTCATCCATCCATTTGTAATTGCTGTTTTATAATAATCAGCTCTATCTTTTACGTTTCCTCTCAGTAAACCATTGACATTGAATTTAATATATTCTCTCCCAATAGCATTTCTTCTGAATAATTTTAAACTCATTTCTAACTCTATTTTTGATATATAAGGCATCAATGAATAAGAAACAAATTCTTGAGATTGCATTTCAATATTATTAAAAGAGGATTTACTTAAATCTCTTAATAAGTGTGGAGGTAAACCGAAAATTCTTGCAACCTCCTCAACTGAGAATTGTCTTGACGCTAAGAACTGAGCTTGGTCGGGGGTTACTGAGATACTTTTGTATTTCAGCCCCTCTTCTAAAACTGCCGTTTGATTAGCTCCGCTGAGCGTTCCATAATTTTTGTTAAAGCTGTTCCTTAACCTATCAATGGCTTGTTCCGACAATTGCCTATCACTCTCCAAAATCCCCGACAATTTTCCTCCATTTTTAAAAAATGTTGAACTATATTCTTGAACATCCATTCCCCATCCAATAGCATTTTTACATTGTTCAATTGGAGAAAGACCTGTGATTCCATCAGGCCCTGTAATCATTTTAAAATGAAGCATGTTTTCTGAATCAATTGTTTCTCCAGATTTTTCATTAGAATAATATAATTTATTATCTAAAGTGTAAGTTTCTACATCTCCATAATTTAAAGGAAGTAATTCTAAAACTCTTCCATTTCTATTTCTAATTATTTGAACATAAGAATTTCCATCTGATAACATATCCATAATAATCTTTTCGTAAAAAGTAATTTTATTTTGATATGTGTTTGGCTGATATTTAATTAAAAAAGATAAATCAGTATTTACCTCAATATTATCTCCATTATTTTCTCTTCTAAATACACCAACTGGCAGTGTTGAAATACTTTCAGAAAGTAATCTCATTGCAGCCCAAACAGCTGAAAATGTTAAAGCGGTTGTTGGAGATACTGTTTGATTTGGCCCAAATGGTAAGCTATAATTTATGCTCCTTTGTTCGTTTTTTGGTGTTCTTGAAAAGATGTTTTGAATTGATTGCAGTATGCCCACTATATAATTTTTTGCAATTATACGTCTATTTTTTAGCTGTTTTCTGCAACATTGTTACATTTGTTTTAAGGTGTTAAATATTTGTTTTAAGACGTTTTTAACCTTTTTTAGTATATATATATTAAAAAAAATAGTTCGTTGATTTGCTAGATAAGGGAAAAATACATATTTTTTATTATGTTAAATAGAAAATTTAGTATATAAATAATATTATGTTAAATAGAATTTCTGTTTTTAACTTTTCTATCTCTGCAAATTCGGAAAGAATTATAATCTGAATAACGCCTTTTTCCAAAAGTTTTTTGAAAATCATTTTCCAAATCTTCATAAGCCGCAATAAGTGTTTTGTGTTTTTTTGCTCTGTTCCAAAACTCTTTAACAAAGCCATCTGCCGAAATTAAAATTATTTTATCTTCTATCATAATATTAACAATCCTCTTTCATTATAAACTGAACTTACATCTCCCTCAGTCATGTAGGAGCCCAAACTCATTATTAAAGAAACAACCCCATCAATTTTTTCACTACTTTTTTTCTTTGATGCTTTTATATTTCCAGCAGCATCTTCTTCCATAACAGTGTTTGAAATCATCCATTTTAAAACTGGATTTCCATTATGTAAAATTTGTTTACTTAAAATTAATGATTCTAATTGTTTTGATGGAGCGGCCATTGATTGGAATCCTTGGCCAAATGGCTCCATTGGAACACCTTCATTTGTTAAATCAATAACTAATTGAGAAGCGTTCCATCTATCATAACAAATACTTTGAATCCTAAATTCGTTTCCAAGTTCCATTATTTTTTCTTTTATGAAATTATAATCAGCAACATCTCCATTTGTAAATGTTAAATGATTTTGATTGTGCCAAGTAATATAGTCAACCTTATCTCTTTCACTTCTTTTCTTTGCGTTATCTTCAGGAATAAAAAAGTATGGAACAATAATAAACTTTTCATCTTCTTTAAACAATAAAACTAAAGCTGATATATCTCTTGTGGATGCTAAGTCCAATCCAGCCCAGCATTCTTTGTTCTTTAATTCTTTTAAATCAATATCTCCTTGACAAAGTTCCCATTCCTTTGCACCAATCCAAGCAGTTTGAGAATCAGTCCACATATTTAACATCAATCTTTTAAAAGTATTTTGATATGATGGAACATCAACCGCTCTTTGAGATTCTCTTTTCATATATTCTTTCCTTAAACTAATTCCATAATTTGGATTTGCTTTTTTCCATACCTCTTCATCTGTTATATCATCATCCAAATCAGCCTCATAAATTGAAGAATAAAAACTTGAATCTTCAATAATTTCATCCTTTATTTTTTTTGCATAATCATAAACCTCATAACAGATTGATTGTCTATCATAACCAGCTGTTGTTATTGCAATGCATAACGGCTGCCTTCTACTTCCTGTTGATGTTAAAAGAGTGTCCCATAAATCTCTATTTGGCTGAGTATGTAATTCATCAAATATAATACAGTTAGCATTGAAGCCGTGTTTAGTTTTAGAATCAGAAGAAATTGCTTGATAAAAATTTCCTTTACTTTCATTTGTTATTGAGTTTCTAAAAACTTTTGAGCGCTTAGTTAATTCAGGATTTGTTATTATCATTCTTTTAGCTATCTCAAAAACAATCCCCGCTTGAGCTCTATCCCCAGCAGCTGAATAAACTTCTGATCCTCTTTCATCATCTGCAAATAACATATATAAACCTATTGCCGCGCACAGTGTGCTCTTTCCGTTCTTTCTTGGAATCTCAATAAAAGCTGTTCTATATTTCCTCAATCCATTCTCTTGTTTCCATCCAAATAAATCTCCTATTATTTTTTTTTGCCAATCTTCCAAAAGTAAAGGTTTGCCAGCTAGCTCTCCTTTTGTGTGAGTACAAAAAGTTTCAATAAATCCTATAGCCTTTGAAGCGGCTTCTTTGTCAAAATAAAACTTAGTCAAAATAGTTGTTTATCTGAGTATTGTTATTCGTTACAGGTGCAGCAATTGAAGCTCTTGCAACTGGTGTTAAACCAAATTGAGCAGCCAATTTAAGACTGTTATTTAAAGCGTCATTTTTCATTTTAACTAAAGGAGATGCTTGACGCCTTAAAATGTTTCCCTCTGAAGATTGAAACTCATCAATTCTGTTTTCTTTTCTGAGCTTCATTTCACATTCCAAATATAAACTTATCTCATTGCAATAAGCTTCAACCAATCTAAGATCAACTGAATAAAGCATTTCTAAATTAAACAATTGAGTTGTAACTTTGTTCCATTCCTCTTTGCCAATTTCAGAAAGCCATTCAGGAGCAGTTGGCAATTCAGTAACCAAATCAACAACCATTTCATTTTCAATTGTTCTGCTTTTCTCAAGCGTTCCTTGCATCTCCTTTATTTTCGTAGGTGTTTTTTTTCTTCCTTTCCCCATTAATTTATTTTATCATTTTCAGCTTTAAAACTTGTTCCGAATCCTTTATAAGTTTCCATGTTTTCCATATACTCTCCACATTCACAAAGAGCTTCTTTAACTCTCAAATTGCGTATAACAATAACAATAGTTTGCTTAATTATGTTTTTTTCTTTACCGCATTTTTTACATTTAAACCGAGCCATTTTTTAATTTTTAATTCCGAAAAAAATTACTAAAATAATTATTAAAATATATATCAAAAATATTTTTAATTGTTCGTTTTTATTGTTCATTTATATTGGTTTTAGTTTGAACTTAAACTGATATAACAGTAAACTTGTAATTTTACGTGTATAAACAGTAAA
>TARA_R100000655_G_scaffold77440_4_pt1 | contig 24067 bp, 16 predicted proteins | sample TARA_R100000655 | Tara Oceans TARA_R100000655 (sample SAMEA2622497) | marine metagenome | biome: marine biome (ENVO:00000447); feature: deep chlorophyll maximum layer (ENVO:xxxxxxxx); material: "saline water (ENVO:00002010), including plankton (ENVO:xxxxxxxx)" | depth 90 m
TCATTGCCCTAGCACGATTCCTTGGTTTTCTGGACGACCCGATTACTGCAACTATGGCATGGATATTTACTTCTGCGGGTATAACTCTTTTGGCAATGCCTTTGATCAGGAAATATTTAAAAGCAGAAACTTCTTACAAACTGGCTGATGAAGATTACGAAGCTATGGATCAGATCGTACAGGTTGTTGAACCATTGAACGAACATAATGATGAAGGCCGAATTCGTTTCCAGGGAATTTCCTGGCAAGCCAGAACGCTTTCCGGCGAAGTTCCTGCAGGCACAAAAGTGAAAATCAAATATCGTGAAAACACGACCTGGATCGTAGAACCAGTTGATCAGATCCAGGAACCAACTTCACAGAAACTTAAAGACAAAAATTAAGAACCATCATGATTTGGACTCCAATTCTTATCGCTATTTTAGTTCTTTACTTTATTCTTACTCGATTGTTTATCATCGTGGAAATGAGAGAAGAAGTAATTCAAGAGCGACTCGGAAAATTTAAAAAGAACTTAAAACCGGGATTTCATTTTTTGATTCCATTTGCAGACCGGCCTGCTTACAGACGTGAAATGCGGGAACAGGTCTTGGACGTTCCAAGTCAAACCTGTATCACTAAAGACAATATTGAAGTGGCTGTAGATGGTTTGGTGTACATCAAAGTAATGGACGCTCATAAAGCCAGTTACGGAATCAATAACTATCAGGCGGCGGCTATTAATCTGGCTCAAACCACAATGCGATCTGAAGTTGGTAAGATCACTTTAGACGATACGTTTTCTGAGCGAGAAACCATGAATGAAAATATCGTTCGTGAAATTGATAAAGCGGCAGGTCCTTGGGGAATTAAAGTACTTCGGTACGAGATCAAAAATATTCGTCCTTCCAACGAGATCGTGGACACCATGGAAAAGCAGATGGAAGCGGAACGTGAAAAACGAGCTGAGATCACTCATTCCGAAGGTTTTCGTCAGGCAAGGATCAATGAATCTGAAGGTGAGCAACGAAGCCAGATTCTTATTTCAGAAGGTGCTCGCCAACGTAGAATAAATGAAGCAAAAGGTAAAGCCAAAGAAATTGAATTGATCGCCAATGCCACAGCAAATGGTATTCAACGTATAGCTGAAGCCATGCAAAAACCGGGTGGTGAACTTGCCGTTCGTACCAAACTGGTGGAACAATACATAGAAAAATTCGGGTCTATACTAAAAAATTCAAACGTTTCTGTGCTTCCAACAGAAACAGCTAATTTGAAAACCTTTTTCGAAGGTGTAAGTAAGGTAAGCGACCATACGAAGAGTAAAGAAATTAAAGGAGAAAACTGATTATGGAAATTGTAGAACTAGTAAGTAAGATTTTAGTAGGGCTCATTACTCTTTTTGTGATCTTTAAAGTGATCAAATCATTAAGATTGGTTCCTAACCAATATTCATTTATTGTTGAACGATTAGGTAATTATCACAAAACACTTGGGCCCGGATTTCATGCGTTGGTACCGTTTATTGATAAAGTTGTCTACAAGCAAGACCTCCGTGAAGAAACGATCGAAGTTGAACCTCAGGAGTGTTTCACTAAAGATAATGTAAAAGTAGAAGTGGATGGAGTAATATATTTAAGTGTTACCGATCCCGTAAATGCAAGCTACGGAGTCACAAACTACAGATACGCTGCTATTCAACTTGCCCAGACCACCACCCGTTCTGTTATCGGATTGATGGATCTCGATCAGACCTTTGAAGAGCGTGCTTTTATGAGTAAGGAAGTAGTAAAAGTGCTCAGTGAAATAGAAATGCCTTGGGGAATTAAAGTGCACCGCTACGAAATAAAAAATATTCTTACTCCAAGAACAGTACAAAATGCAATGGAGCGACAGATGACGGCAGAGCGTGATCGTCGCGCTGTTATTGCCAAATCTGAAGGGGTACAAGGCTCCAAAATTAATGATGCTGAAGGTATTAAAGCTGAAATGGTGAATATATCTGAAGCTGAAATGCAACGACAGATAAATGAAGCGGAAGGTTTGGCTAATGAAATTGAATCTATTGCGGAAGCTACTGCTATTTCCATCGAAAAAATTGCTCACGCACTTTCACAACCTATGGGTGCAGATGCTATGAAACTTCGCCTTTCTGAAAAATATCTGAATACACTGGAAGGCCTTGGGCAGGATAAAAATGATATCATTCTACCAAAGGATATTTCAAGCTATGATGCGGTAATGAAAGGTTTATCATTAGAGGAGTTCAATGAGAAGAAAAAGGATTAGACAACGTCCAACACCCAACATTCAATAACCAATAACCAACTAAAAATTGGAATTTGTTTATTGAATTTTGAAATTTAGCTTCGCTAATAAGCTGTATATGTCTTTTTTTCTTCCAGTGTTTTTATTCCTGCTCTGGTTGCAAACTTAACAGGTATTGAAATAAATCCTCCACCCTTCTTTGCCTGCAGTACTGTAAAATGAAGATGAGGGCCTGTTACATACCCAGTAGAGCCTGAATATCCAATTCTTTCTCCCACTTTAACTTTCTGCCCTATACTTACAGTAACGCCGTTTTTTCTGAGATGTGAATATTGAGCAAATGTCCCGTCGTCATGTAAAATGGTTACATAATTAGCTTTATCAATGAAGGATTTATGTTTACCACCATTTGAATACCGTGCTTCTATTTCAACAACTGTTCCCGCTCTGGATGAATAGATCTCGGTTCCCTCCTCCATGTTAAAATCTAACGAGTACCTGCTATCTCCCTTATGAGAAAATTTTCCATTGTAACCCTGATCTAATCTATGTTGCTCACCAATCTTATATGGAAGCCTGTAGGCTATCTTGTCGTTATGTTTTGCAAAAATGCTCCCTTGATAATATTTAAAATTATACTCCCAACCACTGGAAGAATTTGGGCTATCAACTTCTAATTCTAAGAGTTCTAATTTTGATTTACCCGGTATTACAGTAGTGAGTGGGTTTTTCTCTGACGATATCATATTTTTTAGCTTCAAATCCAGTTCAATAGTAACGGGATAATAATTTGAATTAATTCCTACTAAGACCACCCCATGTTCTTTTTGTACTTGTTCTATGGTTACAGAATTCTCCTGAACTGCTTTAAAGCCCGATAACATCAGTATGAGCAATAAACACAAAGTGACTGCAGACACTCCTTTAATATTATTAAATCTTTCTTTGTTCATTAACATTACTTGGAATTATATTCTCACCTATGAACTCACTATTACTACAACTTATTTTATTACTGGCTTCAGTAGATTCGGATGAACTTTCTGATCCTGAACTTGCTATCAAGATAAAGAAAGGAAATCACGAGGCATTTAAAAAGTTTTTCGATCGATATAATGCATTTCTTCTTAATTATTTAATGAAGAGAGGTACAGCTAAAGAAGCTGCAAAAGATCTTGTTCAGCAAGCTTTCGTTCTGATCTGGGAAAAAAGAGAAGAAATAGACGAAACCAAATCTCTTCGTGCTTATTTGTTCCGTATCGGATATACCAGAATGCTGAATTTATTCAGAGATCATTCCAAATTTGATGAAGAAGCTGATCCTGAAGAAAATTCTCATCATGATGAGACGGAGCAAAACGATGAAAACAGAAATAAGGAACTTAACTCAGCCATAGAAACTGCGATTTCAGCAATGCCAGAAAAAAGACAGGAAGTTTTCCGGCTCTGTTTTATTCAGGAATTTACTTATAAAGAAGCTGCTGAGGTATTAGATGTTTCTGTAAAAACAATTGAAAATCACATGGGTTTGGCTTTGAAAGACATGCGTGAATCATTAAAACAGTACCGCTGAATGTCCTTTCAAATTTATTTTTTGATTTTTTTTAAAAAGGATTGGGGGTACGCAATTCCATGTGTGTATTAAAGGCAAATGACACAAATGTCTTTAAACAAAACAAAAGAGAAATCACTATGAAATCTTTACAAAACATATCAAAACTAACACTATTGGGCTTAAGCCTTTTAGTATCCTTCGCAGCATGTTCTGCTGTAAATAATGATGTTGAAACCCTTTCGGATGAGGACATCGAATTAGCAACTCAAATAATTGGAGAGTCTGTTTCTGACGACAACTCCGGAATAATGAGTAGTATGTATGATGCTGTCTCAACAGTAGGCAAGGATGGTATTTCTTACGGAGATAACAGAAATAAAGCTAACAGTGATGATAATAGTGGACGAGGCAGAGAAAGCAGCTATTCTTATACCTACGATCCTGATACCGGAATGCACACTTTACAGTACGACCGAAGTGTGAATAAAAATAGCTTTAGTAAAAGTATATCGTTACTTAACACCTATATTTTTAAGTCTCCTGAAGGTGAATTTATTGTTCACCCAAGAGCAAATGCGGATTCAATTGAAAGCGTAGATTTTACAGGAAATAAATCAGGTTCTGTAAATTCCCGAAGAGGAAGTTCAGAATTCGCCCGTGCAGATACTTTCGCTATTGCCGGCTTACACAGCACTAGTTCGATAGTAAGTATTGACGGAACTCATCACGGAGAAGGAAGTGCTTCAGGCTTTACCAGAGACAGCGTTGAGGTATCCAGAGATTTTACTGTAGACATTGAATTCCTGAATGTTGAAATCGAAAAAGATACCGTTGAAGCTAATGGTAACCTGGAACAAGGTGTAACCGGAACACTTAATTACAGCATAGTTTTAAACAAATCTTTTGGTGATGAAGCTGATAATCAAGTAATTGAAGGTACAATTGAGTTAACAGGAGACGGAACTGCTCTGTTAAGATTCAAAAAAGTAGCTAAAGTAGTTCGATTCTCATTAAAAGACGGATCAACTCAAGACTAAACTAACCATTACGAACTGCGGGTTGATGAAATGACCTGCAGTTCTTTTTAATTTAAGAATCATGGAATCACAAAACCTTTTACCAGAAAATGATCAAGACCTGCTTCTCGCAAAGAAGTTGGATTCTTTGCTTCAGATGGGTGAAGGTATTTCAAGCGTTCAGGATCCATTGATTCAATCTCTTTTATCTTACCGTAATTTAGAACACAGTAATATAGATTCACTTGAGGCTGAATCTTCTGAAATATGGGATCGTGTTCTTTCGGAAACTCAATCTCCAAAAAGAGCAAAAGTAACTCCTCTAAAAACCCAAAGAAATAATACCTGGGTATGGGCTACAGCTGCAACTGTATTGATCGCTTCATTCCTTGGAATATTTTGGTTCACCAATCTTGATAGCACCGTTCTTATAGCTCAGAGTGGAAATAATATTGAAACAATATCATTGGCTGACGGTTCTGAAGTTTCTTTACGTCCTCATACTTCTTTATATCAAATTGAGCTTTCAGAGACAAAAAGAGCTTACGAAATTAATGGAGAAGCTTTCTTTATTGTGGCTAAAGATGTGAACAAGCCTTTTTCAGTTTCTTCAGAACATGGAATTATTACTGTTTTAGGGACGCAATTTAATGTGAGTACCTGGGGTAACGAAACGAATGTATTTCTTGAAGAAGGCAGTATTCGAGTTGATGATCTCAATCAAAACTCTTTAATCCTGAAGCCGGGAGAAAAAGCGACTATAGCAAACAATTTATTAAGTGATGCTACCGATGCAGATGCTGAAGAATACAAGGATTGGCTCAACAATATGATAGTATTAAAGGGAACACCGATTTCTCAAGTAATAATTGAAATCGAACATCACTATCAAGCTAACATTGATATTTCAGCAATGGATAATGAATTTGAATTGATTTCAGGTACAATTCCTTTAGACGAACTTAGCATAACTCTGAGAGATCTCGGTATTATTTTAGGTGGAACATTCAGACAAATAAACTTAGATAGCTTTACATTTATTCCTTTAAATTAAGGTTCGATGAAAACCTTATTTAAAATAGCTTTCTTTCTTTTATGGGTAGGAACTATCGTAGAAGTTTCCGCTCAAAACTCTTCCTCACAGAAAACATTATTAGAATTAATTAGCTTGATTGAAGAACGATCAGAAATGAGATTTCTTTACAGAGAGGCTCTTGTCAGCAATATTAAGGTTTCTGTTTCTTCTAATTCACCTACTCTCTATAAAGATCTTGAAGATCAACTCAGTAAATATAATATTGGTTTACAGGTTGATACCGAAAGAAATCAAGCCTTACTTTACAAATCAGGAAATAACAAAAGTAAACAGGAAACTGTTATTTCCGGATATGTAGTAGACGCTGAAACTGGAGACCGCCTTCCCTACTCTACCATTTCCTGGTTTCAAGATGGTGAAATAACCGGTGTTGCTTCTTCTACATCTGGAACATTTAGTGCACGGATTCGATCCTCAAAAAACTCAATCCCGCTTTTATTTTCATTTGTTGGCTATGAATCAAAACGGGTTGATTTCAATATTTCCTCAAGTACCGAATTGAATGATATTGCTATCCGCTTGAAACCAAAACTATATGGTGGAAGTGAAATCATAATTAATGGTAATGCCCTGTTCAGTCCTTCAGATACTGTTTTTAGTAGTTTAATAGAAGCAGGATCTTTTAGTCCTCTTGGTGATAACAACTCTACAAAAGCTTTACAATCTCTTCCTTCAGTTTTATCGGGACCTGCCATTGAAGACGGATTAAATGTAAGAGGTAGTTCATCCGATGGATTTCGAGTATTGTTGGACGGTATAACTCTATACAATCAAAGTCACTTATTCGGATTGCTTGACGGATTGAATGGAGATGTGCTCAGAACCAGTGGATTCTTTTATGACGTTACCCCTGCCCGTTTTAGAGCTCCACTTGGTGGAACTCTCACATTTTTAACTAAAACAGGAAATCTGCAGAACTTCGAAGGTTCAGCAGGTTTAAGTAACACTGCTTTCAGTGCTACGTTAGAAGGTCCGATTTCCTTAGGTAAATCCAGTTTTTTGTTTTCAGGACGCCATTCTTATATCGATGATGTTAGTTGGTTTAATAACCAAGGGATTATCAAATATGGCTTGGATATAGATCGTAATTATGAGTTTCAAAGCGATACAGTTGAAAAGATCGAAGACCGAAATGTTCAAAATATTACCGGAAATGCTTTTTTTTACGATTTACATGGTAAACTTTACTTTGAAACTTCTTCCGGTTCACAACTTATTGCCAGTTTGTATGTAGGAAAAGACGAAGCCAACCAATCCTACGACCGAAGGTTTCAACAGCAACTGGAAGAGTTTGAAACTAATAATGAGTGGTCAAGCAACATGATTAAAGTAGCTTACAACACTCAATTTGAAAACAATCTTAATTCTGAAAGTAGTTTTGGGTTTAGTGATTATTATTCTAGCTATTTTAAAGAGGATAATGACTTCAGAAGAACTGAAAATGATAATAACAATCAGAACGCTTCAATTGAGATCTTGCCTTTCAGTTTAGAAAATGAACTGAGAGAAGTACAATTCAATCAACGCTTTAGTAAGTTTTTTAATGACTTTGAATTGGATTATGGAATCACATACAGCGATTTTGAAATTCTATATACCGAACTGAGCCCCAGAAATCAATCCTTCAAAAGTCGACGCACTAGCCAATTACTGGATATATTCAGCCAAATGGATTTTACCAATTCTACAGAAGCCCATGTAAGTTTGGGTAGCCGGATTTATTATTTCAGCAATGGAAAATATTTAAAATGGTCACCACGCATTAAAGCTCAATTTTTACCCGAATCTCAGATATCATTTGGATTAGGGTTCAGTAAAAATTATCAATTTCTCCATCAATTAGATTTTCTAACGGTGAATAGCACTGATTTTTGGGTTATGACCAATAACGAGCAACCTCCTTCTTCCGTTAATTATTTTACTTCTAATATCAGAATAAGACCAGCGGGTACTTTATTTTTTCAGATAGAAGGTTACTATAAGCTTTTTGATAATCTTCGAATTCACAGTTTATCGAACCAGTTTGTTTCATCATTTTTTGATGAAGATGACACTACACCCTTTTTATTTAACAATACCGGTGTTGGAAAAGGACTTGAATTCCTGCTAAAAAACCGATTTGATCGGTTAAGCCTTTCTTCCACATATACTTTGGCTTCTACAGAGCTTGAAAACTTGTTGATCAATGAAGGAAAACCATTCCATCCATCTTATGATCGTACACATCAATTTTCTTTATTTGGTGATTTTGATCTAAGTTCGGGACTTAGTTTCTATGCATCCTGGAACTACGCTACGGGTACACCCAGCACAACTATCTCAAGAGAAGAGCAAAAGGAAACCAGAATAGGAAACTACTCCAGACTTGATATTTCCGTAAAGTATGTGCTTACTAGTAATTCCGATGAAAAAGGAGAGCTTCTGTTTTCGATTTACAATGTACTTAACAATGAAAATCCATGGTATTCTGAATTTAAAGCAGGCCTTAATACAAACAATAACAGAATTGAGCCCGGTTTATCAACTGTTTATGATCTGGGAATTCAACCAAGCTTCAGGATTAAGTTATATTTCTAGAATCGCAACCTGAAAATAGTTTTACCCTTTTCGGATTCCAACAAATATAAACTTCCGTTATGTAATCTCATTATTTGTCGCGATAAACTCAATCCAATTCCGGAGCCCCCTTCAGTTGAGTTTTTACTGGTAGTATAGAACGGTACAAAAATCTTTTCTGCTGAAGATTTTTTTATACCCGGACCATTATCCTGTACATCAATGTAAGCGTGTCCGGATTCATCGATTCCACATTTTAAAACTACTCTGGGTTCAGAATGATTCTTAAGAGCTTTGAAAGCATTCTTAACTACATTTATAAGTGATTGTTCTATTAACTGGCTATCTGCAACTACTTCAATAGAGTTGGATTCAAATTCAGTTTCAACAGTTATAGATCTTGAAAGTGCTTCTCCTTTCATTAAATTCTTAACTCTATCAACGATTTCTTTCAGGAGTACTACCTCAAAATCAGGAGTTGGGATTTGTGTTATGTTCCGATATGAATCCACAAACCTCATCAACCCTAAACTTCTGTTGTTTATGGTTTGAAGTGCTTCTTTTACATCTTTCAGTGTTTCTTCCGAAATGTCTTGAGTTGTTTCTTTGGCAAGCAAATTTGTGGAGAGCATGGAATTCACTGTATCTGAAAGTGAAGCTATCGGGGTTATGGAGTTCATAATCTCGTGAGCTAAAACCTGAGTTAAATTTTGCCAGGCTTCCATTTCTTTTTCTTCCAACTCTGAAGAAATGTTGCTTAACGAGATAATTTTATACATATCTCCTTTTACACGAAACTCTGTTGCAAAAATTGCCACCTGCGACTCTCTATTCTTTATCGACAAGCGTACCAATGTACGAGCACCACTTTTCAGGTTTTGGATAGCGTCATACAATGGTTCACTTAAATTTTTTAATTGAGAGACATTTCTAAGTACGGCAGTTCCTAAGATTTTTTTTGCAGCTGTATTAAGTAGTTCTATTTCGCCATCCTTATTAAAAGAAAATAAACCAATTCCGATATGTTGAACTACCGTTTCCAGATAAAGATAACTCTCCTCTCCCTTTGATCTTTCCTGATTAAATTTTTCAATGATATTATTAAAAACAGAGTTCAAAGACTCTAATGACTTCCCTGAACCCTTATTTGAAAATGATTGAGAAAAGTCGTTATAGCTAATGGCTTCAAAAAATCGTTTCAGATTCTTATTTGTTATTTCTACAAACCTAATAAGGTTGATTACTTGTAGAATAACTACAACGCCAATAAGAATAAGACTTACGTAATACTCAGTATTTATAGCCAGATACGCTCCAATAGAAAGCACTATAAAAAGCACTAGTACTCTTATTATTACTCCTATCCTGAGGTTTTTAAGCATGGAAAAACTGTTTAAAGTCCATATTTATCCATTCTTCTGTAAAGAGATGCTCTGGTTAAACCCAACTCCTCAGCTGCTTTCGAGATATTACCCTCATGTTTTTTTAACGCTTTTCTCAATACCATTTTTTCCACTTCTTCGAGATTATAATCATCAAAAACCACTTGTTCGGAATCTCCAGCTTCCGGAGTAAGTAAAAAATCTCCAGGTTTCAAGATAGCAGATTCACTCATAATGACGGCTCTTTCCACAGAATGTTGAAGCTCGCGTACATTTCCCGGCCAACTGTGCTTTTCCAGTTTAATAATTGTTTCTTTTGAACACCCCTCGACTTCTTTCTTATACTTTTTTGAGTATAATTTTATAAAGTGATTTGTTAATGCATCAATATCTTCTTTTCTGTCTCGCAAAGGCGGTAACTGAATTTCTATGGTATTGATTCTAAACAAAAGATCTTGTCGAAAAGTAGAATCAGACACCATTTCATTTAAAGATTGATTTGTAGCACACACCAATCTGATATCAATTTCTTTTGAATTAGCTGAACCAACTCTGTTTACTTTTCTATTTTGTAATACAGTTAACAGTTTAGATTGAAGCGAAAGAGGCAAGTTACCGATCTCGTCCAAAAAAAGTGTTCCACCATTAGCTAATTCGAATCTGCCTGCTTTGTCTTCTTTGGCATCCGTAAAAGCTCCTTTAACATAACCGAACAATTCACTTTCAAAGAGAGATTCTGTGATCGCTCCCATATCCACATTCATAAACACATGTTCATTCCGCGCTGACCTTCTGTGAAGTGCTCTGGCGATCATCTCCTTTCCGGTTCCGTTTTCTCCAAGAATTAAAACATTGGCATCAGTTGCAGCTACTTTTTCGATGGTGTTAAAAACATTGATCATTGCAGGACTTCTTCCTATGATATCCCGATAATGATGATCTATGTCACTGTTGATCTGTTTTTGAGTTTCTTTGAGTTCTGCTACTTCTCTTTTTGAATCTGTAAGCTGCATAGCAGACATCACTGTTGTAAGAAGTTTCTCATTCTTCCAAGGCTTTAGAACAAAATCTGTGGCTCCTGCTTTTACGGCTTGTACAGCTTTATCAATATCACCATAAGCAGTTATAAGAATTACGGCTATGGAAGGATCAATTTTTAAAATTTCCTGAAGCCAAAAGAAACCTTCCTTTCCGCTACTCACATCTTCCGTAAAATTCATATCTAACAAGATCAGATCATATCTGTTGTTTTTCAGAAGCGTGGGAATAGAATTGGGATCCTTTTCAGTTTCTATGGATTTAACATGTTGCTTCAAAAACAAACGTGCTGCTTGCAACACATCGGCATCATCATCTACTACTAAGATCTTTCCTTTTTTGGAGGTCATATCAATTTGTTAGTTCACATCCTTTTATCAAATACTGTACCTAAAGTGAATTCTACTCATAAAATCGGTTCCGCTTTATTTAAAGCGAATAGCTCGAAATTTCAGGTGTTCGATATCGAACAGTAAGTGTATCAAAATGAACAGTAAAATCCTACTAAAGCCTCAAAAACACAGATCTGATGAGTTTCTGATGCTTTGGCACAGTAGTTGACATTATATAGGAAAGAAAAATATTCATCTTTAAAAGAGTTTAAGAACAGCCCATGGGAATGGACAAAAAAATTGAAAAGAAAAAGTTGACCCCGAAAAAGATAGCTCTAATTGTTATCGTTTTAGCATTTGTTGGTTTTACAATCTACAGCTTTGCTTATATGGATTTCAGATCCACCCTAAATGTTGAAAAAGAAAAGCTGACTATTTCGACTGTTGCTGAAAATTCGTTTCAAGAGTTTATTCAGGTCTCGGGAACAGTTCAACCAATACGCACCATTTTTCTGGATGCACTGGAAGGCGGTGTAATCAAATCGGTTAATCTGGAATCCGGAACTACTGTAGAAAGAGGTGATACCATTGCTGTTTTAACAAATTCTTCTCTTCAATTAAGTGTACTTCAGCAGGAAGCAAGTCTCTATGATCAGATAAACAACGTCAGAAATTCCCGTTTAAATCTGGAGCAGAATAATCTCCGGTTGAAAGAACAATTGATCAGTGTAGAAAATCAATTGAACCTTGCTAAACCTGAATATGAAAGACAAAAATCTTTGTATGAGAAAAACCTTACTTCTGAACAGGAATTTCAACAGGCAAAAGAAAATTATGAGTACCAGAAAAAGAGATATGAAATAAGTTCAGAGTCCTTTAAACGTGATTCAGTTCAAACAACATCACAACTAAGACAACTTGATGAATCTGAAAAACGAATGTTCAGAAGTTTGGATGGAGTTCAGGCTATTCTTGAAAATCTGATCGTGACTGCTCCTATTAACGGACAACTTACCACTGTAGAATTACAGCAAGGTCAATCCATTAACAGAGGCGAAAGAATTGGCCAGGTAGACATTCTGGATAATTATAAGATCAGAGTTGGTGTGGATGAGTTTCATTTGTCCAGAATTACTACCGGTTTGGAGGGTTCTTTCAACTTTGCCGGCCAAACCCATGAATTAGTTATTACGAAGGTTTATCCGGTTATCAATAATGGGCAATTTCAGGTTGATATGGAATTCGTGAATGAGGCTCCGTCCGGATTAAGAAGAGGACAAACAGCAAGAATTCGACTAGAACTTGGTGAATCCTCAAATGCTTTGCTTCTCCCAAGAGGCGGTTTTTATCAAACCTCGGGAGGAAATTGGGTCTTTAAATTGAATGAAGATGGTACTCAGGCAGTGAAGCAAAATATTAGGTTGGGACGACTGAACCCAGAGTATTACGAAGTATTGTCGGGATTAGAGGCTGGTGATAAAGTAATTACATCAAGCTATGACACTTTTGGAGATAATGAGGTTTTGGAGTTGAATTAACAGCTATTAGCTGACAGCATTTAGCTGTTAGTTCTTTGTACTTGTTTATGAAGCGAAGTTAACATCTTCATTACTTCATCAACAGAAACAGATAGTTCTTTACACATTTTGTTTGAAATATAGTTTAGGTCTCTGGCCAGAATTATTTGATATCTCAATTCTGATGCAGAGCCTAATGAAATATTTAAAAAATGAGCCATTTGAGATTGACTGGTTCGTCCGCATCCCTCAGCAATATTTGTTGGGATAGAAGATGAAGACCTTCGAATTTGGCTTGTTAGTCCGTAAATCTCTGATCTTGGAAAATCGGAGGTAAGCTCATAGACAGATAACGTTAACTCATGGCTTTTTTGCCATACTAAAAGACTTTTAAAATCACGCATAAGAATAATGTTTACTTGGTTACTAAAAGCTGTTAGCTGTCCACTAATAGCTGACTGCTTTAACCAAGTAAGACACACTAAACCAAATTCCTTACAAAATTTTTAATAAAAACATAGAAAACAATGATACAAGCAAAAAACCTTAAAAAAGTCTACTCAACGGAAGAAGTAGAAACAACTGCGCTGAATAACGTGAACATCGATATCAAAGAAGGTGAGTTCGTTGCCATAATGGGACCATCCGGTTGTGGGAAATCCACTTTACTGAATATTATGGGTTTGTTGGATAATCCCAGTGACGGCGAATATCATTTTTTAGGACATGATGTTTCTAACAGAACGGAAAGAGAACGAGCTCAGCTTCGTAAAGGCAACATTGGATTCATCTTTCAAAGCTTTAATCTGATCGACGAGCTAACAGTGTTCGAAAATGTGGAATTACCTCTTCTCTATCTGGGAATGTCTGCCGATGAAAGAAAAGAAAAAGCAGAAGCTGCTTTGGAAAGAATGAGTATGATGCATCGCCGGAATCATTTTCCTCAACAATTATCCGGTGGACAACAACAACGTGTAGCTATTGCCCGTGCAGTTGTAGCAAATGCTAAACTGATCCTTGCCGATGAGCCTACCGGTAATCTGGATTCCGATCACGGTAATGAAGTAATGAAAGTACTTGCAGAATTAAATGAGCAGGGAACGACAATCGTAATGGTAACTCACTCTCCACATGATGCGGACTATGCAATGCGTGTAATCCACTTATTTGACGGACATGTAGTTACTGAAAATATGCAGGAAGGCTTCCACGTCTAATCATCACCAAAAAAGTTCTGATCATGTTTAAAAATTACATTAAAATCGCGTTTAGAAATCTTTTCAAAAACAAAGTCTATTCATTCATAAATATTTTTGGATTAGCAGTTGGAATAGCTGTTTGTGCTTTAATTGCACTATATGTTCAAAATGAATGGAGCTACGATGAATTCCATGAAAATTCGGAAAATATTTATCGTGTCTGGGCTGAGGAAACTCTGCAAGATGGTCGTGTTATATTAAATACTTCAACACCATTTATTGTTGTAGAGACTATCAAAAACAACATTCCGGAAGTAGAGAACATTACATACTTAAATCGCTTTTCGAATGTAGCTGGTATTCCTCAAAATGATCAAAAGATTTCTGAGAATGTTTCCATTATTCATGATGACTTTTTTGATATTTTTGATTTCAAGTTTGTTGAAGGATCACGAGAAAGTGTATTTAACTCCCCTTCCTCTATTGTTATCAGCGAATCCGCAGCAAAAAGACATTTTGGCGAAGCTACTGCCTTAAATCAGGTTTTATCACTAAAAATAGGAGAGGAATTTAGAGATTTTACTGTAGACGGAGTTCTTGAAGACGCTCCAGCTAATTCTAGCATTCGGTATGAACTATTAATTCCGGAACAGTATTTCGAACCTATAATGGGAGAGCGAAGTATGAGAAACTGGTTCAATATTTTTGGGCCATCCTATGTGACTTTAAAAGATGGAACCGATCCCGAAGAATTAACAGACAAATTTGCTGATATGATGCGTGCTGCTCTAGGTGAAGAGGAGTATGAGATGACAAAGTATAAAATTGGATTGCAGCCACTCACTGATGTGCATCTTAATACAGATTTCCCTGGCAACGGGAGTGATCCGGTTTATTCCTATATACTAAGTATTATAGCTTTACTTGTCTTAGTAATTGCATGTGTTAATTTTATGACGCTTTCAATCAGTCGCTCAACTTCAAGAGCTAAAGAAGTTGGTGTACGTAAAACTATAGGCGCTGTCCGTGAGCACTTAATGTATCAATTCTGGGGAGAAGCTTTACTGATGACCATTGTTGCAGTTATACTAGGTTTAATTTTTGCAGAATTGTTACTTCCGTTCTTTAATGAGCTTTCAGGCACCGTTCTGGAATTCAGTTTCGGGTGGCAAAACCTGGCTGTTCTTTTGGGATGTTCCGTTATTATAAGTTTGATCGCAGGAATTTATCCTGCATTAATCCTTTCAGGTTTCAGACCTACTCAAGTACTTAAAGGCCGTCTTTCTCAATCATCTGAAAAAGGATCGTTTAATAAAGTGATGGTTGTATTTCAATTCACACTCTCAATTGCACTTATCATTGGTACGTTTACAATTAGAGAGCAACTTGCTTTCGTTCAACAGAAAAATCTAGGATTTCAGAAAGAACAGATCCTGACTTTTAACTCAGGTTTTGTAAATACTCCCAACGCAGGAATTGATAATGTATTTGCAAGCAGTCTTTCGAGAAAGCAGATACTGGAAAGTGAATTATTAGGGTTATCCGGAATTCAACAAATTGCAACATCTTCCTTCACTCCTGTTCAAACAAGGGGATGGTTCAATGTCAGTTTTCCTAACGAGCAAAATCAAGCTCAACCTTTTCATGCAAATATTGTAGATGAAAATTTTATACCTACGCTAGGCATTGAAATACTAAACGGAAGAAATTTCTCTGAAGAAAATGCTTCTGATAAAGAACGTGCCATTATTGTGAATAAGGCTTTTGTGGATTATTTCAATTTGGAAGACCCAATTGGAAAAAGAATTCCCGGCCCTAATTTTTTGGATCACGAGATCATTGGTGTGGTAGATAACTTTCATTATGAATCTCTTCATTCTCCAATTGAACCACTAGTGTTAACTCAAAAAGGACAGATCGTATTTAGTGGAATAAATAATATGAATTTGAGGAATTCTGCTGCTCCTAAATATACTGTAAAACTTACTACTGATGATCTTCAAGCAACTATTGCCGGAATCAGAGATGTTTGGGAAGATGTAGCACCTGGCATTCCTTTTGATTACAGTTTTGTTGATGAAGCTTTGGATTCTCAATATCGTCAGGAGCAACGTTTAAGTAAGATCGTTACTTCTGCATCTCTCCTAACTGTACTTATTGCAGGATTAGGTTTATTTGGTTTGGCTTCCTTAATGGTTGTTCGTCGCACCAAGGAGATTGGCGTACGAAAAGTATTGGGAGCATCATCATCAAATATTCTACTGCTTATTAACAAAGAGTTTACGCTACTGATCGGGCTTTCATTTCTGATCGCCACACCTATCGCATGGTTTGCGATGAAAGAATGGCTAAAAGATTTCGCTTACAGTATTGAATTAGGGATAGGTTTGTTTCTGTTAGCCGGAATAGCGACACTTGTCCTTTCATGGCTAGTTGTGAGTTTCCAATCTATTAAAGCAACGCTGATCAATCCGGTTGATAGTTTAAAATCCGAATAAGGTGAATCAATCATGTTCAAAAACTATATCAAAATTGCGTTTCGAAACCTTATTAAGAATAAGAGCCAAACTTTCATCAATGTTGGTGGACTAACACTCGGCATAATCTGTGCTATTGTCATTTTTCTGATTATTCAGTTTGATCTCAGTTTCGATAAATGGCATGAAGATCCCGATAGAATTTATCGTGTTGTTCGGCATGAAACTGAATTTGGTAAAAGTGTTTACTATCGGGGAGGTCCTTATCCACTTGCTGAAGCTATTAGAAATGATGTTACCGGTATTGAGCACTCCACTTTAGTTTTTAATAACCTTTCTAACGAACCGATCATTTCATATTACGACAATGGCAATCTTGTTAAGAAGCTAAAAGAAAGTGATTTCGCTTTTGTTGATCCCGATTACTTCAACATCTTTACATACACATGGTTATCAGGTAACCCTGAAACTGCCATTAAAAATCCAAATACTGCTGTTGTAACTCAAAGTTTCGCCATGAAGTTATTTGGCACATCTGATGTGTTAGGTAAATCAGTAGTCTTTAATGGAGGTACACCAGCAGACATTGAAATCACAGGTGTAGTTAAGGATATGCCTGAAAACTCCGATTTTCCTTTCACTTTTATTGGAGCTAATTCAACCATGGATAGAAACGGAGAAACTGCAGAAAATCCAAGTTGGGGAAGTAATTCTTCTTCAATGCAAACTTACGTTAAGTTGGAGTCGGGCATTACAGAAGAACAAGTTAATGAGCAACTTGAAGCTTTGATCGTAAAATATCGAAGCGAGGAAATTGCAGCTGAGTTAGATCTCTTTCTACAACCACTTTCCGAAATTCATTTTGATAGCCGTTTCAATAATTATAATGGCAGGGTAATCGAAAAAAATATGTTGCTAGCTCTTGGAATTATTGGGCTTTTCCTACTGATTGCAGCTTGTATCAACTTCATAAATCTAAATACGGCAATAGCTGTAAGCCGTTCGAAAGAAGTAGGGTTGCGAAAAACCTTAGGTGGAACAAAATCTCAATTAATGTTTCACTTTTTTGGAGAAACAGCTTTTATAACTCTAATAGCATTAGCTTTGGGAGTTGGTTTGTCAGAGATCGTTCTTCAAAATATATCCCCTGTTTTAGGATTTTCTCCTGAGATGAACCTCTTATCTAATGTTGAATTACAGTTATTTATTATATCAATATTCCTGTTGGTAACGTTGCTTGCTGGTTGGTATCCGGCTCAACATCTCTCCAATTTTAATCCGATTGAAGCCATACGAAATAAGATCCAGTCAAACTATGGGAAAGGACTTACTTTACGCAGAGGATTGATTATAGTGCAATTTACCATTACTCAGGTACTAATTATTTGTACACTGATAATGGCTTCCCAAATAAGACACTTTAAAAACCAGGATTTAGGTTTTGAAAAGGAAGCAGTTGTTCATGTCCCTATTCAAAATGAGGATATGCCGATTCTTAATCTTTTCAAAAGTTCATTACTGAATAAAACTACTATTCAAAATGTAAGCTTCTCTAATACAGGGACAACAAGTAACAGTGTTTGGGGTGGAAATTATATAATGATTGAAGACTCCATCAGGCACGAAAATTCAGGTCAGGTTAAATTTATCGATGAAAACTTTATTGATACCTATGGACTAACCTTACTGGCCGGAACAAACATACAACCATCTGATACTGTTAACGCTTATATAGTAAATGAATCATTTGCTAAAGAAGTTGGGTATGGAGATAATTTTTCCGATTTGATTGGTAAAACAACTTCCATGTGGGGAACAGAAGCTCCGATCGTTGGAGTTGTTAAAGACTTTAATACCCAATCTTTACACGAAGGGTTATCCCCTGTTCTATTGGCTCCCAGAAAGAGCTTTTTTCAATCTGCTATTAAAATTAATACCTCCAGAACTAAAGAAGCTTTAGGTGAAATCGAAAGAGCGTTTAATACAGCCTTCCCGGATCTGGTATTTGAATATTCATTTCTGGATGAATCAATTGAAAATATGTATGAAGATGAACAACGTACTGCTAAAATTATGAATGCATTTACTTTAATTGCTATCATAATTGGTTCTTTGGGACTATTTGGACTTGTTTCTTATATGTCTACAACCAGAACGAAAGAAATAGGAGTTCGAAAAGTCTTGGGTGCAAACCTACTCGATATTTTAAAGTTATTTGGAACAGAACTGGCTCTATTAACAGGAATTTCATTTGTGATAGCAGCCCCTATTTCATGGTATTTGATGAGAAACTGGCTTGAAGAATTTGCTTATAAAATAGAGCTCGGAATCGGAATCTTTCTTCTTGCACTTTCGGGAATCTTATTGATTTCTGTATTAACCATAGGATATAAGTCGCTCAGAGCCGCTCTTTCTAATCCGATAGAATCCTTAAAAAGTGAGTAAACTATGTTTAGAAATTATTTAAAAATCACCTTTAGAAATCTTTGGAAAAATAAGAGCTATTCTTTTTTAAATATTGTAGGCTTGGCTATAGGTTTAGCTAGCTGTATTGTGATCTTGCTGTATGTAAATAATGAATTAAGCTATGATAAGCATCACGAAAAAGCGGATCGAATTGCTCGCGTCGCTTCATTTATTGATTTCTCTGGAAGTTATTTAGAATTAGCTACCACTTCTTCGCCGATGGGGCCAACACTGAAATCAGACTATGTTGAGGTGGAAGATATGGTTCGTTTCAGACCAAGAGGTGAGTTTCATGTGCGTTCTAGAGATGGAGATACAAATTTCAAAGAAAATGATATTCTATACAGTGATCCAACTGTCTTTAATGTATTTACGATACCCGTAATTCACGGTGATCCGGAAACCGCATTACTTGAACCTTATACTTTGGCTTTATCTAAATCGAAAGCTTTAAAGTACTTTGGGAAGGAAAATGTTGTGGGTGAGACATTGCTTTTGGATGATATGCACTCGTATAGAATCACCGCTGTTTATGAAGACATGCCCCCAACTTCACATTTCAATTTCGGTTTTCTTTTGTCAATGGAAACCAATGGAGATGAAGCAAATAACGGAGTGTGGTTAAGTAATAACTTCAGAACATATCTATTGTTTAAAGAAGGAACTGACATCGAAGCTTTTAAACAGAATTTTGAAACTATTAAGAAGACCTATATTGAGCCACAATTGATTGATTTCACCGGAAGTGATCTTGAAGGGTTTCAGGAAGCCGGAAATAGCTTGCAATACGATCTCCAACCTCTTAGTGATATTCATCTACATTCAGATTTGATTGCAGAATTTCAACCCAACGGAAATATAAATTATGTTTTTCTATTCTCAGGATTAGCCGCTTTTATTCTCATACTTGCTTGCATCAATTTTATGAATCTTGCTACCGCTCGCTCAGTGAAACGAGCAAAAGAAGTTGGAATACGTAAAACCCTTGGCTCTGTTAGAAAGCAACTGGTTGCACAGTTTTTTACTGAGTCTGTGCTTCTTTGTATTCTTTCATTTCTGATAGCGCTTCTACTAGTAGAGCTTACTCTACCTTACTTTAGCAATTTATCGGGAACTACGCTTGCTACAAATTACTTTTCTGACAGTTCTTTAATTTTTTCCATAATCAGCATTGTTCTTATTACTGGTTTGCTTTCAGGAAGCTACCCGGCAATAATGCTTTCAGGATTTAAACCTATTAAAGTTTTAAAAGGAGCTTTTAAGCTTAAAGAGAAAAGCAGATTCAGAAGCACATTAGTTGTCTTTCAGTTTAGTGTCTCTTTGGTTGTTATCATTGGATTATTGGTCATTAACAAACAATTGGACTTCATCCAGAATCAATCTTTAGGATTTCAAAAGGAGCAAACCGTAATTGTTCATGATGCCTATACACTGAGTTCCAATCTGGAAGCTTATAAAGAGGAATTATTGAATGAACCTGAATTCAAAAGTGCTACAATTTCCAGCTATTTGCCTGTAAACGGTTTTTCGATGAATGATCAAACCTTTTGGCCAAAAGGTCAAGATCCAGTGCAAGGCAATACTTCATCCATGCAAGTCTGGTTGGTTGATGAAGATTACATTCCAACTTTAGGGATGGAAATTGTAGTAGGAAGAAACTTTTCTGAAGACAGAGGTGCGGATGAAAATACTGTAATCCTAAACGAAGCTTTAGCGGACCGCTTTGGTTTTGAAGATCCTATCGGTGAGGTTATTAATACCTTTACTCAAAATCCTGATGGCTCTTTTGATAATGAAAACCTCAGAGAGTTTACTATAATAGGAGTAGTAAAAAATTTCCATTTCAGATCACTCAAAGAAAACATCTCACCTTTGGGACTTTTCAAGGGAGGTAGTCGTGGAAATGTCATCTTTAAAATTGATGCAGAGAATGCTTCAATCGCGATTTCCAAGATCGAAAATACCTGGGCAGAAATGGCGCCCGGACAGCCTTTCAGCTATTCCTTCTTAGATGACCGCTTTGATCAAATGTACAGATCTGAAAATAGAGTCAGCAATCTTGTTTTAATGTTTTCAGTCTTGATCATTGTGATAGCTTGCCTTGGTTTGTTCGGACTTTCAGCATACAGCGCAGAACAGCGCACTAAAGAAATCGGAATCCGAAAAGTACTTGGAGCGAGTGTAGCAGGAATTGTTTCACTTGTTTCAAAAGACTTCATAAAACTTATCCTGATCAGCTTCTTTATTGCGGCTCCGGTAGGTTATTTCATAATGCAACAGTGGCTCAAAGAATTCACTTATAAGACCAATATTGGAGTTGATGTTTTCCTGATCTCGGGAATAGGAATCATTCTAATTGCATCCATTACAGTAAGCTGGCAATCCATAAAAGCTGCTATGACAAACCCGGTAAAATCATTAAAAAGTGAATAAAGGAATAGTATAAAATATGTTTAAGAATTATCTCAAAATTGCACTGCGTAATCTTAAGAAATACAAGATAGACTCCTTTATTAGTTTATCAGGGCTGGCTATCGGTCTTTGTTGTTGTGTCATTCTTATTATGTATGTTCGTTTTGAGTGGTCTTATGACAATTTTCATACCAACAAAAATTCTATCTATCGACTTACGGGACAGACGGTAAATTCCGGAAATAATGAGGTCAGGCATAGCACTATTCATCCCTACCCGCAATCCATAGCTTTGGAAGAAGAGTTTCCCGAAATCAAATCTCTCATTAATATCTCCGGTGGGAGTGCCCAGTTCCTAAAAGATGGAAAATATATATTAGAGCCCATAAAGTTTGTAGACCCTGAGTTCCTTTCTGAATTTACATTTCCGCTGATCTTTGGAGATTCAAAAACTGCTCTTAGCAATGTCGACAATATTGTGATCACGGAATCAGCTGCAAAGAAGTACTTCGGAAAAACAAACGCAGTTGGTGAATTAATGACAATCCGTTTGAGAGACGAACCCAAGGATTTTATGGTTTCAGGAATAGCAAAAGATGTTCCTGCTAATTCAAGTATTCAATTTAATTTTCTACTTCCATTTGAAAATCAGATAAGCAGTGCTTCAGCAAAAGAACAAAAAACCTTAAGTGGAAGTTGGTATATCGGTTTTTTGGAAACCTGGATCATGTTAAAAGAAGATACTAATAAGGAAGATCTCGAAGCTAAGTTTCCGGCATTTCTGGAACGGCATTTTGGAAATAGTTGGGTTGAGCGAAATCATATCCAATATGGATTACAGCCTTTATCACAAGTGTACTTTAATGAAAATTATCGTTCCGGGGTTACACAAAGTTCAAACAAAACTTACTCACTCATTCTTGGAAGCATTGCTCTCGTCATTCTATTGATTGCAGGAATTAATTTCATGTCCCTTACTTTAAGTCGATACACTTCCCGATATCATGAGATCGGTATTCGAAAAACTATAGGAGCCATCAGACATCAAATCAAATTTCAAATTATTGGAGAGGTTTTTATAACCTGTTCTTTTGCAATTATCCTTGGAATAGTTTTAGCTGAATTATTAGCTCCATATTCCGGTGTATTATTTCAAAAAGAACTTGATCTCAGCCTTCTTTCTGACCCGGTTCTGTGGATATCAGTACTTGGTCTCTTAGTAATTTTGACTCTTATCACTAGCTTGTACCCAGCTGTAAAGATCTCAGGAAAGAATGCTACATCTCTCTTTTCAGATGATAGGTCTGCTCAAAAAATTCCCGTTCTTATTAAAGGACTTATAGTCGTTCAATTCGGGCTTGCAATAACCCTTATGATCGGCACTTATGTGATGCAAGGTCAGATCAATTTTATCCTGAATAAAGATCTGGGCTTTAACCCTGAAAATGTAATTGCTGTAGAAATTAATTCTGAGCTCCAAAATGCGTTAAAGATCGGACAACTTTATTCTACAGAAGCACAAAGAATTCCGGGTGTACTTTCAACCTCAGTAACAGCCGGTGAATATCGAGACTATTCTAAATATGGAATAGTTGATATTGGTATGGCACAAATGATGTCATCCACTACACTTTCTCAACTTGGAGATGGAATCCCTTCTGAAGCTGTAGATGCTCAATATCTTGAAACAATGGGTATCGAATTACTGACCGGAGCAAATTTTTCAAAACAAGCTAATACCTTTCCTTCTGATGAGATAATTGTTAATCAGGCTTTTGTTGAGGCTATGGCTTGGGATAATCCGATTGGGCAAATCCTTGAAGATAAACCTGAAGATCAGGGCTGGGTTGGACCATTTGACGGAAAAAAAGTAATTGGGGTTATCGAAAACTATCATTTTAAAAGTCTGTACGATCCACTTCAACCAATGGTTCTTCAACATATTGAAACAGTTGAACGAAATCCCGGTACTATCCTCATTCGTCTGTCTTCAGATAGAATGCCGGAAACGATCTCTAATCTGAAATCACTCTGGAATTCCATTGCAGCACAAGAAGCCTTTAATTTGGCTTTTATGGATGAAATGGTTCAACGCCAGTATAATGAAGAGATTCGTTGGAATCGTATTATCCGAATCTCATCTATGGCTTCTATTTTATTGGCTTGTTTTGGGCTTTTCGGCTTGTCTGCATTAGTAGCACAAAGACGGATTAAGGAAATTGGAATTCGAAAAGTTTTCGGTGCCTCTATAAAGAATATTCTCGTTCTGATTTCCAAAGATTTTGTTCTATTAGTTATTTGCGGTTTTGCAATTTCAGCACCTGTAGCTTGGTATTTAAGCAATCAATGGCTTACCGGTTTTAGTTACAAAATTGACCTTGATGCTCTTCCCTTTTTATACGGAGGATTAACAGTCCTTTTAATAGCCTTAACAACCGTAAGCTGGCAATCGGTAAAAGCAGCATTCCAAAATCCCGTAGAAAATCTTAGAAATGAATAAGGATACATGATCAAACTCAGAAACATAGACCGATACATCGACAAACGACTTCAGCGAAACTTCATTCTTAAAGGAATTGATCTGGATATCGCTGAAGGAGATTTTGTAAGTATCATGGGGCCCAGCGGAGCCGGAAAATCCACTTTGCTTAATATTATCGGCTTTCTGGATGACGCCAATGAAGGGGAATATTTTTTCTTAGACGAGCCGGTTCATGGTCTGAATGAAAAGCAGAAATCAGAGTATCACCGATCTTATATTGGTTTTGTTTTTC
>TARA_R100000655_G_scaffold109914_1_pt1 | contig 24048 bp, 11 predicted proteins | sample TARA_R100000655 | Tara Oceans TARA_R100000655 (sample SAMEA2622497) | marine metagenome | biome: marine biome (ENVO:00000447); feature: deep chlorophyll maximum layer (ENVO:xxxxxxxx); material: "saline water (ENVO:00002010), including plankton (ENVO:xxxxxxxx)" | depth 90 m
TTAATTATATTATATATTATATTATGGCAAAGAAAAAAGAAACAACTAAGGTTGAAGAGCCTATAGTTCAAGAAACAGCGGTTGTAGAACAACCTAAGGTAAAAGCTCCTGAAGTAAAAGCTAAACCAAAAAATACTTGGGAAATAAAAGATAGAATGTACTATTTAAAAGGTGGTAAAAAACCTTTATCTAGATCTATTAGACCTGCGAACATACATTGGTTTGATGAAGAAGTAGGTTATGAAAGAGAATTGAAGTACACTTCTAATCAAAGAACATGCTTTGTTGATGAAATGAAGGGTGACCAACGAATGGAGCATATTATATTTAGATCTGGATTTTTAATGGTGCCGAAAGAAAAAACAGTATTACAAAAATTACTTTCTTTATACCATCCAGATAGAGATGTTTTATATTATGAAGATAAACCAGTTGCAAAAGCTAAAAATCAAATTGCTTGGTTAGAAATGGAAATAGAAGCATTAAATGCTGCTAAAAATATAGATATCAATTTAGCTGAAGCTATAATGAGAGCAGAGATTGGTTCTAAGGTATCAGAGTTAAGTTCTAAAGAGCTTAGAAGAGATTTATTACTATTTGCTAGAAGAAATCCTCAATTGATGTTAGAGTTAGCTGCTGATAGAAATATTCAACTTAGAAACTTTGGTATTAAAGCTACGGAATTAGGAATAATCAAATTATCTGCAGATCAACGAACTTTTATTTGGGGATCTAATAATAGAAAACTAATGAACATCCCTTTTGATGAACATCCATATTCAGCATTAGCCGCTTGGTTTAAAACAGACGAAGGTATGGAGATTTATTCAAATATAGAAAAAAGAATGAATTAACAATTTTTTAATTAATATTAATAGCCACTCATTACGGGTGGCTATTTTTATTTAAGTGCTAACCTTTCACTTTATTATGTAACTATAATATAGTAAAATATAAACAAATGGCAATAAATATAGATACGGTATATCAGAAAGTATTAGCTTTAGCTAATAAAGAGCAAAGAGGTTATATAACACCTCAAGAGTTTAATCTGTTAGCGGATAAAGCTCAAAACGAAATATATGAAAATTACTTTCATCAAGCTAGAAATTCAAATGCTAAACCAAAAGACGATGATACACATACAGATACCTTAGAAATGATAGAAGCTAAATTAGCTCCTTTTTATAAATCACCAAATAATGTAACAATAGCTGGTAGTGTAGTTAATTTATTAAACCCAATAGATGGGGCAAATACAAGTACTGATATATATAAATTAATGAGTGTAAAATATAACAGCACTGGTACTGAGTATAAAACTGTTACTGAGGTAAGCCGTAAAGAGTTTGATCTTATAACAGAAGCAGATGGTCAGCCCGGCTCCGTTTTATATCCTACTACGAATAGACCTATATATGTTAGGATATCTGGCACACAAATAGCGGTAACACCAGCACCAGCTAACGGTACAACTTTTTCAATATCATACTACAAAACACCAACACCACCTAAATGGGGCTACGTTGTAGTGAACGACAAAGCTTTATACAATTCTAACACTAGTGTAGATTTTGAATTAGTAATTTCTGAGCAAGAACCATTAGTCTTAAGAATATTAATGTTAGCTGGTTTAACAATACAACGACCTGATGTCACACAAGCTGGTGGCCAAGGATTACAAATGATTAATCAAGAACAAAATAGTTAATTATGGGATTATTAAATGTAGATCAAAATTCATATTATGACACTGCTGATGCAGACAATTGGGGTAATTATCAATTTATAAGTTTGGACAATATTATAACTAACTTTATGTATATTTACGTAGGTGAAAATAAAATAATATCTAAAGTTAATAGAACAGATGTACAATTTCACGCTATGCGTGCTTTACAAGAATTATCGTATGATGTATTAAAGTCTTTTAAATCTCAAGAAATAGAGGTGCCAAACACGTTGTATATGATATTACCTCAAGATTATGTTAATTATACTAAAATAACTAGAGTGGGTACTGATGGTATTGAAAGAATTTTATATCCAACTAGAAAAACTTCTAATCCTTTTGCTATATCACAAGGTGCATCTGGTAATTACCAATTTGCCGGTAATGACTTAACGGAACAGTCACCTAGTAATACATTATCTAATTTTCAAGATCAAACTACATCTAACTATAATTTATATGACATAGAATCTTCTTCAGATGTGGAAATCTCTTTTAAAGGTAGAAGGTATGGATTAGATCCTGAACACGCTCAAATGAACGGTTCTTTTTATATAGACAATTTAAGAGGAAAAATACATTTCGGCTCAGCTTTATCTGGTGAAACTATAATATTACATTATGTAAGTGATGGATTAGGAACTGATGCAGAAATGGTTGTTCATAAATTTTGTGAAGAAGCTTGTTACAAACATATAATGTACGGAGTTTTATCTGGTAGATCTAACATACCAGAGTACATAGTACAGAGATTTAAAAAAGAAAGATTTGCTGAAACTAGAAAAGCAAAAATAAGATTATCAAATATTAAGATAGAAGAATTTACTCAAGTACTGAAAGGATTAAGTAAACAAATTAAATAACTATGCCACAAATTACACAGAACTTTTCAGGTGCTAAAATGAACAAAGATCTTGATGAGAGAATTGTTCCTAAAGGCCAATATAGAGACGCTTTAAATATAAAGATATCAACTACTGACAGTGATGCTGGTGGTCTAGGTAATGTTGGTACTGTTCAAAATATTCAAGGTAATAGACTAGTAACAACAACTTCTACAACAACTTACGACGGTAAAACTTCTAAAATAATAGCTAGTATTGCAGATGAGGGCACTAATAAAGCATATTTTTTTACAGCAGCCCCAGTTCCAAGATTAGGTGGTATAGAAGGTATACCAGTTGCAAATATAACAACAGAAATAGTTTGGATTGATAGCATATTCGAGGTAACTTCTGTTGGTGATAGTAATAGCATAAATGATGGGGCAATTTTTGTAGATAGATTTGCTGTCACTAATACTAAAGCGGGTGTTTTTACAACCTCTAGTGGTGATATAGTAAATGGTTCTACATATAAATCAAATGGAAGTTTCGAATCTACGCCCGCTAATGGTTATGATCAACTAGTGGTTTTAGATGGAACAAAGTATAGAGTTGGTATGCGTATATATGCTATAGATACTAACGACGTTAATTTACTGTCTGATGGTAATAACAATTATGTTGAGATAGTTAAAATAGCAGGTAACATACTAACACTAGCACAAGAACAAACGGTTGATTTAAATACAGCTGTAGCTTTAAAATTTATCCACCCAGAAAGAGTTTTAGAGTTTGATTATTATACTGGAGATGTTTTTGATACAATAAGTTTAATACCAACAGCTTCTATAGACGTGTTAGACAATTTACTTATGTGGACAGATGGCAAGCACGAACCAAAGAAAATAAACATAGAGAGATCAAGAGCTGGTACAACAGATTTAACGACTCATACAAAACTACATGTTAATGCTCCTGGCACTGATAATCCAGATGTTATTAGCGATTTTGAAAACGTTGATTTTGCTGGATTATCTACAGATGTAAAAAGAGAACATATTACAGTAATTAAAAAAGCTCCAACCTCACCTCCTAATATTGAAATTTCCAATAAAGATAGAGATCAAGATCAAGATTGCCCAATTCAATTTTCATTTATCCAAACTACTAATGATGAATCTCCAGATTATGAAGTTGTGCCTAGTATTGGTACTATTAAATTAATTGATTTCCCTGATATTATAAGTCCTAGAGTAGATGACATTTATAGCTTTGTAGCTTCAAACGTTGTTGAACCTATTACTGTAAGAGTTAAAATAATAGATATTGATGATGCTAACCCAAGTTCAGCAACGGTCGAGATATTATTTGCGGATAGTGATTTAACAGTTCAAACAAATCCAAATAATTGGATTGTAAATTTAGAAACTAAAAGACCATTTTTTGAGACAAAATTTGGAAGATTTGGTTATAGGTATCAATATGAAGATAATGAGTATTCTACTTTTTCACCTTGGTCAGATCTAGCTTTTCTGCCTGGTATTTTTTCATACACACCTAGTAAAGGCTTTAATGAAGGGATGTCCAATACTGCTAGAAAAATAATTGTTAGAGATTGGTTACCTACTAATTATACTAGACCTCTTGACGTTAAGACTGTTGATATACTTTGGAAAACGACGGATGATGGAAACGTTTATATAGTTAAAAGTATTAAAAGAGGTATAGATACCGAGTGGATAGACATGGTTGACAATGATGATTTAAGTAACACTGGTGAATTTACTATAACATCAGAAATGATACATAAAGTTGTTGAATCAAATCAATTGCTTAGAGCTTGGGATAATGTGCCAAAATATGCAAAAGCTCAAACAATAACTAGTAATAGACTTGTTTACGGTAATTATACACAAGGTTACGATTTAGATGCTAATATTGGTTTACTACAAACGGTTGTTTCTAAGAAAGGATTATTTCCAACAGCTCAAAAATCCGTTAAGTCTATCAGAAATTATCAATTTGGTATAGTACTAGGAGATAAATATGGTAGAGAAACTCCAGTAATTTCTAACGGATATAAATCAGCAGAAGGACAAGTTATGCCTGGCGCGTCTAAAGTATTAAAAAGTTTATCTAGCTATTCAAACAAATTTAAAATAAAACAAAGCTGGACTAACTCTAACCCAACAAGGATGCCTTGGATGGAATACGTTAAATACTACGTTAAAGAAACCTCTAACGAATATTACAATTTAGTATTAGATAGAATATATGATGCTGGTGATGACAATATATGGTTAGCTTTTAATTCAGCTGATAGAAACAAAGTTGATGAAGAAACTTATTTAGTATTAAAAAATGAACATGGTAGCCAAACTCCAGTAGATGAAGAAGCTAGATATAAAATTATAGCAATATCAGGTGATGCTCCAGATTATATAAAAACAGATGAAAGAGAGTTTGATTTAATACAGATTGACAGCGTGAATGTTTACGGTGGTAACTGGCCAAACACTATGAATGATGATTCAGTCGCAATAACAGACGCTGTACCTGCTAGACTAATAAATTTTAAATCAATAAGAACTAATAATGGAGCCACAGATACTCTTAGTGAACTAGAGTTTAAAGGCACGCCTAAGGTTAGAATTGTTGCTCAATTTACAGATAGTCAAGGTGATTTATACGAAGCAAAAAGCCCTCTTAGAACGGTATCAGGAATGATTAGTGAAGAAGAAGGCGCTCCAGGCGTTAGTATTAGAGAAGTATTTACTGTAGGTGATGTTAACATGTACCAGCGCATACTAACTCAACTACCTGATGCCACTGAACTACCGATTGCTGGCGCAGATGAAAATAGTAACTTTATATATTACATACAACTTGTAGATGCTGTTGTGGAAAACAAACCACAATTTGATGGAAAGTTTTTTGTTAAAATAGCAAAAGATAATACTTTAGAAGCTAGAGTTTTAGGTAATTCTCTAGGTGAATATCAAACTTTAAATACTTATGAGCTTGCATTTATATCAGATGATGCTAGTAATCCAGCTAATGACAATAACGAGTATGCAGGATCTATGGATTATGAGGCGGCTAACTGGGAAACTATTGCAGATTTTACTAATGCAAATATAGAATTAGAAACCGGTGGCTTACCTAACTTTATAAATCTTAACGGTAACTCTGATTCAACGGATTCATTTTGGACAGCATGGTCAAATAACACTAATAGAACCGCTGATATATTTATTGATGCCGCTCCAGCTTATAGTGGCTTTGATTCTGACATTGCTGATTTAGAGGCTGATTTTAATCTTTTTGAGAGCTATTCAGCTATAGATAATGATACATCTTTTATTCCTAGAGGGCTTTCTAATGGTGCACTTGATGGGAGCAATGGAGATGGTCAACTTATATTTTCTGTTATTGGTCCTGATGGTTTTTCTGGTACTAATTCTTATTTTAAAAGCAAAATGCAAACACCAGGTACTTTGTTCAGATTTAGAGATGATCCGAATCAAGAGGTTTATATAGTTAGGGAAAATAGAGGGCCAGGTGGGCAAGTTGTTGTTGGGCCTATAACTATAGAAAGTAAAAATTATGATGATGATGGTTCGGAAGATTATGTAGATAGAACGTCTATAATAGTTAGATTTGCAAGAGTTGGACTTAATGGGCAACCTGTGTTTATTGATGGTAGTCGAGTAGGGATAGACACTAGCATATGGGATCCTAGAGGTACTGTTAAGCATAATGGACTATTGAGCATGACTATAGACTTTGTTCAAAGAGTTTCTGTTGGTAGTTTATCTGATGATTCAATAGAGACTAGTGCTGCTTGTTTTGAGACAGAGCCAAAAGAAGATGTAGGTTTAGATATATATTATGAAGCTAGTGGGGCTATACCAGTTAGATTAAAATTAGATAATATAATATCGTTTACTGGAGCGAATATAATTAAAGAAAGAGCAAGTAGTTTTAGTGTTGAAAGTAGACGATTAGCAAATGACAATATTATAGATATTGACATAACTGGTGAGCCATATGTATATAAAACCTATGGCGATGACGTTATTCAAGTTCAAAGACTTCTTACTGAGGGTTGGTCTAATTTACAAACAATAATTACAGATGGTGTTTCTGACGGCGTTTGTCCAGCTATAAATGATATTGTTAAATTTGAACATAAAAATGGATTAGTTACTAAATCTAAAATTATAGATCATGTGAATTACGAGAACCCGATAACTGTTCCTTCAACTAGATATACTATAGCTGGTTATGGGCTTTCTGTTGAGGCTTTTGCTAATGCTTCTAATATACAAATTGGTTCTGGTGTTACAAATGCTAATAATATTGCGGTTGGAATGCAAGTAACGGGTGATAATGTTATGGATGGTACATTTGTAACTTCTGTTTCTCTTGTTGGAGACACTTATTATATTAATGTAAATCAACAGCTATTAACATTCGGTGGGTTTAATGATAATTTTACATTTATTACAGTTACTGGATATTTTAAAATAGAAAAAGAAGTATGGAAGTATTCAGTTGAGTTAGGTTGGTTTAATTGTTATTCATTTGGTAATGGAGTTGAGTCAGATAGGATTAGGGATGATTTTAATGCACCCCAAATAGATAATGGTATAAAAGTATCTTCTACATTTTTAAACTACGGAGAGGAGAAGAAAACTAGTGGTATGATATTTTCAGGTTTATATAATTCTACATCAGGGGTTAATAACCTGAATCAGTTTAATATGGCTGAGAAAATAACAAAAGATATAAACACTACTTATGGATCTGTACAAGCTATGATAGCTAGAGATAACGATGTTGTCGTGTTCGCTGAAGATAAAGTAATGAGAGTTCAATCTGGCGGTAAAGATGCTTTGTTTAATGCGGATGGTAATCCTCAATTAACAGCAACAAATAAAGTATTAGGAACAACCATGCCTTTTACTGGAGATTATGGTATATCTAAAAATCCAGAATCTTTAGCTACCGATAATTACAGAATGTATTTTACCGATACACAAAGAGGAGCTGTATTAAGATTATCTAATAATGGAATAACTCCTATATCAGACGCTGGTATGAAAAATTATTTTAGAGAAAATTTAAAATATTATATTAATATTACAGGATCAGTTAACGGTGTCGATGACGAATTTAATATTACCTTGCATGACACTTCTAAGTTTAGCGGCTTTGGTTCTAAAACAATTTCTTTTAGTGAGTCAGGCAAAGGATGGGTTAGCTTCAAATCTTTTACACCGCTAGCAACAGCAAATTTGAATGATAAATATTACTCTGTTAAAGATAACGCTATATGGGTACATCATGATGATACGGCTCTTAGAAATAATTTTTACGGCACTCAATATAGTTCAGACATAACGTTATTATTTAATGATGCTCCTGGTTCTATTAAGTCTTTTAAGAATATTAATTACGAGGGTAGTCAAGCTAAAGTTGCTGAATTTACAACCCAATCAGCTGAAGACGCTGCTGGTAATATATTTACTGTTAATGATGGAGAGTATTATAACCTAAATAGTAAGCCAGGTTGGTATGTATCAGATATAACAACAGATAAACAATCAGGTAGCGTTCATGAGTTTATAGAAAAAGAAGGAAAATGGTTTAACTATATAAATGGAGATACCACAACTGATTCTAATTTAGACACGAGTGAGTTTTCTGTACAAGGTATAGGATTTCCATTAGTCAACCCAACGGATACTCAAACACTAGCTTCTCCAACAATTGGGGCGGTAGACGCGGACGGAGAAACATTATAAAATTTAAAACATGCCATATAACTACACAGTATCAACATTTAATTTTACAGAGGCTTTACAAGATGCTGCTTATGCTGGTAACATGATTACGGGTGGTAGTATAACTATTACTCCTAATTCAGGCTACGTTGTTTCAGCTTCCGGTTTCACGGTAGCCGGCTCTTTGCCACCACAGTTTGCTAGTATTTCATTTACAGATACTGCGGTAGCAGGTGAAGTAAATAATACCGTAACTGTAACATTTGTATTTTCGGCATTATTTGAAATGTCTTCTGCTGCAAATAATATAAATATACCTATATCAGGTCATGCCGTCTTAGTCGATGCTAAAAGAATAATAACTTTTGATATTGATTTAATTGATAACACTACAGAAAACGTAAATGGATCAACAGCAGTATCAGGTACTTATGATGCGGGTACTACAGGTAGCCCAATTGAAATAACGAACGTTTTATCTGCTAACGTAGCGGGTAACCCAGGGATAGATGCTAATAACAATATAACAATAGCAACTATAATTTTAACAGCTGATGCTAATAATCATTTTAATAATGCGGCTACAATTACTGTTGAAAACGCTCCAGCAGGGGCTAATTTTATATTACAACTTGTTGAAACAAGTGGCACAAATAGTGATGGACAAAGTACAACAATTAAATATTCCTTAAAACTAAATAGTGAAGTTAGTATACCAAATGGATTAGGTTGTAAAGTATTTATACATTATACAGGTGTTTCTGATAGAACTACACTTACAACATCAAAAAAAGAAATAAAACAAATTATATACGGATCACCTGAAATACCTATTGGAGGTGCTACAAAAAGAATACAGATAGTAGGTGATGTGGGGGCTGAGTTTGATTTAACAATAACAAAAGCTAGTAACAACACTTCTATAATGTCTACCACTTTAGCCAATGCTGATATTATACATATACCGGCTGGATTAATAAGAGGTTTAAACAAAACTTTAACAACCACAGATACTAATCAACTACTTGCATCTTTTGAATTTGAACAAATATTTCCATCAGCTAGTGTTAATGAAATATATCATATAAATGTAACACCTAAAGGTAGTACTATATTAAACGCTAATTTAACACAAACTGCTCCACAAGGTATTATATATCAATATATAAATCCTACGGTAGTTTTTAATACAGACGCTGGTACTGATTACACTGTAACATCTAAAACAGCTTTATCTATTATTGGTAGACCAAATAAAAAACCAGGTAGGCTAAAGCATATAAAAACTATAAAAGAAATATATAGCTTTACTTATGTGTACACAAAAGGTCATGGAACCACTAAATTTACAACAGCTAATGTTCCAACTTGGTCTATGACTGATACTAGTTCTAATTGGGATCAAAGCTCCACAGATCATGGTAATATTGTTGAAATAATTAACATAGCACTTAGCAAAGATGATGAGACTACTCCAACTGTAATAACTGTTACAGGTGATATTATAATTAAAAAATTTGGTACAGCTAATGTAACTTTTAATTTAGACTCTTCAGATTTTTTATCAGTAGATAGCGCAGCACTTACAACACCTTAAATATAATTAAAATATAAACTATGCCAGATATAACAATACAAGTAAAAAGAACAGATTATCCTTCTTTACAAATAGGGGATACGGCGTATTATTCTAATATCACTAGTTCAGCTGGTTTTAGTACTAGTAATAGTTTTACTAAAATAGGTTTAGTAAAAGGTATAAGTAACGCAACGGCTTTAGATGATGGCACGGAGACAACGACCTTAACATGTGAAATAGATGAGGATACAGTAGTACCCACAACATCTGACTTTATATTCTTTTCAAAAGATAATAAAGTTAATTTAACTTCTTTATTAGGATATTTTGCTTCAACTAAATTTGTAAACACTTCTACAGCTAAGGCTGAACTGTTTTCTGTTGGCTGTGAAATAGCTGAAAGTAGTAAATAATAAGTAAAAAATGTAACTATATAATAGTAAAAAATAATATATGGCAACAACTAGAAACGACAAAGAGTCACCTTTTAAAATATGGTCAGCTATCGGTGGTATAGCTGGTGGTATATACACGGCCCATAAAGCTGGTAAAGCAGCTAAGAAAGCAGAAAAAGCTGAAAAGCAAGCAAGAAAAGCAAGGGATAAACAAAGAGATATACTATCAGCTGTTGATACTAGCAACCCATTTGAAGGTATGCAGAATCAATTTGCTGGTATGGAAAATAAAATGGAAGATTTAACCATTAATAAAAAAGAAGCTGAAATGGCATCACAACAGTTTGCTCAAAGTCAATCTAATATTATGGATGGTTTAAGAGGCGCTGCTGGTGGTAGTGGTATTGCTGCATTAGCGCAATCATTAGCACAGCAAGGTCAGTTAGCAGCACAAAAATCTGCAGCTGGAATTGGACAACAAGAGGCTAACAATCAATCTAAAAAAGCACAAGCAGCCGCTAATATACAAACGCAAGAAAGAACTGGTGCCGCAGCTGTTGCTGAAAAAATTGCAATGGGTGAAGCGGCTTCTCAAACAAGAGAACTTAACAAGCAATCAGCTATATTTGATGATGCTGCTAAAGAGTATCAATCAGCTCAAGGAGTAGCAGCTGGAGCTAACGCTCAAAAAGATCAAGCAGTAGGAGGATTAATAGAGGGAGGATTTAATATTCTTGGGTCGTTAGTAGGCGGAGGAGCTTAACATAAATTTAAAATATAATTATGCAAGAAGAATATACACCACAAGTAGAACAACCTGTAGAGGAAATGGAGCCACAAATTCAACCTGAAGTTGAGCCTATAACAGACGGCTCTTTTTTTCAAGTTATGAAAAATGAATTAAATAGAGATACTAAATTTTCAGAAGAAGAAATGGCAGCTTTAAGAGAGAAATTTGAAAATGAAAAGGTAGAATACGCTAATGGTGATAAAGAGACTCAAGCTAAATTAGAGGCTGGAGTGGTACAAACAGGTGAAAGAATGTTTAATGCTGAAGAGTTTAGAAAAAGTTTAGCGAGTAATTTAGATGCTGATTCAGGTATAGGACATAGCCCTACTGAGAAATTAGCTAATTATACAAATGATATGGTTAATATTGTCAACGGTAATAACGAAGTCTCTTATAAAGATAACATGCCTGGTTATGAGCTGTCTGATGGTTGGAAAAGTTTTAATGAAATAGAAGATTTAGTAAAAAGTAGATATGTCGATGAAACGTCTAAATCAAGTGTCCAAGCTTTGATTGAGGATAGTACAAGACAAGCATCAGATATTCAAGCAGGTGAAGATGCTACATTTAATTATCAAAAAGAATACAATAACATGTTAGAGAAGGTAATTGAAACTGGCGACATGAAATCTTTAGCTACGGATAAAATATTTGGCAATAGAATATTTAAAGATGATTTAATGAAATCAATCAAGATGGGTAAGTATACTGATATGGGATTAACTGAGGCTCAAGTTATGGAACTGGATCCTACAAAAGATGGGAAAATATCACATGAAGATGCCGCGATTATAACCTCAAGTATATTACGTGATGATGGCATGTTAAAAAACTATTTAGCAGATTATTATACTAAAGCTATGGAACAAAATTATTATAATAATTTAAGCCCAGAAGTAAGAAAAGTAATGCAAATAAAAAATAAAAAAGAAACATCAGCAGATTCTAGTAATCCATCTTCAAAGAAACTTAGTGGAGATATAGAAACAAATAGTGGTGTAATAAGAAATGGAGTATTTATGCCAAATAAAATAGTATAAATAAATATTAACGGGTAACTAACGATACAGTAATGATAAAATATAAATTAAATGGTGAGACAGTTGATGTCCCACTAAACGAGCAAAAACAGTTTGAAATAGATAATCCTACGGCTAAAAAAATAGAAGTAAATAGCACTACTGAGATTGAAAAATCTAAAAAAGAAAATCAAAAAATAGAAGAATATATTCCACAAACTCAGACAATGCAGGAAAATATTACTCCGCAAATCAACTCACAAGATCAAGTCAAAGAGATAGATTCGTCTCAAAATAATCAAAAAAAAATAGAACCAATAATTGAAGAAAAGGAAGAAGAGATAGTTGAAGAAGAAGTTGCCTACCCGTGGTCAAATACTGAAAGAGACACCCCAAGTTTATTTTCAACAGAAACTACACCTGAGCCTGAAACAGAAGAAGAATTTGATGAGTTAACTGATGAACAGAGAGAAGCTATTGAAAAATTTAACGAAACGCCAAGATCATCTACAGGCGAACCTATAGTTGAAGAACTAAAATATGATTGGGATAGTTATATTCCAGATGTAGACGTTGATTTGCCTCAAGAGTATCAATTTGGAAATCAAGGTCAAGGCATTCCTTATGAAAGATATGAAGAGTATGCTAATGATTTAACAGCAGAACTTCCTAACGCTAGTGAAGAGCGTAAAAAAGAAATAGAGTATTTATTGCCTGTATTAGAGCAAAAGCAAGATTACCTTCAAAGACAAACGCAACAATTACCTGACGCATCTATAATTAAAACTGAGAATATAGTAGGCACTGACGTGGATTTATATTCTAGTGATGATGTGTTAAAATATCAACCAGAATCATATTCCATTATGTCTGCAATAAAATCTGAAGATTGGGATGCTATGTCCGAAAAAGATAAAATTGAACAGATACCAGGTTGGGATTATTTAGCGCCTGAGACAAAAAATAAATGGAATACATACTTTGAGTGGAACAGGCCGATTGATGCTAAGATTCATGAAAGTAAAGGTTATATAGGTGATACTCACAATGAACCAATATTATTTGGTGCATATGATTTAGGTAGTGGAGATAATATTTGGCATCGTGAGTGGGATCAAAAAAGAACATTTTTTAAAGATTTTCTTGATCCTATTAGTGATGAATATTTAGTTGAAGTTGTTAAAACTGATACAAAAAGAGGAGGGCGATTTAGAAATTGGCAAAGAATTGTTGTAACACATAGACCCACTGGACAAACGCATACAATAAGAGAATATAATTCTAATTCTACATTTGGAGATAATAAGCATAGAAAAATAGATACGTATTATGATAAAGACCTAGGTCAGCACGTTCAAACATACAGTGGCGCAAAAAAATACGGAGAAGAGTTAAATAACTTTCTTGTATCAACTATGTCTGAAGGTAGTAAAAGAAAGATGAATATACATCAAAGTTGGATGAATGATTTTTTTAAAGTTACTAAAAAAAATAATATTACTTTGAGTTCTTCAGAACGACAAGATATTGATGATGATTTAGAAGATCAATTAAGTGTCGACATTGATATAGATTCAAGAGCAAGTGGGGCAACTGGGCGATACGTTAACAGTATAAGTGGAGGCTTTGGTATAAGTAAAGACGTGCACATAGGTTATGGATCAGACCCAAATGTAATGATGGGAGAGCGTGAGCCTTTGTATTGGGATATACCTGGGGAGCATTACCAATTTTCTCTTCAAGCAGATGAAACTTACAAACAATATATAGGTAACGAAAATGGATTTGAAACTGTAGACGAGCTTAAAGATTTTCTTAATAGCAAGACTAGAACATTTAAATATCCAGATGGCCGAATTACTGAATCGTCGCTTGAAAAAATAGATTTTCCAATTTGGAGTTTATTATCTGAAGGTGAAAAACAAGGAATGATTGAAAATTTTGTACCAGGAGAACCTATACTAAATCCTAATTACATGCCTTTAGAGGGTAAGATAATTGAACACCCTACTTATGAACAAAGAATAAAAGAGTATGGGGAAAATACTTATCCCAGCGCTATGGATGGAATTACTGAGTATACAAATGAAAATGATAAACCTATAGAGCGCGCTAAAAATCTTTATTTACAAGACGCAGTTGCTAAAAAGGAAGCTGAGAAACTAGAGGACTTTATGGAAAGTAAAGATTCAAACAATTCAGAAGATATAATGGTAAAAATTGCATCTGAGATTTATACTCAAAAAGCTATAAAAGAATTAAAAGATAATCAAGTTCAATTAGAAGGCGTGGTTGAGCAAGTTAAACCGTTAGAAGAGGAGTTTGGAAAGATAAATGATATAATTAATAATGCGGAAGATTACACAATACCTTCTCCAGAAGAAATATACGAAAACGCAAATGTAATTCTTGACCAAGCGGAATACAATAATATAATTGATAATATTATTGAAAATAATCCAATAATGCTTAATGGTGAAGAAATAATATTACCAAAAACACAAGATGAGTATGATAATGTAAAAAATGGAATTGTTAACAAGTACGTATTTCCAACAGAAGAGGAGAATAAAAGTTATTTTGATAATTTACAAGATAAAGTTAACAATGGAGAATTAAGTGTTGAGGCTGCGACTAGCGATTGGGATAACTATCAAAAAGAACTATTAACAAAACAAGACAATCTTTTTAAAGAATTAACAGAATTTGATAAGGAATATAAAAAACAAGAAGAAGTAGTTCAAGGATTAATAGGTGATTTTAAAAAAGAACAAGAGGCTAATAAATTAGACGCAGACAATCAAATACAAATGGTTAAAGACGACATGGAAGGCCACGTTGTTTTGTCTAATGGTAAAAAAATATCTAAACTACACTTTGATAAATATGTGGCCTTGCAAAATGAATTAACTGGTTATTACAAAAACTATGACAATTTATTAACAGAATCAGAGGAGTTAATTGGAGTAATCGAAGACTCTCAAATTCAAAATGAATTAATTCAAAAAAATTATGATGACTGGGAAAAAGCCGTGTACGGCGCATGGTCAACAACGCAAAATATTTTTGGTGGTACCGCTTATGCTCTTTTAGATATAACAGCAACTTTAACTGGGCAATCTGACTCTAATTGGATGGATAGAGTACACAAAAATTATGACGACATGCAACAGACTATTGCAACAATTAGTCAAACATATAAACCAAGCGTTACAATGGAACAAGCTTTTGGTGGTTCTTTAAATCCAATGAATTGGGATTTTGATAAATTATCTACAATGTTTTTTGAAACATCTGCTCAATTTTTACCAGTGTTGCTAACAATGGGTGCTGGAACAGTTGTTGGTACTGCTACTATAGTTGGTAGTGGATATGGTGAAATGAGAAATAATATATACAAAGATTATTTAGAGGGTAAAAGTAGTGTTCATCACAACGCTACACACTCAATGATGCTATCACTTGCTTACGGAGCGGGTGAAGGTGTAGATTACGCTATAGCTAGGCTCCCAGTATCTAGAGCTTGGAAATCTATTACTGGAACTAGTCGAGCAAATCTTAGAAAAGGTCTTGACGGCTTTCTTAATTTCCAAAAAACAGCGTGGAAACCGGTATTAGGTACTTTCTTTTTAGAATCTGGTTCTGAAGGTCTTACTGGAATTTGGCAAAATATGATTGCTGGAAGACCACCTCTTGAAGGTATAGACCACCAAATGGTAGCTGGTGGTATGATGGCTCTTAGTTTTCAGTCAGTACCTTTTATTAAAGGTTCTATAATGTCTACAATGTCTAGCAAAGACACTATGCGTGGTTACAGAAATAACTTAGTAGAAATAAATAAATTAAAAAATGATTTAAATTCAACAACGTTAGACGAAGATACAAGAAAAACTATAGAAGATCAAATTGCTAATTTGCAAGAACAAAATGACGTTACTGTAACCAAAGAATTAGATAAGTTTTCTAATATGAGTCCTGAGTTCACTGAAACGTTCTTTGCTCACATTGTTAAATCTGAAAACTTAAGAATAGAGTATGATAAAGTAATGAATGATAAAACACTTAGCGCTAGTGAAAGAAAATCAAAAATTAATAATATTGAAAGTAAATTTAATGAAAATGAAAATATTTTATTACTATTAAAAACTAACCCTGCTTTTGGTGATAAGTTTGTTGGATTTGAAAATAGTGCTAAGAAAGAAGATAAAGTAAGAAAAAATGAAATATTTGAACAGGCTGAACAAGATTTAATATCTGATGGTAAAAGCGAGCCTAGTGATAAAGCTATAAGAGAAAAAGCTAGAGTAATATACAACACGCAAGAAATAATGTCAGACTATAATAAAGTTAAAGACTCTGACTTAGCTGCTAATTTTAGAAATTATGAAACTGTAGATCAAGCTGTTGATGATATGGATAACATGAATATAGATCCTGAAACAAAAAAGAAGCTAGTTAAAGAAATAAAAAAAGGTGCACATGGTTCTACTGTTTTTATACAAGATCCTAAGACTAAAGAGGTTATAGAAAAAATACCATTTCAGGTTGTTGAAAATATGGCTAAAGATAGTAGATTGGAAACTAGAACACATGAAAAAGGACATGTCATTTTAGAATCTTTATTTAAAGAGAATCCAAAAGCTTTTAATGAAATATCTGATAACGTATTTCAATATCTACAAAACCATGATTTAGGTTCTTACGCTAAATTAAAAGTAAGAACAGCTGGTATGAATAAAGAAGAGGTTCTTACTAATTTTATGGAAATGGTTGCGGATGGAAGTGTTGATGTTAGTAAAAGTAGTAAAAATAAAACACTACCAACAATGATAGCACAATCTGTTAGTAGTGTTTTTTCTAAAAGAACAAATGGTAGCGTTGGTCTTAATTTGCAAGGAGAAAAAGATGCTGTAGCATTTGTTAGTAATTTAGCTAAAAAAATAAAAAACGGAACAATAAGTTTAGCAGATGTTAAGGCTGCCAAAAAAAGTGATGTTGTTAAAAAATTTGAAGATTCTAAAACTGAAAAATCTAAAGGTTTTGTATTATCTAGAAAAACAGCGTTAGACGCTATTAACGATCTTTTGCCTAATAATATAAAAACCAAAAGAGATTATTATAAGTTTATAAGAAACGAAAGAAAAGCTAGAGCTATAAACGAAGCCTTAATTAATCCAGGTGGGGTAATAAATAATTATATAAGAAGTAAGCAAAATAGTAGAGAGGAAGGTGATAAAGTAATAGAAAAAACATTAGAACGTATTTTTAATTTTGACCCAGAAGCTACTAGACAAGATGGTAAAAAAGTTGGTAATCAAGGTTTTGGAGAGTTTTTATTTTCTAATACTAACTTTGCTAAGCTTGATGCTAGAAAGGCTTTATTTCAAGAAGGTCAACAAAAACAAAAAGAAGTAAGAGGGGATGTTGTTGATGATATGGGTAAAACTGTTTTTGAATCTACAGAAACAGAAAGTGGTTTATCTCCAGAAGAAATAATGATACTTAAACAGGGCACTTCCGCACAAAAAATAAAAACTGAAGAAACCTTGTCTAAAGTATTTGGTATTAATGATAATTTAAGATTAAACTTTGAAGAGGCTCTTACAACAGCTTTTGGAACTAAACTTCCAGAAGTTAATAGCAAACAAATGAGAGTGGAGCTTGGTAAAATTATATCAGATAGATTAAGGCCTATAATACAAAAGAAGCTTGGAACGGAACTAAAGTTTGATGAGTTTGTAAAAAATGATCTTACTCCATTATTGAAATTTATAAAAGCTGAAGATCTTCGTCAAATAGAAAGAATGGTTGGTGGTAAAAAGTTTCCTAATGGTAGAAAAATATTTACAACATCTACAAGAATAACCAAAAAACAAGAAATAATAGATCTTCAAAAGAAAGGGTTAATACCTAAAACTTTTACTAAATATGCTCAAGGTTATAATTTGGCAACTAGATTACCTAATCCAAATAGTAAAGAGTTGTTAGCATTTTTTAGAGGAACAAACTCTGAAATAGAATTAGGCTATCAACCACCAGGTTCAATTAAATCTGGAATGCTTGGTGCTAGAAAAGATAAATTAGCTGAATTGTTAACTCGTGAAATAGCTTTTGACCAAGCTATTCAAGTAGCTAAAAGTGTATTACCAAAAATTAAAGCTATTGAAAGTCTTCAAAATAGAAACATAAAAGATAATTATATAGCAGAATTAGGTTTAACATTAGATAGAAACCCAGATGCTGGTTCTACTAATACTGATAATTCATCTGTTAAGTTTTCAAGAAAAGCTAATCAAACTGTTGTAGGTGAAGTTAAAATGTTAACTGATTTTATACAAAAATACGGTATTGAAAATACGATAGATACAGATAACAACTTTTTAATTGATGGTATAGAAGACATGTCGTCTCTTGCTATAAGTACCACTTTAGAAATGTATGATTCTAATATTATCTTAGAAAATGAATCAAAAGGTTTTAAACAATTTATATATAACTCTGACGCTCCACAATTATTAAAAGATCTATTAAAACAACAAGGTAATTTAAGGTACTATACATCATCATTAAATCTAATGCACAGAGATTCTAGTGTTATTGCTAAAATATTAGGACCTGATATAATGAATGCACTAGGCTATGAAATACTTGGATACAAGAATAGATTTATGGATCCTGCTGAGCAAAAAACAAATCAACCAAAAGGAACTAAAGGTGAATTTTATGATAGATTGCAAGATTTAAATAAAGTTGTTAATTCTTTAAATGTAAAACTACCTAAAGGCTTAAAAATAGAAGATGTTAGAATAATGAATAGAAGTAAAGGTTTATTCAAAAAAATAGATAAAATTTTAACACTGGAATCTAGAAGTGAAAAGATAGAAAAAATAAAAGCTCTAGCACCTGAAATAAAAGCGGCTAATAAAGCTAATATACAATTATCAAAACATATTGCTAAAACAATAATAGATTTAGCTAGAAAAGGTCCTAAAAATGGAGGAATAAGTATGTTGTCTGCGGTTAATATTTTACAAGCGCAAACTAGTATTGTTTCAGGTTTTAGAGGTTTATCAAGATTAGATTTAATAGATGTTAGAGAAGGTTTTCAAGCTTTATATATTGACGCAAACGGTGATTATACAAATAATAAAAACGTTTTAAATAAAGGTGGGGTAATAAATACTAATAACCCTCAATTAAAAGAAGCTATAATTTATTATAAAAGCAAGGGTGTAAAAAACCCAGAGCAAATAGCTTTACAGCAATTAAGTTCTAAAGGTGAACATATAAAACCTAATAGCAATACAATGTTTGAGGTTGCTGAGTTAATTTGGAAAGATAATGTTAATATTGATGCTGAATTAGATTTAATATTTAATAACCACTCGCAACTGCTAACATCGAAATACATGGCTGATGTTATAGATGATGGACCTGGAGGTAAAACTAGCGCAGCAGAGTTTAAAAGAATTAACTTTTTAAATGAGGGTGATATAAATAATATGGTTGCTCCTAATGGTAATAGTTTCCAAGATGTACTTATTGATAGAGAAGTATCTAAACTTCAAAAGAAAATTATTAGAAATGCTAATGTTAAGCATTCTAAATCTATATCAATGTTAAACGCTAAAGACAACCTTATAAAGTTTAGTAAAAAACCTAAAACAAAAGGTATGTCTACTTTTGATTTTGACGATACATTAGCTAGAACTAAATCAGGTGTTAGATACACTATGCCAAATAATACTGGTAAACCAACGCCTGGAAAGAAGGTTATATTTTTAGCTGGAAGTGCTGGTAGTGGTAAATCAAATGTTGTAAAACAATTAGGTTTAGAAAAGCAAGGGTTTAAGATGGTTAATCAAGATATATCATTAGAATGGTTAGCTAAAAATAATGGATTACCTACTGATATGAGGGATTTTACTCCTGAACAATCTAGTAAATGGGGTAGCTTACAATGGGAGGCTAGAGATATTGCTCAGCGTAAGGCAACTAAATTTAGAGGTAGAGGTGATGGTGTAGTTGTTGATGGAACTGGAGCGAGTACTATATCAATGTTTACTCAAGCACAAAAATATAAAGATGCTGGCTATGATGTTCAAATGTTATTTGTAGAAAGTTCTTTAGAAACGGCATTAGAAAGAAATAAAGCTAGAAAGGAAAGATCATTACAAGATTTTATAGTTGAACGTAATTGGAAGGCGGTACAAAAAAATAAAAAAGCTTTTAAAGAAGAGTTTGGTAGTAATTTCGCAGAAGTAAAAACTGATAAATTAAAACAAGGTGATCCGATGCCTAAATCTTTGGTTAACAAAATGGATAAGTTTACTAACAGTTATATTAAAGGTAGATTAACGGCAGAGGAATTTGCTAACAAAGGGGGAGAGTTATTAGATCAAGGTGCCAAATTTGATTTTTCAGAATTTAATAAAGTTGTAGATGGAACACCAGGTCCATTACTTAAGAAGGCTAGAAATAGAGCTAAGAAATATGGAACTAAAGACATGTTTGTTTTAACCGCAAGGCCACAAGCTTCTGCTTTTGCTATACAACAATTTTTAAAAGGTCAAGGTTTAGATATACCGATAAAAAATATAACTGGTTTAGCAAATAGTACTGGTGATGCTAAAGCTCAATGGATGTTAGATAAATTTGCAGAAGGATATAATGACATGTATTTTGTAGATGATGCTATACAGAACGTTGATGCTGTTAAACAAGTACTAGATCAATTAGATGTTAAATCTGAAGTTGTTCAAGCTAGAGTTAAGTTTAGTAAAAATGCTAGTAAAGAGTTTAATGATATAATAGAGCAATCAAAAGGCGTTGGAGCTGATGTAGTAATATCACAAGCTGAAGCAATTAAAACTGGTAGACATAAAGGTTGGTGGAGATTATTTGTTCCACCATCAGCGGAAGACTTTAAAGGTTTATTATATAGATTTTTAGGTACCGGCAAGCAAGGTGAACAACATATGGAGTGGTTTAAAGAAAACTTATTAGACCCATTTGCTAAAGGTATAAGATCTTGGAATGTCTATAAACAAGGTATGGTTGATGAGTACAAGCAGTTAAAAAAACAATTTAAAGATGTAAAAAAGTCTTTATTTAAAAATGTAGTAGGAACTAAGTTTACTGTAGACTCTGCTATAAGAGTTTACTTATGGGATAAGGCAGGTTTTAATATACCTGGTTTAGACAATGCAACTAAAGATAAATTAATTGAATATGTTGAAAGTAACACAAAGGTAAAACAGTATGCAGACGCTTTAAGTAAAATAACTAGGTTACAAGATGGTTATATACAACCAAGAGAAGGTTGGTCAATTGGTACAGTTGCTAGTGATTTAAATGATATAGTAAATAGAGTAGGTAGAAAAGAATTTTTAGCAGATTACTTAGCTAACGTTGATGCTATATTTACTCCAGATAATTTAAATAAAATACAAGCATTATATGGCACTAATTTTAGAAAAGCTTTAGATAATATATTATACCGTATGGAAAATGGTACTAATAGAAAAATTAGTCAAGATAGTAATGTAAATGGTTTATTGGACTGGATTAATGGATCTGTTGGTGCAATCATGTTCTTTAATATGAGGTCAGCATCACTACAAACTTTATCTACAGTTAACTTTATAAACTGGACTGATAATAATTTATTTAAAGCTGGTAAAGCTTTTGCTAATCAACCTCAATTTTGGAAAGATTTTGCAATGCTATTTAATTCGGCTCAATTAAAACAAAGAAGAAGAGGACTGCAAACGGATGTGTCGGCATCGGAACTGTCTGCTGCTTTTTCAGATGGTAGAGCTACACCAAGAAAAGTTATTAATTATTTATTACAATTAGGTTTTACACCTACTCAAGTAGTAGATAGTTTTGCTATTGCCTTTGGTGGTGCTTCTTTTTATAGAAATAGATTTAATACATACAAAAAAAGAGGTATGTCTACTAAAGAAGCTAATGATAGAGCTATGTTAGAATTCCAAGAACTTGCTGAAGAAACGCAACAATCATCTAGGGAAGATATGGTATCTCAACAGCAGGCTAGTGTATTAGGTAGAGTTGTATTAGCTTTTCAAAATACAACAATGCAGTATACACGTTTAACTAAAAAATCATTATCAGATTTAGCAAATAGAAGAGGTGACCCTAAATCACATATATCAAGAATAATGTATTATAGCGCCGTGCAAAGTATTGTATTTCTATCATTACAACAAGCATTAGCAGCTTCATTATGGGGTGACGACGAGGAAGAAAAAGATAAAGATGTAAAGCGAGTTCTTAACGGCACTTTAGAGTCATTTTTATCAGGTATGGGTATACATGGTAAAATTGCATCAACTATAAAAAATACAATTGGTGTATATAAAGAACAAAAAGCAAAGGGTTGGAATAGAGAAGATGGTAAAATTTTATTAGAATTACTTAGTTTTTCTCCGCCAATAGGTAGTAAGTTAAGAAAAATATATCAAGCAATACGATCTGAATATTATGACTCAGATGGTAAGCTTAGCGAAGAGTTAGGTTGGCGTGTAGAAAATCCTAAGTTATATTTTTGGTCTAGTATAATTGAAGCTGTGTTTAATATACCTACACAAAGATTAGTTAGAAAAGCTAATAACTTAGAAGAGGCAATAACAGGTAATCACTCTATATGGGAAAGAATACAACTAGGTTTAGGTTGGAGTGTGTGGGAATTAGGACTTGAAGACGAGGACACAGCTGAAGCTAAAGAGCGTATTGCAGAAAAGAAAGCTATAGAAAAAGAAAAAGAAAAAGAACAAAAGAAAATAGAAAAAGAAATTGAAAAAGAAAAAGAAAAGATAGAAGAAGAAAAGGAAAAGAAAGAAAAAGGTATTAAAACTGTTAGATGTTCAGGTATAAGATCTAACGGTGAAAGATGTGGTAACACAACTGAAACAGCTGAAAAAACTTACTTGTGTTATCACCATATGGAATTCACAGATGGAGATGATAGAGATGGTGATGGGATTAAAGAATATAGATGCACAGCTATAAAAAAGAATGGTGATAGATGCAAGAACAAAACTGAGAATGAGAGCAAAAAATGTTATGCTCACCAATAAACGTGTGATTATAATAAAGAAACAATAAATTAAAAATATGGTAAATTGGATAAATTCTTGGAAATCAAGTAACAAAAAAAATAAAATAGACTTCACATTCAGATTTGGATGGTTAACAATATGGGAGATAAAGTGGTGTGCTGCTTGTAAAAGTGATGATACATGTTGCAAGAATAAATTTAGAATAATGTTGTTAAACTTTGGATTTGAAATAGGATCATGAGATTTATAAACAGCGCTAAATTAGAATATAGAAAAGCTATTAAAGATGGTGATGTTATTAATAAAAGTAAAGATAATACTATAACAACGCCTACTGATGGTACTACTATATCTTTTAGTGGAATGGCAGAAAATCGTGGAAATTATAGTATATTAATGACGGTAGTAAAAGCTGGCGTAACAAAAACTTCAATAATAGCATTGAAATAATGGCTGGAATATATAAAAATGTAGCAACTGGTACAACCACTTTAATAACAAAGAAAGGCGGTGTCAGTGGTAATATAAAAAAAATATTAATAGCTAATGTTGATGGTCATCAGGCTGATAACGTTTGTGTGTTCTTAGAAGATGAAACAGCATCTACTAGTACTGACGCTGGAAATGTTAAATATCATTTTATTAAAGATGTAGATATACCATACGCTTCTACTTTAGTTTTAGAAGACTGTTTAAGCTTTGATTCTAAACTGTATCATTTAAGAATTACAACACAAAACGCTTCAGATGGTGGTGCGGCAAATTTAACTATAATAATAAAATAATGAAATTAGAAGTAATTAGATTTTCAAGTGGTACAGATAGTACTAATGGAA
>TARA_R100000655_G_scaffold15789_3_pt1 | contig 24044 bp, 38 predicted proteins | sample TARA_R100000655 | Tara Oceans TARA_R100000655 (sample SAMEA2622497) | marine metagenome | biome: marine biome (ENVO:00000447); feature: deep chlorophyll maximum layer (ENVO:xxxxxxxx); material: "saline water (ENVO:00002010), including plankton (ENVO:xxxxxxxx)" | depth 90 m
TGAAAAGGCAAAAAAAGAAGCTGAAGATGCACACACTCAGTCTTATTGGTCAGTTAGTAAAGCTAGAAAGGCGATAGAAGAATCTGAAAAGGCATGGTATAAAGCCGGTGATGCATGGGCAGAAGCTAGAAGAGCTTTGAGACAATACGACGAGGGGCAAAGTAATGAGTGAATTATTACTAGCCCTGTTAATAATAATCCCTCAATTAGAGGGTAACCCTAACGGCAATCCGGCTGAGAATGCATTAGGGCCTTATCACATCACGCCAGTTATGGTGCAGGAAGTGAACCGAATAATGAGCATTAAAAAGCTAAAAGTTAAGTACAAACATGCGGACGCATTAAACGAAAGATTAGCCAAGCATATGACAGTCGTTCATCTACAGCATTGGGGCAAGCAATACGAAAAAAGAACAGGCAAAAAGGCAAGCATAGCCATTCTTGCAGCTATCCATAATAAAGGGCCATATGGTTATCAAAAAGAGGCAGGAAAGGAATATGGGAACAGAGCGAAAAATATTTATGAGGATATGAGAAAATGAATCAAGTCCAAAAAGGGAAACTTTACAGGAGAGGATACAAAAGAATCTTGATAAGTCATAAAAAAATTGCGACGAGGAGGAGTGATGATAATTAAAATTAATCTAAGTGAGATGACGCACTTAAAGGATAAGTCAAAATATAATTATAATTTTTATTCGCATGGGAATATGGGATTAGAATTACTGCAGATATGTGACGAATATTTCAATAATAATGATTATTACCTAGTAGATGGAGATAAGAAAATACTCCTAGGCTCAACTGATTATGACGAAGAGGAAATTGAATTCATGTATAAATATACTTAAAGAGGCCCTAAAATCGGACACTCGAACAAAGAAATACTAAAGGAACAAGAAAAATGAACAAACAAATTTTAATTGCTATGGATTGGAAGAATAGAAGCAAAGAAGAATTAAAAGAGAACTATGAAGCTGCTGCTAATGCTGCCGCTGTTGCTTATGCTGCTGCTAATTCTAATAATCCGGCTGCTATCGAATACTGGCTTAAGGAGTACTTAGAGAAGACTGGCGAAAATAGAGAAGATTATGAAAAAGCTTTGGGAGATATGAGAAAATGACCCAAAAATACATAGTCAAAGTCGATAGGTTTCTTATTCTGGTTTGTGTGTTGTGTGTGATAACTTCTGTAGTCAATGGGGTTAATCATTATCAAAATATAAAGCTAATAGTAGAGGAAAATATAAACTTAAAAAAAAAGTTAGATAATAACAAAGCAAAGGATAAAAAGTAAAAATACTATCATACACTATCAATTTTAATCTATTTTAAAAACACGATTTGACACGACTATTTTTAAAGCTGATGTTCTACGCATCGGCTTTTTTTCTTTTACTTGGTTTTCTTTTTTTAAAATAAGTATAATAAAGCCCCCTAAAATATCAGATTGCAACTTGTAAAAGCCGATTGTATAATAAAGAAAAATAAAAACAACGGTCTATACATGGCTAGAAGCAGCACAAGCTTTAAAAAAGGCAATATCTTTTCAATAGGCAATAATGGCGGGCAACCTCCAAAATATAAAAACGCCCAAGAGTTAGAGGCAGCTATATATGAGTATTTTGAAGGAAAAGGACCTCAATATAATAATGATGGTGTATTCACTCATTATGATTGCCCCGCAATAACTGGCCTCGCTTTATATCTCGGTTTTTGCGATAGACAGTCACTTTACGACTATGAAAAGAAACCGGAGTTTTCTTGCATAATCAAAAGAGCAAGAACTTGTATTGAAAATCATTACGAAAATTCACTCAACGGTAAATCATCTCAAGGCGCTCAATTTGCACTTAAAAATATGGGATGGGCAGACCGCCAAGAAATCACACACAACGACAATAGAGATAAGGCTGAACAGAGTAGGCTTATTATGGAAGCTTTAAAAAATAAATCTAGGAAATAAGGAAAATGGCACAAGCAAAACCAGACTTAACAAACGGCATATGGGGATCGAATGGTTCCACTACTGATCCAGGTGCAGCTAAAACCATTATTGGCTGGATAAATGAGAACCCACCAGCAGAAGTACAAAACTGGTGGCAAAATAGAGCTGATGAGTTTATTACTCATGTCAATCAAGAAGGCATAGCAGTATGGGACGCGGCAACCGATTACCCTGTAGATGGATTAGCGAAAGGCTCAGACGGCACCGTTTATAAATCCCTACAGACTCCAAATGTAAATCAAGATCCTATTTCAGTTCCTACTTACTGGGAGTTATGGGACCCTTCCAACTCTTCTTTGCCTTCTGATAATATTCAAAGTGATACTTATTTAACGTTTACTGTTTCTGGTGGTGTTCCCACTACAGAAGAGTCTAATAATGCAACAGTTACAAGAAATGGTAACGGTGATTACAGTATTGCATATACTTTAAATATGCCTAACTTAAAACATTATATAATTATAACTGTAGGAAGTGAAAGCGCAACAGCTGATAGGTCTGTTTGTATAGAAGACGGAACTAAAGCTGTAAGTGGTTTTTCCTTTTTAGTTTCTGGCACAGCTGACGGAGCTGCGCAAGACCCGTCAATAGTTGATATAGTAGTAATGAGAGATTTTTCATAATGAGTAAATATTTAGTAGAAGATAGAGGTGAGGGGTTACCTTGTCGTATAAGCGAGTTTAAAGGCGATGATTCTTTCCAGCCAGCCGCTAATCAATTAGTAGTTAATAAGTCAGACTTACCTAACTGTTTACCTGATTACTGGTCTATTGTCAATGGCGCAATAGTTGCAGATGATAAACCAGCAAAAATAAAAGACATAAAAAGACAGCGTGATTTAGATATGAATGACATAACGGTCATGCATAATTCTAAAAACTGGTCATTCAATCGTCAAAATAGGGCTGATTTTGATATGAAAATATCAAGAGATAGAAATTTTGACTGGAAATCAGACGAAGGAAGTATTGTCGAGCTGACTTCAGCAGTAGCGGAAAACATTGCAAAGAAAGTCGATGACGCTATGACTCAAATATTCTTCGATGCAGAAACAGCTATTTCTCAATTATAGGCCAAGAACACTCATAAGGGACGACAACGCTATGGCTGATAAAGAAAAGCCTATGGTTTTAACTTTTAACGCTATTTGGGTAGTTATAGTTTTCGTTTTTAGTTTAGGTGTTTTACACACAAAAGTAACGAACGGCGTTGAAGAAAATGCAGAAAGTATACAAAATTTGAAATTAGAAACTTCAAAAAGTATAGCTAATCTAAAATCACGAGTAGAGTCTGATTCTAAAGCGATCTATTTAGAAATTAAAGCTCTGAATAGGTCGCAAGATGAATCTAATAAAAAAGGTGCTGAATTAAACAACGATGTAGAATGGTTAAAAAGAGGGCAACAGGAAATTAAAGACCTTATAAAAAGTAAAAATTAATGTTAAATCCTGAACAAATAGCACAGTGTAGAATAGATTTTAAATCTTACATAAAAACCATATTCAAATATCATTATCGAAAAGAGTTTGTATTTAAACCTCATCACGAAAAATTAATAGAGGCTATGGAGCAAGTCGTTACAGGCGACATTCAAAACCTCATTATCAATATGCCACCAAGACATGGCAAGACTGAAATAGCTATCATTATGTTTTGCTCTTGGTGTTTCGGAAACTTCCCAGATTCTAAATTTATTAATGCCTCAGTATCCGCCACACTTGCCCAAGACAACGCAATAAAAGTCAGGGATGTTTTAAGGTCAGATATATTCAGGGTTATTTATCCTGATTTTGATCTTAAGAGAGATAAGAACGCAGCCGATCACTTTAAGACCGAGGACGGCGGCGAGTTCTATTCCTGTGGTTCCGGTGGTGGTATTATCGGTCATGGATTTGGAAGCTCTGTAGATGACGGAATATTTCACGGGGCCGGTATAATTGACGACCCTATGGAAGCAATGGACGCATATTCGCCAGTTAAAAGAGAAAAAATAAATACATGGTGTAGTCAGGGTTTCAGATCAAGAGCAAACCACAGAAAAGCGCCTAAGATATTAATTATGCAGAGGCTCCACGAATTAGATCTAAGTGCTTTTTTGATGGAAGGTGGAAGCGGGGAAGAGTGGCATAGTATTGTAATTCCTATCCTAGACGACAACGAGGAACCTATATGGTCAGAAAAGTTTAGTAAAAAAGATTTAGAAGAGTTGAAGAAAGCCGACCCTTATTTCTTTCAAAGCCAATTAATGCAAAGGCCTACACCAATAGGAGGTGGAATATTCAAAGACGATTACTGGCGGTTTTATACAGACCTTCCGATCATTGTATCTAAAAGAATATACGGTGATACTGCCTTAAAAACTAAAGAAATGAACGACTATTCTGTTTTCCAATGTTGGGGAAAATCAAAAGAGGGGCAGATTTATCTACTTGATCAAGTGCGCGGCAAATGGGAAGCTCCAGAATTGAAAATACAAGCTAAGGCGTTTTATAATAAACATAATGTTGGCTACGCTCATGTTAATGCATTTAAGATTGAAGATAAAGCCAGCGGTACTGGTTTAATTCAGTCGCTAAGGCGTGAAGGTTTACCAATTGTTGAAATACCGAGAGAAAAGGATAAAGTTACAAGAGCTAACGATAGTATTGGGCTTTTAGCTAGTGGAAATGTTTATTTACCAGAGAATGCGCCATGGTTAAGTGATTATTTAGCAGAGTTTTCTATTTTTCCAGACGGTAAACACGATGACCAAGTAGACCCAACTATGGACGCAATAGAAGACTTTTTAAGATTAGATGTAATAGATTATTCGGAGATGTTTAAATAAAATGGGTAAATTAAAAAGATGGACTGACGGTTTAAACGACTTTTTAAGTTCTTTAACTAATAGGCGTAATGCTTCAGCTAGAAACAATTTTGTAAGTGATAGTTTAAGCCTGCAAGAGCTGAGAGCAATTTATAAAAGCGGTACGGCTAATAAAATATTCAGGATTAAGACAGGCGCGGCTTTATCTGATACAATAATATTTTTTAGTGAAGAAGACAAAGAAATATATAAAGCCAAGGTATCTAAGGCAGTAAAAAAAGCTTGTATGTATCAGCTAGGTTTTGGTCGTGGCATTGTCGTTATTCATGAAAATGGGGCTGTGTTAGATCAACCTCTTAGAGATGGATGGAATAAAAGCAAGTATAAATTAGATGTTTTTAGTGGCGATGAGATAACCGCTACACAAGTTGAACAAGACTTACAAAGTCCAAGATTTTATAAACCTGAATACTATGTGGTTAGAGGTTATAATATACACTGGACAAGAGTAGCAGATTTTACATACATCGAGCCAATACTTCAAGAAGCTCCAAATTATCGTTATGGCGGTATTTCTGAAAGTGAAATAATTTACGATCAATTAGTAAATGATGGAATTATACAAAGGGCTAGTGCTTCCATTATAGAAAAAAACTCTAATTTATTTTACAAAATAAAAGACTTTAAAAGTATAATGTCACAAGGTAAAGAATCAAATTTATTGAAGTATATAAGCACTATGGAAAATCATCGGTCAATTTATGGCGCTGGGATAGTAGACATGGATGATGATGTTTTTAATGTGTCGCAAACTTTGACAAATTTAAAAGAAATAGATGATGTTTCCCTTCGTAGGCTATCACTTGTTACTGGTATTCCTGTTTCTTGGCTGGTTGGTGAAAATGTAAAAGGCTTAAACTCATCTGGTGAGAACGAGCTAAAGATATTTAATGACATGGTTAAAACTTATCAAGAGTTTTATATTATCGACACTCTTAATGAGCTTCTTCATAAGCTGGGATTAAATCATGTTAAGTTTAAAGACACTCAAGCGGGTACACCTTTAGAAGATGCCAATTACGAGAAGGTAGTTATAGGTAATGCTTTTCAACTTGCTCAAATGGGCGAGGATTTTGATACTTATCTAAAAGAAAAAGATATCATACGAGATAATGACAACGTTGATTCATTTTTTGATTGTGATTTAGGCGACGATGAATAATGAAAAGAGAAATTACACTTCCTGAGGAAAAGGAGCTGAAAGCCGCGCCATACCCTAGAGGTTTAGAAAAGCAATTTGTTTCATTAATGGGTAATATGACTGAGGCTATAATAAAACAGTATCGTAATGAAACATTTAAAAAGCTTAATAAAAAGACTATTGACAAATTCGAAGATACTCAAGTTGGTAATTGGGCTAGTATTTTTTCGACTTTATCTAATAGGGCAAAAGCAAAAATAAACAAACGTTTTAATAAAAAGCGTATCCGCGATAGAGTCAGTCAGATTTTAAAAAGCTTAAACAAGGTTAATCAAGATGTAGTTTTTAATGAAGTAGAGAAAAGTGTAGGCATAAGCGCTAATGAACTCATAAAAACTGAAGGATTGAAGCCTCAAACTAATGCGCTTATTGAAGAGTCTATAGAATGGGTTAATCGTAACTTGGATGAAACACTCGCTGATTTATCGGCTAACTCACTTAGAATAATGGCAGAGGGAAAACCGGTTGAGGAAGTACTTGAAGGTTTTGAGCAGATAGCAAATAAGCGCGTAGAGTCTTCCAAGTTTGTAGCTCGCAATCAAATTGCCAATTTTAACTCATTGACTAATAAAATTAGATATCAGAATTTAGGAATTACCGAGGCGGTTTGGTCTACTGCCCGCGATGAGCGCGTCAGGCCATGCCATGCAGTTAGAGAAGGTAAAAGGTTTAAGTTAGATGAAGGGTTATATTCATCATGTGATGGAAAAACTTTACTTCCAAGCATGGACTATAATTGCCGTTGCATAATGAAGCCGATCATCCCTGAGGATTAGATTCCAACTTCCTTACTGCGTTGATTAATCTATTGCTTACTTTCTGGTATTTGGCATTCTTTAAAGTCTTTTCAGAGTAGCCAGTCCTTTTAGCCATTTCCTTCCAAGTGATGCCGAGGCGTTTCTTTATCTCTGTTATTTCGGTCATATTATTTAAAGATTGCTAAATAAAATAAAAAAGCCACGAACGACAGGCCGAGAAATACAACGAAACGAAAAAAGCCGCTTTCGCCAGTTTTAGGTTTTCTAATTAAAGGCACCTCATGAGATTCAATCGAGCATTCAGGACAGATAGCCCTATTTTTATGGAGTAGCAAAAACAACCAGAGAGGCAAAAAGAATATCAAACCGATTATTACGACTGGCCAATACCAGCCGTGCTTCTTAACTTCAAAGCTGCCTTGATAGCCGCATTCAACGTTCTCACATTTCATACTATTTAGGGATTTCATTTATTAACTCGCTCCTTTTATTTAAGTTATAGTCCTAAAAAAGGACTAATGCAAAAAAATACATATAGATAATGAAATTTTTATTTCAAGTTGAATTTAACAAAAAGGGAATATAAAATATATTTATATTATAAATAACGCTAAATAAATAATTCTTATATTATTGCAGGGTTAAACATTGGACTATAAAGACATTTCAAAAATAATAGAGATGATCTCAACAGATGAGGAACTAAACTCCTCTTATAAAAATGGTTCAGTGACCCTGAATCAACCTTTTGAGAACGAAGATAAAACCAAGCTTTTAGGTGTATACGCTAAAAATCAAGCGGGCGAAACTGTTTTAGTAAAATTTCTAGATAAAGATTATGCAGATGTTTTTTCAGATCCTTCTAATATCTCAGGATTAAAAGAACAGTATAAATGTGATTTAGAACAAGACCCGTCTACGCCTAATTACTGGATGTGCAAAATATTAAACCTGCATATTCCATTTGCTGATGCGGTCAAATCTTTTGAGCATAAAGTATTTTTCGACTACGCGAACAAGAAAGTTAAAAGCGTGCGCGATGGTGTGCAAGAATATAAGGGCATCGAGTTAGACATACAGCCTTACGATAAAGTTTTCACTGTATATAGAGCTCCAGAGACAATCACAAAGATTGTAGGCTTACTTGATGGTTTACCTCTTATTGAAGATCACATCGACCCGAAAGAAGCTCCTGCCGAGGATACCATAAACGGATCTATTGAAGGCACAGAGATTGTCGAGTTTAACGAGGGTTATAAAGATTCAACTCTGTATTTAGAGAATACAGTCAACCTTAACGATAAGGGATTAGAGACCCTATCAAAAGGTAAAAGACAGCTTTCCTTGGGTTACTTAGGAAAATTAAAAGAGCATAATATTTACGACTTTGAGCAATTTGAAATAATGCCTACACATTTGGCGATTGTTGATAGAGCAAGAGGTGGGGATGTTTTGACTTTTGAAGATAAAAAAACAAACAAGGACAATGACATGGAAAATAGCTTTGTTGATGAGGATGGTAAAATTTCTCTTCAGAAAGTTGCTGATATGGCCGGATCTCTTCAGGAGGCTTTAAAAAACGCCCCTCTTGAGGAAATTGTAGCAGTCATGCCAACTTTACAAGCTCTTGTAGCCTCCGCTAAATCAAATGATCCATCTTTACAGACTGAAGAAGTGGTTGAAAAAGATGAGGCTGTAGAGTCAGAAGATATGGAAAGTAAATCTTCTGAAGGTGAAGAGGAAGAAATGAAAGATATGGAATATGAGAAAAAAGACGAAAAAGAAGAATCTTTTGAAGACTCTCAAAAATTCATTGACGCCGTAAATGATGCAGTTTCTAAAAAATTAAAAACTGTAGAAAAAGCTAAACAATTTCTACCAGAAACTTATAATTTTGTAGACTCTAGCATTAATAAAATTATGCATGACTCTGTAAAAGAAGAAACTGGTCAAACTTTCGAAGATTCGGAAATTGCAGTAGCATTTAAAATGCTTAAAAAACAAACAAGTAACTACCAGAATTTCGGCGACGAGCTAAAAGATGCTTGGGCTGATATGGATAATAAGGAGATTTAAAAAATGTCATTCCCTACTGGTTTTAAAGGAGACCACCAGCTTGTCGGTTCTGGTGAAAATTACGCACAAGGTATTGTGCTAAGTGGCGATTCTTTTGAGAATGGTTTAGTAGCTGGTCGTTTTGCAAAAATTGACTCTGGTTCAATTGATAACATCGACTCTTCAGCTTCTCCGGTTATTGCTGGCGTAGTTTTAAGAGACGTAGCTATGCCTGTTGAAGATGGTGAAGCTTATGATAGCTCACTTTATACTAAAGTAGACTATCAGCGCGAAGGACTTATTACTGTTCAAGCTGTAACTGGTCAAACTCCGGCAGCTTTTGCAGCTATTTATGTAGAAAATCAAACTCCAGCTGACTACGGCAAGGCTACTACTACTAGTGCCGGCAATGCTGATGCTAACGCTGAGTTTATTAAGATTGTTGATAGTGCTAACGACGTTTGGCAGATCAGACTTAAATAAAAGGAATCAGAAAAATGAAACTAGGACATCTATACAATACTTTATCTTTTAAAGATATGGCTGAATTTGTTAGTGAAACAATCAAGCAAGTACGTTTTACTGACTCTTATAATGGTGCAGTTCTGGAAAGAAATCTAACTTCGGTAGACCCTAAGATATTAGAGAAAAAATATCCGGAATGTACTTTCTTTAACATTGGCATTGATTCTGACAATAGCGGCGGAACTGCAAAGCGTATCCAGTCTTTAAGACTATTGGATCACGGTGAGTTTGCCATGGCTGGCGATAGAACTTCAAACAAAGGTAAGATTTCTATTTCTGGTGAAGACAATGACATTCTTGTCTACGATAAAGAAGCTTTCGCTGAGTGGACTAAAGGCGACATTGAAACTGCTGCTGTAGAAAATTACAGCTTAACTAATCGCCTTATGAGTGCTATGGACAAGCAGTATAAAAGAGAAATTGACGAGATAGGTTTTACTGGTATTGGCGCAAATGCTGGTCTTCTTAACAACTCTGAATTTTCAACAAGTGTAGCAAGTGGATCTATAGCAAGTCTCTCACCTCAGGATCTTTATGACGAGATAGCTTCACTCATTACAGATCAGCATAATGGCGTGGCTAATACTTTAGAATATATGGCCGATGTCGTAGTTATGCCGACTGATGTTCTAAATCACATTCAAAGAACTATGCTAAACACTAATGCAGATACCTCAACTATTTTAGCAGCTTTAAGAAGTAATTTTGCAGGCGTAAATTTTGTCTCTTCTTATCGTGCTAATGATGGAGGTTTAAGTTCTGCATCCGCTACAGTAGCACTAAAAGCAAGTGAAGACACAATGAAGTTTAGAATTCCAACTCCTCTAGAAATTGGCCAAATTATACAACTTGGTTCATTTAATTGGAAAGTTGATGCTCGTTATAGAGCAGCTGGACTTGATATTCTTGAGTCTACTTCTGGTAGAATCCTTACTGGACTATAATTCATATAGCCCCTTTTCGAAGGGGCATTATTAATAAAAAGGAAAAAAATTATGTCTGACGATAATAAAAATTCAACATCCAAAGTAGAATCTTATTCTTTTATAGGAAAAGAAAATTTTCATATTTTAGGAGTTAAAATTGCTAATAATTTTAAACTAGAAAAAAAACTTAAAGACAATGAAGCTTTTATGAAAAGATTTAACCACGCTTTAAAAATAGGCGTAGTTATAAAGGGTTAACATGTCTTTATTAGATGACTTTAAAGTAAGATTTCAAAACGACTCAAAACTTGATTTAGTGGCTATTGAGAATGATTGGGCAAGCTTAGATCCTATATGGAATTGTTACTATTGCTTTAATTACGGTCAGGACTCCTGCACTGACGAGGCAATATTTAACTTAATTGCTCACTTATGGCTTGCTGAAAGTTCATCTAAAACTTCTCCTATAAAACCGACACAGAGTAAGAGCGTTGGCTCTGTGTCGGTTACTTATAACGCTAGTGATGATGCTAGCAATAATACACTTTTTTATAACACTACGATCTACGGGCAAAGATTCCTTAGACTATCAATGAAAAATAGAGGCGGTTATTTTGTATGAAAAAATTAACGCCAGAGGAACTGCAAAAAAAGATACAAGCTCAAATAAATAACATTGAGAAACTTAAAACTATGTCGGTAAAAGTCGGCATTATATCAAGTGGTTCTGGTGTTTATGAAAATGGCGAAAACGTCGTAGATGTAGGAATAAAACACGAATACGGAACTAAAGACATTCCTCGTAGATCATTTTTAAGAACTCCTTTTTTTATTAAAAAAAACGAGCTATCTAAATTTATTAATAAACAATTTAATAAAGTTATAGACCAGGGGATGCCTGCAGAAACTGCTCTTGAGCTTATAGGTGTTAAGGCTCAGTCTATTAGTCAAAAGGCTTTTACAAATAATGGTTACGGTCAATGGCAATCACTATCTCCTAAGACTATTGAAAAAAAAGGATCATCACAACCGCTTATTGATACTGGCACTTTAAGGAACTCTATAACTTATCAGGTTACTAAATGAGTATTTTAGATATGTCGGACGCTCTTGACGGATTTGAGCAAAATGTAACTTTTACGGAAAGAAGTACTTTTACTGTAAATTTTGAAGAGTTTGAAACTTGTACTGACGTTATTATTCCTGCGGTTATTCAACCTGCTCAAAAAGAAGATATAAATGTTGCTAATGTCGATTGGTCGAAAGAATATATTTTAATTCATAGTACTCAACCATTAAAGATTAATTACTTTATTAAATGGGATGGCATCTTATTTAAGATGTTTAATTTGGGCAATTATAAAGATTATTGCTATTACGAAGCTATAGCAGAAGAGGTCAAAGAATGATTGACCCAATTGTACAGGTAAAACTATTTGTTAGAGATTTATTAAATGTTGGCGAGTGTCACATAGTTTCAGGACGTGATAATGCTTATGATAATCAAACTGACTTGTTAATTTCAGTAGATGATTTATCTCCTGCTATACAGCAAAGAGTAACAGAAACGTATAATGGTACTTCTGAAGAAATGACCATAGACGCTTTTATGTTAGGTCAATTTACTATAAATTTTTATGGCAATAAAGGCAAAGCAAAAGAAAACGCTTATATATTTAGTACTCTTAGAAATACAGAAGCAGCTCGTACTCTTCAAAAAACTCATGGTATATCAATATTTAGAATCTCTGCTATAGCTGACTTAAAGCAATTAGCAGGAAAAACATACCATGAAAGATATGAGCTAACTGTAAATGTAGGTTACAATATAACAAATAAGATAGAAACATTGCGCTTTGATGAAGCTCAATTTGAATTCATAGACGATAAATAAAGGAACAAAAAAATGGCTGATCTTAGCAATGTCGTAACAGCTTCTCTCATTGAAGCAGGCGTATCAGTTGCGCGCGACAATATGAATGTTACTTGTATTATGACGAGTACAGAAGGGATATTAAACTCTTCTAACAGGTATGAGCTATACTCTACAGCTCAAGAAGTTATAACTGATTTTGGAAGTACCTCACCAGAAGCTCAATTTGCTAATGTGTTTTTTGCTCAATCACCTAATCCAGTAGATGTTGATGGCGTTCTAGTTATAGGGTTTTGGCGCGCAGTAGATGAAAACGTTGCAGCATCTGCAGCAATATTGACTGGTGAGCAAGTAACAGCTAATGCAACTATTCCAGTATTGCAAAGTGTTTCAGATGGCTCATTTGATATTGATATAGATGGCGTAACAGAAAATATAAGCAGCTTAGACTTCCGCACATCAACTACTATGGCTGAAGTTGCCACTGTTATTGATACCGCGCTTTCTGGAGCTACTTGCGCATATACAAATCAATCTTTTGTAATTACTAGCTCTACTACTGGCGCTTCATCTACACTAACTTACACTACTGCTGGTGCTTCTGGTACTTATGTTGGTATTTCACTTGGTTTGGATGCGAACAGTTCTTCAGTTATTGTACAAGGTGCAGCATCTTCTATATTAAGTGCTGAAACTAAAGTAGCAGGCATAACAGCTGTAAAAGCTGATGTAAACTTCAAAGGTTCTTGTTTTATAGACACTACAACAGATCAAGAGTCAAAAGACCTAGCTACATGGGGTCAAGCTAACTCTGTAATGCAGTATGATGTCTTTAGTGATGCTACTAATTTAAATGTGAGTGTAACTAATCCAGTTTGGGAAATAAAACTTGCTGGTCAAACTAACTACAGAATGCTTTACAGTAAGGCAGGAAATAGAACTCTTGCAGCTGGTTACATGGCTAGAAATCACACTGTTTTATTTACTGGTGAGAATACATCTCAAACAATGCATCTTAAAGAAATTAAGAGCGTAGCAGCAGAAAGCTATACTCAAACTGAGATTGACGCTGCCAAGACTGTAGGTTTAGATATTTACACAATATTTAAAGAAACTGTGCCTAAGCTATTGACTAGCGGCGCGAATGGGTTTACTGACGATGTCTATAACCTTATGGCTTATATTGATGCCGTACAGACTGACGCATTTAATATTCTTGGAACTACTACGACTAAAATTCCACAGACTACACCAGGATTAAATAATCTACTTGACGGATTAGAGGCAACCTCTCAAGGTTTTGTTACTGCGGGCGTATTCGCTCCTGGAACATGGACATTAAATCAAAGATTCGGAGATGTAGACACATTCAATAGAAATATTGAGGAAAAAGGTTTTTATTGGTATGCAATACCGCTATCAGAACAACCTCAATCCGAGAGAGATGATAGAAAAACTCCAGTTTTACAAAATGCTGTTAAGAATGCGGGTGCGTTCCATAGCACAAATATTATTATAACTTGGAACCGATAAGGAAAAGTAAAAAATGTCTACTATTCAATTACTGGCCGATTCCACAACATTAGTGCTGAATGGTCGCCTATTTAATGACTTTATAGACGGGGATGCTTTGGTTTTATCTTCGCCTAATGAATTAGCGTCGAGAAATAGATCTACTAGAGGTATTAACATCCAAAAAAGATCAGATTCAAATGTAAAAGATTTAACTTTTACAGTTCCTAAATATTCTGATGATGACATTTATATGAATTCTCAAATAAATAAAGATATACCTGTAATTTTTAAAGGATCTGTCAAAGAAAATTATATCAAGGACGGATTAGAGTTTGTAACTACCTATACTCTTGAAGATGGTACTATTACAACTCAACCAACAGACACTAGAAACAATGTTGACGGCAATCAAGATATGTCTTATACAATTCAGTTTAACAAAGCAATAAGAGCATAATAAAATGAACAACAACGCTGCCCAAGAAGAAAAAAGAGACGATGTAGTTAAAGGATGTTATGAGGACGGAAGCGCAGAAATAAACGGACGATCTTATAAATTCTGTAAAGTTAATCATAAAAAGAGGCTAAAAATATTTGGCTACGCTTCAAAGATTAGCAAGCTTCTAAATGAAGGTAATCTATCATTCTTGGGCAGCGATGAGCAGTTAGCTATCGAGGATTTAATTTTTTCCAACATGACTTATAATGATTCAAGTTTGGCAAAAATTGACAATCATTTTGAGAAGTACGGTGAAGATTATATTCCTTTGTTTACTATGTCTTTATCGGTTTTTTCTTATCCTTTTATGAAAGGGAGCCATTAGAGTTTTATTTTGCTTATAAGAGGTCACGTGAAAAGTTTGTAAAGAAAACGAATATTTCAGATTATATGGCCTCTTGTTTATTTTTAGTAAAGGCTGGTTATGGCTCCCTGAAAGAAGTCGAGGCAATGGATACAAAGACCTTTTTAGATTGCTTAGAGAATGAAGAAATTAAAAACGCTATTGAGCAGCATTTAATAAACGAGGTCAAATAAATTGAGCAATTTAGAAAGATTTTTAAACTGGGTAGCGCCGGATTCACCAAAGAACGATGATAAGCAATACATCGGAATAGGTGGTTTTAAAACTTTTGTCGCTATCTCTGAAACAACAAACTTTGCCGCTACTGCTCCCGATATAGTATGCGAGGACTTAACGACCGTTCAAGATTCTATTATTAACACGCCTAAAATATACACCATAGTAGGCGAAGTGGCCGACATCTTTCTTGAAAGTACTCCTAAAACTGGGTTGCCTGCAAAAATAGAAAAAGTGTTAAATGTAGCTACACCATATATACCAGATAGAACACTTTCACAAATTCAAAAAATTAATGAACAAATAGGCACAATAAAAAATGTAATTGACAATATAGATAATGTTTTTGGCGATGTTCAGGAAGTTTTTGATATTATAGGGGATAAGTCACCTACATCTTCAATCAAAGAAGATTTTTTTAAAAAAATAGAAAGAGCATATGATACTAAAACTATAATTGATATAGAATTAGGATACGGTGTAAGAAAACAAGTCTTAATAACTAGCTTTAGCTATACAGAAACAAACGACGGCGATACTGGAGATTTTTCTTTAAGTTTTAAAGAGATACGTATAGCAAGTATAGGATTGTTTAGAGATAATCAAGAGCTAACGCCAGCGGAAGAGGCAAAAGTTAAACCAAATTCTACAGTAGGCGGTCAATTTGATAGCGTCACAGACAAAGGAATAAACGACAACATACAAACCACACAAGAAAAAGCCGCGCAGGTTTTTCAGAGCATAGGTTTTAGTAATATTGCTGAAGCTGTTGGAGGTCTATAATGGAAGTTAATAAAGTCATTACAGTTTTTGAGTTTAAAGGCGATACAAAAGCCATAAAAGATACAGGTAATGCGCTGCAAGATGTCTCGGAAAATTCTGCTATTGCAGGCAAAAGAGTTGAGGGGGCTGGAGAATCATTCTTAAGCATGGGTAAGAATGCCGCCGCTGGACTAGCTAGCGTAACTGCCCTTGCTGCTGGCATAGCTAAAATCACTGAAAATGTTTTTCAGTTAGGAAAAGAAACGGCAGAATTAAAAGGTCTAGGAATAGACCCAGTAGCATTTAGAGATACTGAAGATTTATTTTCAAGACTTGGCGCGGCTGATGGTGACGCTTCCAACTTTGTAAAGAAAATAGCCGAGGCTCAAAATCAATTATCATTAGGTTTAGATGCCCCGTTTGCTAAATCTATAGCTGAACAATTTGGTGTTCTTATAGGTGAAGGTGATAGCGCGGCTGATGTTCTCGAGAGATTAAGAGAGGCAACGGAAAAGCAAGGATTTACAGCGGGTCAAATATCTGTTAAAGCTGGTGAGCTAGGCTTTAGTCCTGAGTTTTCTAAAGTGCTACTTGCTACTAATGACCAATTTGCAGAAGCTACTGAGGCAATTAAAAATTTAGCTCAGGCTGATAGAGAACTTTTAGAACAATCAGAAGAAGTTACTCAAGCTTGGAAAAATTTAACTCATGCCTCAGAAAGACTATTTGAACGCTTTTCACTTGGATTGATGCCTGTTCTCGATGCTGTAATAACTGTATTAGATATGGTAGTTGATGGCTGGTCGAGAATATTTAATCTAGCTGATGAAATGTTAGTTCCTGTATTTACTGAGTTATTTACATTTATAGATAAAAGAGTAATACCTGTTTTTGAGTCTGTAGTTAATTTTATGAAGGACGGATTTCTTGCAGGTTTCGAATTAGTAACAAAAGCCTTTGATTTTTTTGCTGATATATTTAAGAAAAATGTCATTCCTGTTGTTGATTTGATAATTGAAACGTTCTTTGATATTGTGGACGCAATAAGAGAAGCTATATCAAATATTCCTTTTGTAGGTGGTGAGTTTAAGCCAATTGACAGACCTCAACGCCCTAATTTTGCACAAGGTATATCTAGCACAAATAGTAATATAAATAACAGTCAATCAACTGTAAATGTAAATATTAGTGGCATGACGACAGACCAAATAAACGATCTTATCAGAAAAGCTCAACAAAAACAATCATCTATAAGCGCGGGCTCTTGGTAATGGCTCAAGAGTTATTCAGAAGAAACTACTTAGTCAGGATATCTGATTTAGATAGCGCTGGCGCTCAGGTCTCTTTTGAAGTTAGGCCACCTTTTGATATATCCTTTTCGTGTAATAGACGAATAAAGATGGCAAATAGTTTGAGTATAACTATTTTCGGACTAGGCGAAAGTAAAAGACTTTTATTAAGTAAGAGAAATTACGAACAGTCAAGAGCGCTTATAATTGAGAATGGAAAGTTAAAGTCAGATCCTATAGTGGGATTGAGGCCGCGCTCCACTGTAAGAGGGGCCAGAGAATTACAAATTGAATTGTTTGTTGGCTACGGTGATAACTCCAATTTAAGGCGCATATTTAGAGGCGAGATAAGAAAAGCGCGCAATGTGTTAGGCGATAGAGGATTTGCTACAGAGATTGAAGCATTTACAAATATATCGACCAGAAACCGCGCTTTTACATCAAGAACTATTACGAATAGAAAAGAAGCTATTAAAAAATTAATGTTAGATGCTGGTCTCGAAATAGGAGAGATTAAACTTATAAACAATGAGTATATAAGACCTAAAGTGTTAAGCGGCAGGCCAATAGATATTTTAAGAAAAATGGCTAATGGTACGACAGAGCAGTTCACTGATGATAATGGAGTTGGGAACTTTATTCCTGTAGATACACCTTTAACTAACACTAAAGTAAAAATAAATGCTAGTAAAGGTTTATTAGATACTCCTTCTAGACAAGCGGAATTTGTAACATTTAAAAGTTTAATGAATCCACGTTTTGAACTTATGGGAAATATAGAGCTTGAAAGTTTTGTAGATCCTACGGTAAACGGTGAATATAAAATTTATGATATGGTTTTTGTTGGTGATTATGAAGGCCCGTCATGGGTTGTTGATATTGTCGCCAGAGCAATTAATGATACTTTATTACAATAGGTTATTATGAAAAGAATAGAAAATATAGGAAATGAAGGACTTCAGAGTCAAGTAATACCGCTTTCAAATGGTGATGCAGTCTTGACTATTAGATTCTTGTCGCTGGTTCAGATTTGGACTATGGATGTAACCTATAACGAAAGAGCTATATACGGCGTAAAACTTTCATGCGGTGTTATTCATATGCGCTCAAAAAACTTTCCGTTTGATTTTATAGTAGAAGATACAAGTAGCTCTGGTCTAGATCCTTTTCAGATAGAAGATTTTTCATCAGGCAGGACTATATTGTATTTAGTCGAAGCTGAAGAAATGGAAGAAATAAGAGGTCAAGCGGTTATATGATTGATCCTGAAGTTATAGATCAGATAGCAGGCCGAGCTATAGAACAGATTCACACTACTTTAGTGGGGCGCGTTGTTGCCGTCGGATCTAAGACTATAGACGTTCAACCGGTGACTAAAAAAGTTCTTAACGGCTCTATTGTTGACATGCCTCTTTTTAAAGACGTACCGCCAATTTTTATGCAAGGCGGTAGTTCTTATGATGCTCACCCTATTTCAGTAGGTGACTACTGTTTATTATTTGTATGTGAAAGTAATATAGAACGCTGGTACGCCGGACAAGATGATTTTCAGCCAAATGAGGACAGATCTTTTGACTATTCGGATTCTTTCGCTCTGGTTGGTGTCAATCCCTTATCATCAGCGGTAACAATTCCATCAACTACTACTAGTGTCGGTGATAAAAATATAAATGGCACGTATACGCATACAGGAGACATAGTTTTAAATGGCGTTAGCTTAAATGATTTCATTAGTGACCATACTCACGGAGGCGTAGATTCTGGTTCTAATAATACTTCTATTCCTAATACATTGTGAGAATAATATGTCAGTTTCTAGATTAGATGAAAATGGTGATTGGACATTCGGCCAAGGTTTAGCAGGATATATAACCGGATCTGAAGAGATTCAGCAAAACTTAGTAACTAGAATAAAGAGCTTTAAGAATGATTGGTTTTTAGATACTGATGCCTATATAGATTGGTTTAATCTTCTAAGTAATAGAAATACTGAAGAAACGACCAAGGCGCAACTATCTAAAACAGTGCTTGACACGAAAGGAATAAACACTTTAAATCAATTAAATTTTATATTGAATAGAGAAAACAGAACAGCTGATATACAATTAACTTATACAGATATTTACGGGGCTTCAACCAGTGTGACGGTTCCGGTAGGATAGGAAAGAGAAATGCCACTTCAATTTACCGCCGAAGGCGTAGAAATAGAAACGTTCGACGAAATCTATAACAGAGTTGCAGACGGTCTAAAAAATATTTATGGGGCTGATATTAATTTGGCTCAGGAATCGCCAGACGGTCAAAGAGTCGGCATAATAGTTAAAGAAATTTTGGACGGTCAAAGCTTCGGGCAACTCTTATATTCGCAGCTCGATGTTGATTTCAATTTCGGAACTTTTCAAGATGTTATTGCTAAGATAGCCGGAGTATTCAGGCGTCCTGCCTCCTTGTCTCAGGCGGATATAAATTTAGTTTCTGATAGAATTTTAACTTTAGAAGCTGGTTATACTATCGAGGACGACAACGGCCAAAAATGGCTAACAGATTCAGATAATTCTATAGTGGCAGGAAGTAATACTATTACAGTATTTGCCGAACAGTTTGGAGCAATTTCAGCAGCAGCAAATACTATAAATACACCAGTTTCTATAGTTTTAGGTGTGACCTCTGTAACTAATCCACTAGATGCGGTTGTCGGTGTAGATGAGGAAAAAGATTCTGAATTAAGAGTTAAAAGAAATGAGTCTGTAGAAAATCCAGCTTATTCTACTCTTGGAAGTATAGTCGCCAAAGTTTACAATTTATCTGGTGTTACTGATGTAGATTATTATGAAAACGACACAGACGTTTTTGACGCTACATTAAACTTAAACGGTCATCATATCTGGCTAATCATAGAAGGTGGTGAAATAGCCGATATAGCAGAAGTTTTTGCAAAAAATAAAACAGGCGGCACAGGCACAAAGGGATCTACTACAGGTACATTTACAGAGACTATAACAAAAGCTGATGGTAGTACTTTTACAGTTACACACACTTATAAATTTGACAGGCCAACTGAAACTCCTTTGTATGTCCAATTAGACGCAAAAAGAAGAGATCCGGCGCAACCTATAGACACAGCTTTAATAGCTCAAAAAATAGCAGAAAGAAAATTTACAATTTCAGAAGATGCTGACGCTTCCAGTCTATACGCTGACGCTTACCAAGCAGGCACTAACTTTATTTTATCGAGTCTTGAAGTTTCAGACGACAATGTAACTTATACAGATATGTCGATTGATGCTACAGCGGGGAATAAATTTACATTAGATGTAAGTAATATTACAGTAACGGAGATTTAAAGAATGTCTGATTTCACAGACATATACAAAGAGCTGGTAATACTTCAGTACTACTCAAAAGAAAAAGCACAAGCTGAAATAAAACTTTGGTCAGATGAGTTTGAGAATGTTTATTCTTTTTTAAATCAATTTTTTACTGAATTTGACCTAGATCAAGCTACTGGTGATAGACTGGATAAGATAGGCAAGATAGTGGGGCAAAGTCGAATAGTAGAAGGTGGGGTAGCAAAAAAATTTTTTGGATATTTAGGTGCGCCTAACTCATTAGGATATAATGAAGGACGTTATTTTACTGAAGGTGACGATCTTTTTACAGATTCAGAGCTTACAGATGGCCAATATAAAATTTTTATAAAAGCTAAAGTTTCAAAAAATAATGCCTCCGCTATTATAACCGGAAATGGAAGAGACGGACTTCAGGACGCTATACAGCTTTTATTTAATGGCTCAGGTTATGTTTATGACAATCAGGACATGAGTTTAAATCTTTATATAGATAATACATTTTCAGAAAATGATTTAGATTTAATAATAAAAGCAAATTTATTACCAAAACCACAAGCAGTAAGATATAGATGGATTGTGCAAACACCTACACTACCTTTTGGGTATTTAGGCGCGCCAAATTCAGCGGGTTATGGTGTAGGTGAATATTCAAAATTATTAGGAACTGTATTTCCTACACCTCCTGTACCTCCACCACCAAGCACATCAAAACTATATAGAGTGCATGAAACTTCTTCTACATTTCCTCCTAATGTTACTTTAGTTAATCCTTCAGGCAGTTCCTTAAATGCTTTAGAAGTAGAGCATGGTCAACCGACAGGAGGACAAGAAATATCAGCAGTATATTTTATTTTCCATGCTACAAAAACAGAATTAGAAAACAACGAAATAATATGGCAGACTAGTACATCTAATCAAAATGCTAATCCTAGTCCTGCTGATAATGGACAAGCAGAAAGATATTTATATCTATACAATGGTTATTTAGAACCGGATGACTCACTTTTTGTTAATAATACTTTTCCTTTGCTCGGTACACAAATAAGAAAATATAATGCTGGTGATAGTACGTCTTATACTACTACAGAGACAGTCCCAAATCTAAGCACCTTTGGCGAAGATATTTCTATTATTGTTATCTTTAATTCTACTAATTCAAAAAGGGATGTTGTTACATTTCTTATAAATTTAATCATACAGGAAAACCCTCTTAATATTATAAGAAATATGAATATTGCAGATTTAGAGTTTTCTGAGACAGGCAACGACGGTAATAGTGATTTCGGAGAGTTGGTATAAGTATGAAAAATAAAGATGATTTAATAGAATTAATAGAAAGCCTACAGGCTGGAAGTATTAGAGCTTGTCAAGATTCTATAGACTGGATTAAGCAACAGCCTGATTTAGATACCTCTCTTAATGACGCGCCTGCAGACTGGTGGAGTTTTTTAATAGCTTGTCGTGTAGATTTAGCAGAAGAATGCGAAAAAAGAAATAGATTTAACTCTTTTTTAGATAGAAATTGGTTTCATATTTTAAGAGTGCATCCACAGCTAGTAAAATATTGCGAATGGTTAAATTTACCTGATTCTTATAAAAAGCGTATTATTAAAAGTAAGCCCGAAATTTTAAAATATATAAATATATGAAAAAATTATTATTAATATTTATAACAATTCTACTTACAGGCTGTTCTACTACTATCGTTTGGGCTCCTAAATACGTCGAGATAAAAGGCCAAAATCAAGACATAGAAATAGACGCTGAATTTAAAGGATCTGACATTGAGGATTTAAAAGCCAACCAAAAAGCAGACGGTAAATTGGAGATTCCTTTAATAGGTCAGTAATATGAGTTTTCATAGTAAATATAAAAAAATTTCTCCTTGGTGGCGGCTCATAAATCAAGAGTTTGAGTTGTTAATCCCTCATGCAAGGATGACACTAATATTCAATAAGACTTATGAAGATGAGTTTGTTAAGTTAAATAAAAACGGTGTTTTAACTGTAAAGGCTGGTTTTAGATGGGGGGCTTCAGGCCCGACAATCGATACTAAGTCAAGCAGAGAGGCTAGTCTTTTTCATGACGCTATTTATTATTTATCTGATAAAGGCTTATTTGAAGGTGACGATTCTCGCAAAATGAGACAGATTGCAGATGATTTACTTTATAAAATATGTATAGAGAATATTATGTTTAAATGGCGCGCTAAAGCATGGCTAACAACTTTAGAAATATTTGGCGGCTTTGCATGGGAATCAAAAAAGTAATTTTAATTATAAAGGTTTCATAATGAGTTGTAGCACAGGACAGGCTTTATTTACTGAAAATAACGGTAATAATCAGATTCCTATTAGTACTTATTGGTCAAGGACTGTAAGTGTATCTGTAAACGGCCAATCAAGAATATATAATGACATAACTTTATCTGGTTGTATAGAAGTTAAGGATGCTAATGGCGCTATTCTTGATATTCCATTAACTGAACAAGTAAACGATAGCACAACTGGAATATACAAAGTCCCTGCTGTCTCTCCTGCCACTGATATAATTTCTTGGAAGTTTTCTTTTGATGTTGCGACTACAACAGATATTACAGCAGGATTTTATAATTTTACTGTTTTTGGTACTCCTTTAGATGGTAAAAAGTACGTTGAATTAATTGGCGTTATAGAGTTTGCTGAAACTCAGGATTGTTAATCGTGTCAATAGAAATTTCAATTACTGGCGACACAATAGAAACAACTGTAGTCGGCGGCTCTAAAGAAATTACCATTTTAGGTAGTGGTGATAATACTATAATTAATGCAGGGGTTGAAGGTAAACAAGGGCCGGTAGCCTCTCCTGATTGGGGGTATTATATAAATAATGCACAATATAACAGAAATGATACAATTATTACATCAGGTATAGTAAGAGATTATATATTAGGAATCAATACAATATATAGATTTACCACGACTTTAAAAAATGCTAATGGTTACTTTTTGGAAGATTCTTTTTATAGTGATTTTGATGGAGTTAATTTAACTAATCTTTTAGCTACGAGAGGCTTATAATGTATGGATTGACATACCTTCTTGATAATTTCGAAGATATCGGATATGTGGGAGACTGGAATGGCAGCGATTTTGTTCATATCGTAAATAGATATTATGGTGATCCTCACGAAATAAGTAAAATTAATTTCTTAACATATTATGAATTAAAAACAGATGACTTTTACAAAATAAAGCCTGAATATATCCAAGGTGGTGCATAATGGCTATGACCAACATGGGCACCTTTTCCACTGTTAATGGTGTCAGAGAATATACTACAGCTAATAATTTAGTAGGTACATGTTCAGCAACCGACGAAACATTTCTATTACGTACAAATAGTGCAGCTATAAGAGCAAGTACTTCAGGGACTTCTGTTGATTTTTTAAGATGTCAAATACATATAGAAGATGTAACGCCTAGTCTTTGGTTTAATATAAGTGAAGCTCCTCTAAGCTATAATGGAGATAATAATAATAGAAATATATCTGACCGATTCTTAAATTTTGAAGATTCTAGTATAATATTTTTTTTAACCTCTATTAGAGGTTTGTTTATTTCTAATTGTATAAATTCAAGAATCGTAAATAAAGATTCAAATGCTACTCTTCTTTTATATACTCAGTCAGGAGCGTCTTTGTCAAGAATGCAGCTAAATGGGTGTGGATGGGAATTGAACGGACAACCTGTAACCGCTGATAATATAAGAATAGAAAATACTGGTGAAGGCCCTGTTAATTTTTTTGTTCCTAGAATAGATCTATCCTATATTACATTAGTAAATGTGCAACGATCCT
>TARA_R100000655_G_scaffold35127_3_pt1 | contig 24003 bp, 25 predicted proteins | sample TARA_R100000655 | Tara Oceans TARA_R100000655 (sample SAMEA2622497) | marine metagenome | biome: marine biome (ENVO:00000447); feature: deep chlorophyll maximum layer (ENVO:xxxxxxxx); material: "saline water (ENVO:00002010), including plankton (ENVO:xxxxxxxx)" | depth 90 m
GACCTAGTAATATACAGCCAATGGAAATAGAATGCACTGCACATCCAGCAACTAGTGACAGGTTAAAAAAGCTAGATTTAAATCCAAGTAAAGATATAGTTGTAAGAACTATGCCTTATCATGAATGGCTAAAATATATTAGACATGAATGCACAAGATAAATATAAGAGAACAATGCGAGAGTTATACTATGCTTATATAGGTATAATTCTTGTGTTGGTCTACGCAATTATAGCACAGTAAACACAAGGTTGATGATATACCTTTTTAAAATCATCAAATTAACCCATTAAAAATCAATTAAACAATGGCAAATCAATTAAATGAAGGAGGGAAACCAAGAGCACAAGAGCTAATGTCTTCCCTAAAAGTAGGTCAAACAGTACTTACAAAAGTAATCAAAACTAGTAATCCTGACTATGTAAGAATGGAGTTAGTGGAGAGAATCGCAAAATCTAACAGCAAACCATCTGATGACGGCATAATAAGTATGTATGAAATGTCTATCGGTGCTAATAGCTCGTTACAGTATTTCTGGCAACCAGTTAGTGTAGATCACTTACAAGCTTGGCTAGATATACCTGAGTTAGACATTGCGTTAGCAGAGTTTACAACTGAGGTTGACTCAAAAGGTAAATCAAGAGAGGTTTACTATCTAAATGTACCTCAACCAACTGCGTATGTTAATCCTGCAACAGGAGAAGCTATCGAAGTTAGAATGCATGGTAGAATCATTGAGACTACTGAGGGCCAAGACTGGCAAGTGGAGAACAATGACGTTAAAAGAAATCCATCTACTGGAGATGCTATCACACACAATGGTAACTATGTTTACTATAATAATAAGATAGTATTTACTGCAGATGTTAGTGATAACGCTAAAGTACCTCATGTATTTCTAGCTAACGATGTACAGTCAGTGACTTCTAAAGTGGAAGCTAAAGAGGAAGTTCTAGACGAAGTGCAGTTAGACATGATGTAAAATATGGACTACAGATAAGGCAATCTGTGTTTTTAACAGTTAAGGGGACTTTCGAGTCCTCTTTTCTGTTTTTATAACAAATTTTTTTATATTTGTAGTCTTAATTTTAAATATATAATCATGAGTGGAAAACCATACAACACGTATCTCGACAAAATACAAATTGTTATAAAGAAGAAGATGGTAAAAGAGAAAATTAAATTTCAGGGTAAAATGATAGTTAGAGAAAGAGTAGAAACTGAATTTAAACTTCCAAAAATAATCAACACTGACATAGGTTATCAGCTTATGTTTGGAAATAAACCATCAATACCAAAATATAAACAAGACAGTGGTATAGAAGAAATGTCTGTAATAAGCAACCAAAACTATATCATGGACTAATAAATTAACTAATCAATTAAAACACAATTATCATGGGAAAAATGAAATGGATTTATCAAATGGTGCAAGATGGCACTTCAGAAGATTTTATCAAAGCATATTTACAAGCTAAGTTACAAGACAAGCAAGAATTTATCTTTGATTCACAAACTATCAGTATATTACAAGGCAAGTCTATAATGCGGGAGATCAGAAAAGTAGACAAGGAATACAATGAATACATAGACACACGAGCTGAAATGTATGGTAGACAATACTACGGAGAATGATCTACTTAATAGACGGACACAATACTCAATTACTTTCACCACATTATCAAAAGGCAACTATTGAAGATGCGGTGGAGTATTGTTCCACTAAAACTGTACTAGGAGTAGACACAGAGACTGAGGGCTTTGACTTCACATGTAAGAAAATGATTATGTTTCAGATTGGAGACAAAGACAAACAGTTTGTGATTGACACTAGAACAGTTAGTGTAGAACCACTGCGCAGTATACTAGAAAGCAAAGACATTATAAAAGTATTTCACAATGCTAAATTTGACTATAAGTTTATAAAAAGGTGGGGAAATATAGAATGTGAAGGTATTTATGATACATTTCTAACTGAGCGTGTGTTAAACTGTGGTAAAGACGGTGTTAAATACGGACTTAAAGATGTTTGTAAAAAATACCTAAACGTTGAGCTGAACAAAGACGTAAGGAATCAGTTTATAGGATTAACAGGTCAACCATTTGAGAATAGTCAGATTATATACGGTGCTAAAGACGTTGAATACTTGCTAGGTGTTAGGGACCACCAGTTACCACTGATAGAAAGATATAAGTTAAATAATGTGGTAGAGCTTGAGAACAAAGCAGTTACTGCATTTGCTGACATAGAGTATAATGGTTTAGATTTAGATACAGAGAGTTGGAAAGAGATAAAGAAAACGAACACACATAAAGCTGACATGTTGCTTATAAATCTAGATTTAATGTTAACAGAGGATTACAGGTTAAAGAAGTTTGTATCTAAATATTTACAAACAGATATGTTTACACCTGTAGAAGACTTAAGAAAGGTTGATGTAAAATGGACGTCACCTAAACAAGTTCTAGATGTATTTAAAGTGTTGATTCCTAAGTTAGAGAATGTAAATGGGAAAGCTATGTATAAACATAGGTATAAGTTCCCACTTATAAATACATATGTAGAATACAAAGAGGCAATGAAACTGTGTACATCTTATGGTGATGCATTTTTTAAGAATTTGTCCTCAGATAATAGAATTCATACCAATTTTCACCAGATACTAGACACTGGCCGTGTAAGTAGCAGCAAGCCTAACATGCAGCAGATACCTGCTGACAATGTATACAGGAACTGTTTCATTGCACCCGATGGTTGGAGTTTTGTCAGTGCCGATTATTCTTCACAAGAGTTAAATGTCATAGCTTATGGTAGCCAAGATCCAGTTTGGATAGAAGCACTAAAGAATAATGAGGACCTACACTCCACATGTGCCGAGCTAGTATATGGTGATCAATGGTTAAACAGTGGGGAAGATGATTGCGCTTATTTTAAGAATAAAGTAAAATGTAATTGTCCTAATCACAAAAAACTTAGAACTAATGTCAAAACAATTAATTTCGGTCTTGCTTATGGCATGGGCCCTAATAAGCTTTCTGATACTCTTAACATCAGTTTGGAAGGAGCTAAAGAACTCATCGAAGAGTATTTCAAAGCATTCCCAGCGATCAAAGGATTCTTAGATAAGCTAGGTAACTATGGTAAGAAGTATGGGTATATTAAAACATTTCCTCCTTATAATAGGAAGAGGTGGTTTAGTAACTGGTATCCAAAGATTTGGAATAACAAGTCATCTATGATGGAGCTTGGTAGTATTGAACGAGCATCTAAAAATACACCTATACAAGGAGCTAGCGCAGATATGACAAAGCTGGCACTAGTACTTATGAGGGACTATATAAAGATAACTAATTGTCCTGTTAAACTAGTAATGACTGTACATGATCAGATAGATACTATATGTAGTAATGAGTATTTAGAAGAGTGGACAGTCAAAATGCAAGAGCTTATGGAACTGGCTGCTAATCAAATAGTTAAGAACGGCTTATTGAAAGCAGAAGTATCAGTAAGTAATTGTTGGGAAAAGTAAATAACTTAAAAATATAAATTATGAGTACTATAAAACAACAGGTAGGGGATTGGTATGGTATACTAGATCCTATCTTTAGATCAGACTATTTTAGAAAGTTAACTGATCAACACAGGAAGCACACAACTGAGTGTACGGTTTATCCAGAAAAAGGTAAAACATTTAGAGCTTTTGAGTTATGTTCGTTAAACTCTGTAAAAGTTGTAATATTGGGACAAGATCCTTATCACGATGGTAGTGCAACTGGACTAGCTTTTGCAAACGATGGTAAAGGTAGAGTTAGTCCTAGTTTGCGTAACATATTGCAGACAGTAAAGAATGATTTTGGAGATGTAAATGTAAATCCAAATCTAGAGAGCTGGGCTAAACAAGGTGTATTATTGTTAAATACTGCTTTGACTGTACAAAAAGGTATGCCTGCATCACATATAGATATGTGGATGCCATTTACAAGAGATATTATAACTAAACTATCTTTAGAAAAGCCACATCTTGTATGGGTATTATGGGGCAAAAAAGCGCAAGAGTATCATAGGCATATTATGTACAAAGCTGCACATACTATACTTGAAGCTCCTCATCCTGCTGCAGAAGTATACAGCGGAGGTAAGGCTGGCTTTTTTACATGTGAACACTTTAAGAAGATTAATATGGCGCTATTTAAAAACAAGATAGAGCCTATAGAATGGGGTGTAACACAAAATGTTGAGGTATGACAGAAGAAGCTAAGCATCTTATACAAGAATGTAAACAAAAAAAAGAGTGGGAAGAGCGCTACAGATCTAACTATATAGAATTAGATGATTATTTTAAATATAGTGGTGAAGTAGAGCCTACCCGAGTATTAATTACTCGTTATGAATATAATTATAATACTAAATGTAATGATTTATGCGAGCACTATATAAAAAAAGAAGATTATGAAAAATTATGGGAAAAATATAAGAGCAAGTCAGGTAGATTCGCTGAAGAAGTTGACTCCTTCTATTGGCATGAAACAGAAGACAGTCTACGGAGCAATTAAAACTGCTAACCCAGCTACAAATAGGAACATAGCTAAGGTTTTAGGTTGGGATATAAACAGAGTTACAGGTCGTGTCACAGAGCTTGTTAGTAAGGGTATGGTTAAATCTAATGGTACATACTTTGACAAGGATACAAATAGAACAGTAACGTTATGGCAAGCAGTGTGACCAAAAAGATTAACCAAATAAGAGATAAAGAGCAAAGAAACGCTCTAAATAGCTGGGCTAAGCAAAACTATATTGGCTCTGTTATAGCAGGTACAGGCTTTGGTAAATCTAGAGTTGGTGTTTTAGCTGTCAATCATGCACTTAGAGATGGTGGCAGAGCACTAATACTTGTACCTACAGTTCAACTGCAAGAACAATTTAAAGAAGAGTTTTCTAAATGGGGACTAGAACATTGTTTAGACTTTACAGATGTACTATGTTATCAGACTGCTTATAAAATGGCTGGTGAGCACTATACTATTGTGATTTGTGACGAAGTTCACCTAGGATTGAGTCCTGAATACAGGAAATTCTTTAAATATAATAGCTATGATTATCTATTGTGTATGACTGCTACACCACCTGAAGAAGCAGAATATAAAGAAATTTTGTATAAATTGGCACCTATTGCCTATTCTATCACTTTAGATAGGTGTGTTAAACTAGGGATAGTCAGTCCTTATAAGATTACATGTGTTCCAGTCAAATTAACCAAGAAAGAGCAAGATAGTTATAAAAAAATTAACAATAAATTTTTATACTATAAGTATAGCCTTGGTCAATTTGATGCTTTTAATGAGGCAAAACGCATATTAAAAGACAATAGCGCATCTCCTGCACAGAAACAGGCTGCTGTACAATTTTACAGATGTATTAGAGAACGTAAGAAAATTGTAGACTTTGCATCTAATAAGATAAAGAAGTTTCAGCAGATATTTGCAAAGAAAAAAGACAATAAGATCTTGGTTTTCAGTGGTGCAAATACCTTTACAGATGAGCTCTGTGAGTCTATTTCTCCTTTTGCGCTGTCTTACCATTCTAAGAAGACTAAAAAGCAAAGAGACGAAGCCTTAGAGGCATTTAAGACAAACAAAATCAGTGTGTTATGCTCTACTAAAGCTTTGAATCAAGGTTTTGATGTACCTGACGCTAATATGGGGATTATATGTGGAATTACTAGTAAGTCACTCCCTATGATCCAGCGTGTAGGTAGGCTGATTAGATTTCAAGAGAATAAAGTAGGTGAAATTATTATCTTGTATGTAAAAGATAGTCAGGAAGAAAAATGGCTAAAAAATGCAGTTAAAAGTTTGAATAATATAGTATGGAAAAAATAATGTTTAAAATATTTGTATACTATGTAAATTGTTATTATATTTGCACTAGATTAAAATGTGAATATAATAAATTCTTTTATAAATTTTACTGCCATGAAAATTGATATAGATTTTGAAATACTGATGGAGACTAACATGTCTGCAGATGATTTTACTTATTTGTATCTACTATATAAGAAAGAATATAGTTATATACCCAATCTTAATCTTAAACCAAATTTAGACAAATTACAGGAAGCGGGATATATTAAGTTAGGCGAATCGTCTGATCAACACGTTGTTAGACAAGAGTTTATAGATCTTTTCTCTAATGACTTTGATCAGATGTTTGCTGAGCTTATATCTACATATCCTATGAAAGTAACCACATCTAATAAAGGAGTTAGAGTGTTGCATGCTAAGGATCCAGATGCTAAAGCTAATCTGAAATGCAAACTAAGGTATAAAAGAATAGTTGGTGACAAGAAGTATAAACATAAGCATATAATGCGATGTTTAGATAACCAGCTAAAAATAGAAAGAAACAACCTTGGGTATTTACAGAATTTAGAAACTTGGATTAATAACCATACTTGGGAAAAGTATGAAAACTTAGATGAACATGACACACGAGAAACTACCACACGGATTACAAGATCCCTTTAAACAAAACGGCTTTAAGAGTATAAAACAGTCAGTATCTGCGTCTTTGACAGAGATTAGGACTGGTATGTACGGTAAAAGACGTGTATACCCCACTAAATGGGGGAGATTAAATACTAATTTACTAGGAGGTTTACAACCTGGTAAGATGTATGTCGTTGCTGGACGACCTGGTGTAGGTAAGTCAGCATTTAGTAATCAAATGATCTTTGACTTACTGGACAATAATAAAGATAAGCAATTAACTGTATTGTATTGGAGCTTCGAGATGCCTGGCTATCAGCAGATATTAAGGGCTGGTGCAAAAGGAGCTAACAAGCAAGTTAGTGATTTATTATCTGTAAAAGAAACTCTGCAACAGGCTGAGTATGAGAAGTATAGAGATGAGGTTATTAAGTATAATGACTACCCTATATACTTTAACAACATACCTAGAGATATAGAGTTTATTAAGAAGGCAAATATAGATGTAACAAACAAGCATCCTGACACTACTATTATAAATGTGTTTGACCATTCTAGATTAATACTTAGTGGTAAAGATCAAGAATTGCAAAAACTAAATGAGGTTAGCAAAGGATGTATGTGGTTACAAGCTAAGATAGGATGTATAAATATATTATTATCACAGCTAAATCGTAACATAGAGCAAGAACACCGTGCTAAGGCACAGTATCAGCCATTGCTTACAGATTTGTTTGGTGGTGACAGTATAGGTCAGGATGCACATGTAGTATTAATGCTACAAAGGCCTAACGATTTGTATGGTATTACCGATGCATATTGTGGAGAAAGTCCTATTAAACTGCTGGCATGTCATGTAGAGAAAAACCGTGATGGTTTACTAGGTATGATACCGTATGAAGCAGAGATGTCAACATTTACTATTAACGAAAGAATAAAATAATGTTTAAAAAAATATTTAACCTATTTATAGGAGAGGAAAATCAAAACGAAACACTAATTAGAAACATAGAAAACTATGAGCAAAAAGAAAAAGCTAAACAGCAAAAACCCAAAGTACTGGCCAAAGGACAGGCGAGAAGGACCAAAAATAAAAAATAGAGTATTAATGTGTACTACACACCATGGATGTAAAGTTTATGGGATATGGTACGAAAACGAGTAAATATGGAATTACCAAAAACAAAGGTAAAGGCTAGCCGTAAATCGCCTAAAAACATGATAATATATGGTCCACCAAAGATTGGTAAGACTACAATATTGTCAGAACTAGATAACTGTTTGATTATAGATCTTGAGGATGGTTCTGATATGGTTGATGCTTTAAAAGTTAAAGTAACTAACCTTAAAGAGCTAGCTAATGTGGGTAGAGAGGTAATTAAACAAGGGAAGCCGTATAAATATGTTGCTATCGACACTATATCTAAACTAGAGGAATGGTGTGAGGAGGAAGGTAAGCAGATTTATATGAAGACACCTATGGGTAAGAACTTTGAGACTAAAAACCCTGGTATGTCAATTTTGTCATTGCCTAATGGCGCAGGTTATTTATATTTGCGGATGGCATACAAAAAATGGATTGATAGATTAAATTTACTTGCTGATAGAGTTATACTTGTAGGTCACTTAAAAGACAAGATGCTAGAGAAGAAAGGTAAAGAAGTATCTGTCAAAGACCTAGATTTAACAGGTAAAATAAAACAGATTACATGCGCTAATGCAGATGCTGTTGGTTATATATATAGAGAAGGAGATGAGACTATGGTATCATTCAATTCTCTAGATGATGTAACTGCAGGTTCACGTTGCGCACACCTAAAAGGCCAGACTATGCCTATGAAATGGTCAGAAATATATATAGATTAATAACCAATTAAACACAAAAAAATGATTGAAATGAGAAAAACCCCAGAGACAGGAGTAAAGACTCCTGCAAAAATTTCCGTAATGCAGATTGATCAAGATCTTAAGGACGGTATTAGTAAGTCAGAAATGGCAAAAAAGTATAACATTAAACCATGGGAAGTGGATGAGATGTTTAAGCATTCTTTTCTAAAAGGTAGAAGACCTAGCAGAAAGAAAGCTTTATCTTTTACTTTTGTAGATGATGCACCTAAAACTACACCGGAAGAAGATTTTGTAGATCCTAATCAAGTAACTCTAGAGCAAGCTATAGACAATGCTATGGATAGTGCTGAAGAGGCTAGACAAGAGTTACAGGATGCAGAAGCGGCTATAACTGAAATGCTAAGTCCTACACAGTTTGCTACTCCTGAGCAGGAGGTAGTTAGTGCTTTGACTGACTCAGCTGAAGAAGTAGAGGTAGAAGAAATTACAGAAGAACTAGAAGAAGACGATACAACGTTTGAATTATAATTAATTAACCAATAAAAATAGATAAAAATGGCAATACAAAGTAATGCAAGTACCCAAGAGGTAGTAGGAGGAATAAAAGTTTATTCTGGCCTAACAAATGTAAAAGTTTTAGCAGTAAATCCAACAATGGCAGAGTTACACGCTATGGATATAAATGTTAAACAAGAACCTAATTATAAAGTGTCGTTTAGTGACCAAGATTATAATAAAGTTGTATTCTGGCTAGCTAACGAAGATGGTAACTTTAAATTAGAAATACTAATGGCTAGTAACTTTAGAGTTTCACAAGCCGGTAAACACCAATGGATTAATGCTACTGGTCAATCTACATGGTCTGAAGAAGCTCCTAGTTATGAGTGGTGGAAAGCAGATGGTCAGAGAAAAGCATATATAGGTGAGGAAACTCTAATTAATTTTGTAAAAGCATGGGCTAATGTAGCTAATGGTGATGAAGTATCTTTTGATACTATTAATGCTATTGCTTCTGGTGATGTAACAGAAATTAAAGAGCTAGTTAAAGTATTAACTAATAACGAAGTTAGAGTTCTTGTAGGTGTAAAAGACGATAAGTATCAGCAAGTGTATACTAAATATTTTGGTAGAGTAAAACCTCAAAGAAATGATTTATTTGTAAAAGCACTTAATGATGATTATGGTTCTTTTAATGCAGATTTTAATGCTGACTTAGTGTGGGGCACACATAAACCAACTAGTGAGTTAATTTCTCCTGATGCACCAGCAGAAGATGAGGATTGGACTGCAGAACCTGCAATGGCTAGCACAGAAAAAGGCGAAGACTTGCCGTTCTAATGGCAATTAAGAGCCGAAGAAGCGAGGATCATTTACACACGGATGTCATACTTGGTAAAATTACTGAGTATGACATTTTTGTGTATTATTGTCCTAGCTTTAAAGAACTTGGTAAAAAGTTTAAAAGTGACTTAAGGAAAGATAACTCTCCAACAGTTTCTATAGTACCTTACAATGGTAAGTTGTTGTATAAAGACTTTGGTAATCCTGATCATACTTTTGACTGTTTTAATTATATTAGGCATAAGTATGCATGTTCTTTTATAGGTGCTCTAAGAATTATAGACTGCGACTTTAATTTAGGACTAGGTTCTAAAACAGACGCTATTAAATTTACAATGGGCTATATGGCCTATAGACAAGACAAAACCCCAAAACTAATAAAGCCTGAGATAATTATCAGGAAGAAAAGACGACAATGGACAAAGGCAGATGCGAACTTTTGGTCTCAATATTTGGTTAGTAGAAAATTATTGATTAAGTTTGCTGTCGAACCAATAAGTCACTTCTGGGTTAACAGTTCTAGATTTAGCTGTAAATCAATTAGTTATGCTTTTCGATTCAATAATAGGTATAAAATCTATTCTCCTTATGATGAACAAAATAAATGGTTGAGCAACACAAAAAAGACAGACGTGCAAGGCTATAACCAACTCCCAAATAAAGGTGAGAGGCTAATCATCACATCATCTCTTAAAGATGTTATATGTTTACATGCTGCAGGCTACAATTCGATTGCTATGCAAAGCGAAATGCAATTACCTTCAGATAAACTAATAAGTGAGCTAAAACAAAGATTTACTACAGTAGAAATTTTATACGATAATGATTTTGATAAAGCAAATAATCCTGGCCAGGTAATGGCTAAGAAAATTTGTGACTTATATGGTTTTAATAATATCTGTTTACCAGCTAAATATAAATCTAAAGATCCATCAGATTTAGTTAGTAAGACAGGTAGTTTTAATGAATTAAAAACTATATTAAATGAGACGAGATGAAATTATTGAAAAATTTAGAACACGGAAAGGCTTTTTAAAGAAAGGGGCGCAATGGCTTGCCGACAAATGGGGCGTAGACATAGCTATTATTAAAGATTGTAAAAAAATTGTAACTTCTGAAGAGTGGGTACAAGAGCGCATGAATAATGATAACGGTCACGAACTAAGTCAAAGTCAAGCATTTTCAAAACATTTGTTAGATAACGGATTAACTATGGCAGATGTAAAGTCTGTTAAGTTTTGGCAGAACTTTAACGGTGAGCAAAGGTATAGTATAGTAACACATAATCAGTGGCATGAACAGCCGCAGGTTAAAGATGAGTTGCTAAATTATATTAAGAGTAGGTCTGTTAAAGTTCCAAAGCTTAAGTACAAAAAACCTAAAGATCCTATTTGTTATGAAATATCTTTACCAGATATACATTATGGTAAGATAACTGATGAGGGGCCAGAAGCGTTAGAAAAGCAATATTTAGAAACTATTCAAGATTTGCATAGAAAAGCTGATGGTTTAGAGATTGAAAGGTTTCTTTTACCTGTAGGTAATGATGGTCTTAACTCAGAAGGTATGAGTAGAGCTACAACTAAAGGTACACCTCAACAAGATAGTATGCGTTGGCGTCAATCTTTTAGAGGTTATTGGCATTTAGTTACAAAAGCAATTGACTATTTATCACAATTTGCACCTGTAGATGTAGTAGTTGTACAAGGTAATCATGACTTTGAACGCATGTTTTATGTGGGAGAAGTGTTAGATGCTTTATATCATAAGAATAAAAACGTAACTGTAGATAATAATTTAGAGTCACGTAAATATTATGAGTATGGTATAAATATGATTATGTTTACACACGGTGATAAAGAAAAAGCTAATGAGCTTCCGCTATTGATTGCCACTGAACAACCTGACATGTGGAGTAGATGTAAAATTAGAGAGATACACTGTGGACACAAGCATAAGGAAATGCTTAATGAATACATGGGTACAAAAGTAAGGTTTATTCCTAGTATATGTGCTAACGATACTTGGCACAAAACACAAGGCTATGTAGGTACACTGCGATGTGGACAAGCATACATTTGGAATAAATCTAGAGGACTAGAAGGTTATTTACAAACTAACGTGGTAAAATATGGTGTGGAAGCGGAGAGCTAAAAAGAAGTCAAGATCTAAAGTAAAGAATGCTAAAAAGTGTACTTACGATGGTAAGAAGTTTCAGTCTAATTTAGAACTTTATTGTTATAAACAGTTAGAAGAAGCTGAGATATTAGTAGATTATGAAGAACATACATTTACTATATTTCCAGCTCTAGTATATCCTCAAGCATGTTATGAGGGTACAACTAAAAAGCTTTATAATAAAGGCTCTAAAATTAGACCGATAACTTATACACCTGACTTTGTAGATCCAAATGGTAAATTTATTATAGAAACAAAAGGCTATGCAAATGAGTCTTTTCCTTTAAGATGGAAGCTGTTTAAAAAACATCTTAAGGACAACAACAAACAATATGTGCTTTTTATGCCAAGAAACAAAAAGCAGGTAGATGAGGTTGTTGAACTTATCAAACAATTATAGGTTAAGGGGAGGTTAGTAATTTAATTTTAATAACGAGCGGTTATACTTTGTGTGTAATTACAATTCCTCCCCTTTCCTTTTTATTAATCAATTAAATAATTAAACGTATGGCAAATTTAGTAAGCCCTTGCTGTGGGCATGATTACAGCGACACCCTAGATAGTGAAGGATATGAAATCTATGTTTGTGACCATCCTAGATGTGGAGAAGAATTTGATGAGCCTGTAGAGGACTATGAGTATGATGCTCGTATAAGGGAATCATATTTAGAGGACCGCATGGATGAAAGAAGGTTAGGACTATGATAGAAAGAGTTATCAGAAAGTCTATGCTAATTAGACCTTCAGGTAGATCTACAGATTTTATATCACCAAGCTTTGGTTATGGCTGTTTATATAACTGCTCTTACTGCTACATGAAACGACATAAAGATAAAGGTCTTACAGTGGCTAGTAACACAGGAGATATATTAACAGCTATAAATAACCATGCTTTCTTTACACCGGTAGATAAACCTAATCAAACACATTCACAATTTACAACATATGATATTAGTTGTAATGAAGACTTTGCTTTGCACGCTAAGCATCATGATTGGAAAAAGATATTTGAATTCTTTAGAGACCATCCTGTTGCTATGGGCAGTTTTGCTACAAAGTATGTTAATCCTATTCTTAAGGATTTTAATCCAGAAGGTAAAGTGCGGATAAGATTTAGTCTTATGCCTCAGCACAAATCAGATTTACATGAACCAAAGACATCTAAAATTATAGATAGAATAAAAGCTATTGATGCATTTATAGATGCTGGTTATGATGTGCATGTTAACTACAGTCCTATTATTGTATATGATGGGTGGTTAGATGACTATGCAGATCTATTTCATATGATGAATGAACATGTTAAGTATAAGGATCAGGTATTAGCAGAGTGTATATTTCTTACACATAATTTTAAAAAGCATACTATTAATCTAGGCAGACATCCAGAGACAGAGGTAGATCTTTGGGTACTTACAAAACAGGAGCTTAAAACCTCACAGTATGGAGGTGAGAATGTACGATACAAACTTGGGATGAAGTCCGAGTATATAAATCAATTTAAACAATTACACAAATCAATTGTACCATGGAATAAGATAAGGTACATATTTTAAATCAATTAAACATGAGAACAGTTCAAGACCAACTCTCCCGTATATCAAAAACACTGATATTTACGGAGCCTTTCTACGGTATATTTCTTATTGGAATGCAAAAAGAATTCAGTAAGCAATGCGCTACCGCAGGTGTAGGAAAACACGGCATAGGAATGAGGTTAGTTATAAATCCGGATTTCTTTGCAGAACTTAGTGAGCCACATCAACACGGCTTGCTAAAACATGAGCTATTACACATAGCTTTTGGGCATCTTATATTGGCAGATAAATATCCTAATAAAAAGCTATTTAACATAGCTGCAGATATAGAAATCAATCAATATATAGATCGTAACATGCTGCCAGATGGCGGATTAACTTTGGATACATTTAAAGATCTTAATTTACCAAGAAAAGCTGGTACAGATAAATACTATAAGCTATTAGAAGATACCATGGATAAAGATGGTAATAGCAGCTCTGATAGATTGCAGGGTATACTAGATCAAATGGACGGTAACAGTCAGTATGATCATAAGTTATGGGATGAGGTTACAGATTTACCTGAAGCAGAGAAGAAACTAGTGCAAAAGCAATACGAGCATCAGATGAAGACTACTGCAGAAGAGATCCAGAAGAAGCACGGGACAATCCCTGGGGAATTAGCGGAAATTATCGAAAGATTATTTAAAGTAGATCCTCCTAAATTCAACTGGAAGCAGTATCTTAAAAGGTTTATTAACAACGCATCTAAAATCTATACTAAAAAGCTGCGTAGAAAGTATAACAAGAGATACTCAGGGAATCCGGGTCTTAAGATTAAGCATAAAAATCACGTGCTTGTAGGCGTTGATACTTCAGGATCTGTAAGCAGCTCAGAGCTTGTAGAGTTTATGAATGAGTTATGTCATATGCATAAGACTGGTAATCAAATTACTGTAGCGCAGTTTGATACACAGCTTACTAGTGTAGAAGAATTCAATCCTAGAAAAAACTGGGAAATAAAAGGTAGAGGTGGTACATGTTTTCAGCCGGTTACAGATCATTATAATGACCCTAAAAACAAATACTCTGCTTTTATATGTCTTACAGACGGTGAGGCCCCTAATCCAGAAGGATGTCCACAGAATGCATTGTGGGTACACAGCAGCGCATCTAGAATAAACGAAGAGCTAACTGGAATAAAAATTCAATTAAATTAATCAATTAAACAATAAAATTATGAACCAAGTAAATTTAAACATCGATGAACTACAAAATTTTGTAGGGCACATTATTAACAACAACCGGCACTTACAGAGTGAAGGTAAAAAACCTGTAGCTATAGAAGTTGTAGGTGAATCAGGTATAGGTAAAACTACTAGTATTATGGACATGACTAAATCTCATGGCCTAGACTTTGTAAAGCTAAATCTAGCACAGATAGAAGAGCTAGGTGACCTTGTAGGTTTCCCTATAAAGCAGTTCCAAATGTGGAATACTAAGGATGGTAAGAAGATAGGTAAGTGGGTAGATGAGGTAGCAGTAAAAGATCATTCTAATGATGGGTGGAAAACTACAGGTAAAAGCAAGATGTCATACAGTGCACCAGAGTGGATTGCAGATAAAAAAGCCGGTGGTGTATTGTTGCTAGATGACTGGAATCGTGCAGATGTAAGATTTATACAAGCATGCATGGAATTGGTAGATAGACAACAGTATATATCATGGACCCTTCCAAAGGACTGGCACATTATATTGACTGCAAATCCTGACAACGGTGACTACATGGTAAACTCTGTAGATGCAGCACAGAAGACACGTTATATTACAGCTAATCTTAAGTTTGATATAGATGTGTGGGCTAGATGGGCAGAAGAAAATAGTATAGACTCTAGATGTATTAACTTCTTGTTATTACACCCGGAGCTAGTTACACAGGAGACTAATGCTAGATCTATATCAACGTTCTTTAACAGTATTTCTAGTATAAAGAGCTTTGAAGAGCAGCTGCCTCTAATCCAAATGATTGGTGAAGGCTCAGTGGGTAACGAGTTTGCTTCTATGTTTACTACATTTATTAATAATAAATTAGACAAACTAGTGACACCAAAGGACGTAGTTCTTGGGAAAGAAGAGGAAATACTACCACGTTTAGGTGAGTGTATAGGTCAGGGAGAAAACTACAGAGCTGATATAGCTAGTATTTTAGCTACTCGTATAGCCAATTTCTCTGTTGCATACTCAAAAACTGACACTGTAACGCCAAAAATGCAAGAGCGTCTCGTTACGCTGTGCACAGGAAGCTATTTTACTAATGACTTAAAGTACCTTGTTGTTAGGACTATATTCAACGGCAATAAATCGAAGTTTAACCAGATGATGATGAATCCTCACATTATCAAAATGACAATTAAATAATTATGGCAAGCAAAAACATACACGATGGTCCATACCCAGACGCAGAATTAACTGCGCTTGGGTTTGAGGACCCAGAAGTTGTTGGCATGGTCCAAAACAACTTAGATGTAGTAGATCTAGTTTTATCAGAATCTCTTGCACAATATGACAAAGTAAAAAGTCTTTTAGAAACTGAAACAACTAATGATTTAACTACAGTTAAAAAAGCTTTTATATTACCTATGGCTGATGTATCTACAGATAGACTAAAGTCAGCGCTTAAGGAGCATAAGATTACTGTTACTAATGATTATGAGAAAGCTGATTTTATTATACCGCATCTTAACTTTTATGATTCTTATTCATCAATTGACCCTATACCGCAAACTAAAATGATGTTTCATTTAAAAAATGGTTATTATTGTAATGACCATAGAGAATGTGTAAGAGATTATTATGATAGAACAGATAATAATGTTATATTAGACAAACGTAGTCTAGGTGATAAGTATCAGCATAATGTAGATTATGAAAGTTTACCTTATGATAGTTATGTTTTTAGTAACATGGCTATTTGTATTGCTAATCTAGTAGATAGCGGTGTATTGCAAGTTGTAGAAACAGATACTATTCTTAATCAGTCTGCAAACAGGGTCCCTATGACAAAAGAACTTATGGAGGATCTTGAAAAGATGACAAGTGGTTATTCTGTTAGTGATGAGGAATTACAAATGGCAGGTAAGATTATACCTACTATTGATCCTACAGGAGAACCGTATTTATTATACAAAGCTGCTAAAGATTTTCTAGGTGGTATAGATTATAAGTACAGTAGAAATAAGGATGTGTTGTATTGGTTAGACAAACATAATATATCAATACTAGCACGTAAAAGTGCTGAACAAGCTATTAAGTATTTTGAAGACAAAGATATGTTAGACTCAAGATGCTTTAGAGCTTTGGAGGTAGAATGTAGAAAAGAGATACAAATCCACAATAGGGAATTGTATACATTTAAAGTTCAAGTTAAACCCGAGTATAGAAAGTACATGAAGTAACTGAGGAGAGTTGTCATGCAACTCGTGTTTAATTGATTGCATATATAGGGGAGCGCACTGATTGCAAAAGTAACGTGCACGACATTCAGTGTCCCCCTTTATATGTTTAACCTAATAAAAATTAAATAAATGAAAGACACAACAGCTTTAATAGATGGCGATAGTTTAATCTATTATGAGATGGGTAAACCTACCCTAGAAGAGGCATTGCAAGGTTTGGATACTAGAATTAGAACTATGATTGAGCAATGCGGAGCAAATAAATACGCTGGATTTTTGACATCTGGTAAGTGTTTTAGATATGCAGCAGCTAAAACAAAACCTTACAAAGGCAATAGAAAGTATGGAGATAAACCTATTATATTTCCTGCGTTAAAGGAATACTTAAGACAGGAATGGAAGTTTATATCTGTCCCTGAATTGGAAGCAGATGATTTAGTTTCTGTGTATCATGACCCTATGAAAACTGTTATATGTAGCCCTGATAAGGATGTACTATATCAAAACAAGGTACATAATTATAACTATGGAAAAGCAGAATTTGTGACTATAGATGAAAATGATTCTATAAGATTTTTATGGAAACAAATGCTTATGGGAGACTCAACTGATGGTATTACAGGTATACCAAAGGTGGGCCCAAAAACAGCTGATACATGGTTAAAAAGCTTGCTTCCAGACGAAATGCCATCGTTTGTTTTAAATAAATACATAGAAAAATTTGGATATGCGGCAGGAATTACTAACTTTGCAGAGACATTTAAACTTGTGTATATCCTAAAAACCAAGGAAGACGTTCTGAGGGAAACTGGCATCGAGCTACCTGAATTAGTAACTTATGATGTTAAACCTTTAAATGAAAATGACGAATGGCTGTGAAATGTACAGAACTATTATATACCCCAATAAACGCACTATCTTTTAGAATTACTGGTGGTACAAAATCCTTATCAACTACAAAGAAAGGTAATATTATTACTTCTATAGATGACCCTGATGGTACTTTTTTATCGTTAGGGACAAATCTAGAAATAAAACGTATAAAATATAAAGTAAATATTATTGAAGAGATTATAGTAAACACAACTAAATACTATAAAATATCTCTAGCTAAGAGAACTAAAGCTTCTACTTTTATTATGCCTATGTTAGGTGCAAATAAAAATTTATACTTTTGGAATAAACTATTTGTAAATTGTTTTATAGAAACTCCTGAAGATAAAAATTGTATTGCTTTACTTTATAGATGGTCTTCTAATCCTACGTATATAAAATTTGAGAAAGCTTTGACAAAATTTCAAAACTTTAGACGTAGGTATGACCCAAGCCCAAACTATGTCATGTTTGTGTTTGATGTACCTAAGAGACATATTAGAAACTATAAAAAATTTATAGAAGGTAAATACTCTAAGTTTTCTAAAGCTTATAAAGTAGATATTTTAGAGTTTCATGATGCAGATATAGAAGACGAGGTAGGACAAATACTATTTAGAAGTGAAAAGAGACGCAAAGCTCTAGAAAGAAAGCTTGATTCTAGATTGCCTAAAGATTCTGAGTTGTTGAGTATTATTAATATAGAAGATGAAAAATATAACCCAGAAGTATATAAACTTAAAAAATTAATATAATGGCAAAAAAGAAAAAAGAAATAAAAATGTCTGTACCTGAAGGATTAGAGTTTAACACCTCTTATACTTTAGCAGACTTACACCAACGAGAGCATAGTAAATATTACTACGAATCTGATAGAAATATAAATCCTTTTACAGAGAAAGACTTTGAAGGAAAATTACTAGAAGTAACTAAAGAGATAACTGATTTATTGATTAGTAAAAACAAGGCCTATGGAGATACCGCTCTTAACCCTGTTAAAATCTTTAGTAGTTTAGATGCAACAGAAGCTTTATGTGCTAGAATTGATGATAAAATTATGCGTATAAAAAACAAAGGTATTAATGATGACACTGAAGACACCGTGTCTGATTTAATTGGATACTTGTTACTACTTAAGATGTCTAAACTATAAAAACAAAGGGGCTTATCGCCCCTTTTTTACTGCCCCTTATTGTAGTGTTGTAAACCACTTATAAGCATCACCAGGAGAACCGGATCTAGTAAATCCTCTCCATATAGGTAGTAGGTCCTCAAAATCTTTTCTTATTTTACGATCTCCTTTGTTAAATCTTCCTGTACGTCTTTGGTAGTATACGTCTTTTTCATCTACCCACGGTGCAACACCGCTAAAGTATCCAAGGTCTGATCCTATTTGGCTCATTAATTCAAAACCTTTTTCTATTGGCCTTGCCGTTGCTGTAGGAGATCGCATAATTCTAAATGCTTCTTTGTAACCTACAGCTGGATTCCACTGCATAATTTCTGTGTGGTATCTTTTAGCTTGGTACATAGCAAAGTTAACTGCCCAATCGTCTTCATCTGCATCTAGACTAGCTAAACCATTAACTATTGCTGCTGCAGCAATCATAGCAGATAGTTCAACAAATGTTCTCTTAACATTTTGACGTTCCATCTCTGTCATTTTACTGTATGCAAACTCTCTATTTGATATAGACTCTCTTATCATATTCCAAAAAGATATATACATACCCTGTGTAACAGTTCCTAATTCTTCATCAACTCTTAACGTACTTCCTCCTCCGTGACCATAACGTCTTCTAATTCCTGGTAACAGCCAGCTTCTAAACAACATTAATAGTTTACCGTATGCTCTTCTTTGCAGCATAGGCTGATGCATCTTACCTTTAGTTTGATTTGTTCTTCTACTTAAACCTTGCACTAAACCTATAAAATCTAAACGGTTAAAGTTATCTACTCTAGGGTCTACAGACATTACACCATCTTTATCTATAGTTAACATGTCGTATAAATCTGCAGGTTCTCCTTTATCATTCTTTATAACATTTCCATCACTGTCTTTTAACTTACCTTTTAAACTTCTCATTAAGCCAAGTAGTCTAGTACCGGATAGTTCATGTTCTGCAGCCTGTTGTAAAAACAATAAATTATTTGTACTTAAGAATTTTCTAGCTTTACCTCCTACTATTTGATTACCTTCATGATCTGTAAATTCTGTTAAAGCATCAAAATATTCCATTGCTTTACCAAGTTTAGTTTTAGGGTCAAATCTACCTATATCTGTCATCGCTCCCCCTTCAAACCAGTACTGAGTTTTAGCCCAAGCAAGGTCAGATGCAGACATAAATTGTTTTGCAACTGCTTCTTGCGCCATAGTAAGGTTATCAAGTATTAATTGGTTAGTACCTTGTAGCAAGTTAAATGATAGAGTGCTTATAGCTGTAAAGCTATTCAAAGCGCCTACTGCTTTAGTTGCAGAAATTCCTCTAAAGTTTTGCTTTAGTTCATTCTGACCAAACATAACAGTATCAATCCATTCGTCAACGTGTTTAAAGTTAAATGAATCTCCTTCTTTAAGTAGTGGCATTTTGAAGCCCATAGCTTCTGCAGTTTTTTGTATATACTCTATTCCTCCTGAGTTAGTTACTAATGTTTTTCTATCTTTTATAATATCTCTAAACAACATAACTTGACCTACAACTTCTGATTTAACTTTATAGTTGTGAGCCATATGTCTAAATTTATATAAACTACTAGCAATATCTCTAGAGACATCCGATGCTGGGACTCTATTAGTATAGTATACAGGCACACGTTTATTTAGCTCACCACTATTTTGATCATAAGTACCAAATTGGTCATCTGTTTCTACTATAGAAAATCCTTCTTTTAATATATCTTTAGTACCCGCTAGCAAACCTTGCTCTCTAAGTCTATCAACATCTTCTTTTCTTATAGACGGCATTAAATAAGAAAACTTATCCCAAGAATTCTTATCCATACGGGTAGCCCCAACCATTTCGTGTCCTTTTTGTAACTCCTCTAAAACAAAATTATAATATTCTTTTAGTATAGGATTATTTTGTATTTTAATATACTTTAAATTAGTATACTTATCTTTTCTAGGTCTTACCCATTCTCTCCTAGGAGAACCTGTAAGAGAGTTATAGTTTGCATCTTTAAATTTTATAAGCTCTTGCAATCTACCGGTTTGCATAGAGTACGCATCGCTGTCTTCTTGACCGTCCTCTTTTAACTTTTGTCTTAATTTTCTAGCTTGTTCTATTTGTTTATTTAAAACCTTTAGCTCTTGTCTCCAATTATCCACAGGCTCACTATTTTCTTTATCCCACTTCGTTTCTTCTTGCCTAGCCCTTTTGTAATTGTTTGATAATTTCCATGCTGAATAAGCAGCTTTAAAAGCTTCTTCAGACTGACCCTCTCTTTTTTGCGGTTGACCATACTCTATATTTATTTTTTTAATAAATGCTTGCTTATCTTTATAATATTTATCTGAGTCAATAGGATTAACTATAGCTAATCTTTTAACGCCCCTTATAGTTACCTCTTCTAGTAAATCATCATTTAACTTAGATACATCAGATTCAGATCTACCTTCTGCAAATTTATTATATGCGGCACTTAGTTTAGATTTAAACATACGAGTCATGTCATTCTTTCTTAAATCCGCATCTTGTACAGACTTAACAAATAATTGTATAGCATTATCATTACTATAGATTAGTGGGTCTAGTAAGTATGAAAAACCACTCTTATCTTTATTTGCTGCTCTTAGTTGTTTAACTAAGGCCCCATAGTTAGGGATCATTTTATTTTTAAGTTGCTCTACTTTTAAATCTACTTTTTTATTTAAGAATTCTACAGCTGTAATTTCTCCCGCATCAAAACTTTTTTTAAGCTCTTTGTATTCTATTGTTTGTGTGTTTAGTCCTTGTGTTCTTTTATACTTAATTGCATTATCAATCTGAGCTTGTAGTTGCGGATCAATTGCTTTATTATGGTAACCAGATAAAAACTGTGCCATTATAGGGATTACCTCATCATTAAATTTCATACTATATACTCTAGCTGATCTTAAAATAGAATTTAATCTACCTTCTAGTGTATCAAACTTACCCTGATCTAAAACTTTACCCTCGTTTTCTTTAACAAGCATAACAACTTCTAATGCTTGCATTACATCTAGTGCATCTAATTCAGTTTTTAATTTGTATATTTCACTCATATTTTCTAATGTAGCTCTTTCGTTTTCAGGAAGCTCCATTATTTTATCATATGTATTAATTGCAGAAGCTAATGAATTTCCCATACTATTTACAGTAGCTAACAAATCCTCTACTTTTTCAACTTTATCTAAACCTTGCTTAAGATTCTGTAGTTTATAAATACGTTTTTCTCGTTCTTCTGGTGGTAATTGCTCTACTTCATATATTTCAGATGCTATCCGTACTTTTAAGTTTTGTACAATTTCTGTAAAGTATTCTGAATGATCTCTGCTTTCCTGTGTGTAAGGACTTATAGGATTAAGCATTCCCTCTGCACGAAGCTTTTTAGCAAACATTTCTTCTGCAATAATTGCAGCTGCGTTAGGTTCAATACCAAATAGTTTTCCAAATGCACGCAATATTCTATTTATAAATTGTTGTAGTGGACTAGGATTATCTCTTACAATTCTAGCGCCTTCTAACCCAATTGCTGTAGCTAGTACTTCTTTGTCTAATCTTTCCCCGGTTAATTCAGGATACATTTCCTGCACTTTTCTGTACAAGTTAGTATCTCTAAGCTGAGCTATTGCTGCAGCTACTACAGGGTCGTTAACACCTAACATGTCAATATAAATATGACCAAACTCATGATAGGCAGTGTCATCTTTTACTTTGTTAGGATTAAGAACTACCACGGGATTTGTTTCTCCTGGCCTTACTTCTCCTAAGTTATCTATTTCAGTATCATATATAACATCTACTACAACACCTGCTTTAGAAAATGCCTCTTTTAACTGTACTACCTTAGACTCAAGCCTATCTATATCTTCTTTAGCCATGTCAGAGAACTTACTCTGATCACTAGTATTCTCTTGCCTTGCTTTCTCTGATAGATAATAATCTTCCGTATTTTCTTTACCTGCAACAAGACGTACATACTGATCTAATTCCGTCTGGTCGTTATATGTAAAGTCTGCAGTTTCTGGACCCTCTTTTTGTATAGTTTTTAGTAAAGCTTCATTAATATCTAACACATGCAACTCTGATGCTCTAGAATAAATAGTTTCTGGGGTTGTTTTTATAAAGGTAGTTTTTAATAATCCCGGATATTTACCATTTATTCTTTCTATTTCTCTTAAGCTAGGTTGTAGATTAGCTTGGTTTAAATATGTAGAACCACGGAATTTTGTAGCTATACCATTGTTTTTCAATATTTTATACACTGCATTAGAAGTTTTCTTTTCTGCAGATGTATTATCCATGTAGCCATATAACTCTGTATATAACTTACTTTCTACTCCATTTATATAATATTTACACGCCATATATTTTAACTTTTACAAACTTTTTGTGCCTGCTGGTCTTCTTTAACGATGACCGGTGGTTTTGGTTGTTGGAACTTAGCGCCAGGCCTATCAGTTGTAGTATTAACTGCAAAATTAACTAAACTTTCTGAATTACTACTCGATATTCCTGACTCATTTAATTTTCTAGATTTACCTAACATTGATAATCTTTGGTATTTACCGTTTTCTACATTTACAAATACATTAGCCTGACCTGTAGCGTAAGATAAAAAGTAATCTAAATTTAAATTATTATCTCCGTATATTCTAGAGTCTTGTTTATTAAAACTTACAAATCCATCTGGACTCATTTTAATTTTTCTAATAGTTTTTAGTAGTGACACTCCTCCCGGGCTTTGCAATCCGTATGTTCTTACAAACTCATGCTGGAAGTTATCAAAGTAATCTGTCTTAGTTAACGCTGTAGCTTCTTGTCTAAAAAACTCTACAGGACTTTCTGCTGATGTATTTAACATGTTTGTAGTTAATGCTTCTGTAGGTATTAGATCTATGTAGCTTCCAAATGTAGGATTAAAACCACTAGTTAGAATTTGATTAACTACAAGAGATTTACCAAAGTCTCGTATTTCTTCATTAGGACTACTAATCAATTGGTTTAAACTATCACTAAACTGATTCTTATCTGTTGTAGATATTCCTATTGGTAAATCTAAACGTAATAAAAATAAACCGGTTTCTTTATTAGATGGATCCTCTTCTAGAGCTTGTA
>TARA_R100000655_G_scaffold3509_6_pt1 | contig 23981 bp, 38 predicted proteins | sample TARA_R100000655 | Tara Oceans TARA_R100000655 (sample SAMEA2622497) | marine metagenome | biome: marine biome (ENVO:00000447); feature: deep chlorophyll maximum layer (ENVO:xxxxxxxx); material: "saline water (ENVO:00002010), including plankton (ENVO:xxxxxxxx)" | depth 90 m
TATTTGCAAGCTCTATAACTTATTCTCAGGGTTATGATTTTCAACAATTATGTTTAGATTGTGCAGAACAAAATGGTTTTTATTGCGGTGATGACCCAGCTAATTGGACTCAATACTCTCCAAATGGGTGCGTCCCTAATGGTGAAGGTGGATTGTTTTACCTAAACGATGGGTGGGAAGATTGTGTTGATGGCGCCGATGAGGATGATGCTGAGCCAACTTCAATGGACGAATGTGCTCCACCTATGGAAGAGTGTGATACTATTTTTGTAGAAATACCTTTGATTCAATATGAGTATATATATCAAATTGACACAATAACTGAAATTGAAATAGTAGTACAGACAGAAACAGAATATATATATGTAATAGATACGGTGTATGCAGATGTATTAGACACTATGTTTATAGATGTAATAGAGTATGTTGAGATATTTATTATTGATACACTAATGCAGGTTGAGATAGAATATTTAGATTGCGAAACAGGAATGCCATGTAATAGTGGTATACAAGAAATAATAAACAAGTCAACAAGTACAGGTTTTATATATAATTTACAGGGACAAGTAATAAGAAAACCAGAAGATATTTATATCGAAGGAGGGAAGGTTAAATATAAAATTTATTAAAATGAAAAAACCAAACAATCCTGGATTAAAAAAATTACCAGAAGATGTAAGAAACAAAATGGGCTACATGAAGGGTGGTGGAAAAATCAAAAAGAAAAAAAAGAAATACATGAGTGGTGGAAAGATGTATGAATATGGACATGGAGGCAATATACTAAAACAACACGATTAATGTATACATACAAAGCAAAGCTAGATAGGGTGATTGACGGAGACACTATAGATGTAAATATAGATTTGGGATTTGATATCTCTGTTCATAAAAGAGTTAGATTAGCGGGTATTGATTCCCCAGAGTCTAGAACAAGAGATTTAGAAGAAAAGAAAAGAGGACTTGCCTCTAAAGCTAGATTAATAGAGCTTTTAGACAAAGGTGATTTGGTGGTGGAAAGTAAAGAGGTGGGCAAGTATGGTAGAGTTTTAGGGGTTTTACATATACACCCTGAAGACAATTTACCTTTTAATATTAACAACACTCTTGTTGAAGAAGGTTATGCTGTTGAATATTGGGGGGGTAAAAAAAAGAAAAAATGATGAACATATTTAAAGACGATAATAACTGGAACGAAAAGTCTATAATAGGCTTTGTGGCTTTTGCGATTATGGTTTTAATTATGATAGCTGATTTAGTAACAGGGTGGGTGGGCAAAGACCTAGTTATTAATAAGTTTGTATATGACTCCTTTGTGTGGGTGGTTCTTGGAAGTTTCGGAATTAGTGGAGTTGAAAAATTCGCAAAAAAATGAAAGAAATATCAGAAGAGTCCAAGTTTGAGGTTAGCTTAAAAACATTAGGCGGAATATCAGTTTTAATTTTTGCTTTTGTGGGCATGTGGTTTACACTACAAGCTGATATAGCTGAAGCAAAAGAACTTCCAATTCCACCAGACCCTGAGGTAACCCAGATGGAGTTTAAAATGAAAGACGAATATATTAGAGCTTCGATTTTAAAAACAGAAGAGGACGTTAAAGAAATAAAAGACGACATTAAATATCTTAGAGAAAAGATGGATAATATGAATTAACATGAATATAGCAAACCACATATTAATATTATTAGGTATTCTATTTTTTATAGCAGGTGCCGCTCTTGGGCAAGACTTTGTGAGCTCTGATAATTTTAATAAAACAATAGCAAAAGATGTTGTAGTTGTAGAGTTTTGGGTAGACTGGAATTCTTCTAATGAATTTGCAGAATTAAGTAAACTTAAAGAGTGCGAAAAGTATAGAGTAGATATTGGTAAATGTAATAAAGTGCAAAAAGAATATAATATATCTGCTGTGCCTACAGTTTTAGTTTTTGAAAACGGAAAAGAAAAAGAAAGGTTTAACCCAAATATAATGTTTCAGTTAGATGCTGATAAAAAAACAATTCAAAACTCTGTTGATACACTTATATTAAATAAATTTCAATAATGTCACAAGATTTACAAACATATTCAGCACAAAAGATAAAGATACAAGCACTTAGAGGTGATTTTTTTCAATTAACAATTAATGTAAAAACTAGCTCTGGGGCAAATTATGATTTTTCAAACGATTCAAATAATGCAAGTCAGTTTGATAATGCATATTTTACTGTAACAGATTCCAATGGTAATCCACCCTTAATGTATACTCAACAAGATGTAGAGGGGTCTACTGGTAATATAGTAAACTTTTCTGCAACCATAACACAAGATGGAAAAATATCAATAGAGTCTTCTAATGATACTGGATTTTGGCCTGCTGTTGGAAAATATAAATATTCTTTATTTACAGAAAAAGTTGGAGACAATGGTAGCACTAGTCCCTCTCAGCTTACTACGTGGATTTATGGAGAATTTATTGTAAAAGAAAGCAATCCTGCCTTTAGTTATTTGGGTGGAATCCCAATTGATGATGACGGCAATCCATTTGTTGCTGGTGGTGGGGTGACATATTAAAATGTGTAATAAAATTTTGCAAGATGAAGTCTAATAGTATACGTACATATTGGGCCAAGGATATAACGATTGAAGCTATTTATGGGAGTAAATTTGAATTTACCTTAAATGTAAAAAATAAAGACGGTTCTAATTATAATTTTCCTACAGGCCATGTGGCATTCTTTGGTGTTTACAAGGAAGAGTATTTTTTTAATTTTGGAGAACCATTACATCAAAACCAATCAGGCTCACCTAGTTTTTATATATTTAACACAACCATAGAAGATGGTAAAATAAGTGTTACTGCACATGACGAGCAACTAGACTTAAATGCTCTTTTAGCAGTTCCAGGGCAATATAAACACGTTTTATTTACTTATGACCCAGAAGATGCTGGGGCAGGATTCTTAGAAATATCTTCAGCAGAAGAAAACCCAAATGCTTATTTAAGAGTTGGGTATCAACATCCAGAATCAACTATAGTTCATACCGTTGAGCCAACAACATTAAATGGCGTGGGTTATTATCACGAATGGTATCTCTTGCCAGGAGATGACGAGGTTAATGCTTATTGCACCATAGGAGCTCCCACCCCTATACAAGCAAATATGTATGAGGGTCAAACGTCTCAACAATATTTATTGTCATATCCTTTTAATTATTCTTTCTATTCAGACAGTGAAGGTATGTGGCATAATGACCACTGGATTCATAAACAGGCAATGCCACAATTAGAAACGATTATTGGTATACAACAAAAAAATGTAGTTAAATGTTTATGGCCAGTAGAACCAGGAGAAGACACTAATACAATTTGGGACCAACATGCTGTTACGGTTCCAAGTGGTTCTATCCCTATTGCTCCTTCGGTTTTAGATGGCTATATGGCCACCCCCAATACGCCTTTTATACCTGGAATGAACCTTGTTGGATATGACATGAGTGGCCCCGTGTATTATGTTCAGCCTGCTGCACCACAATCCATTACTTATTTTACTGGAGGTGAAGACACGTATTTTGGGGTTGACGATGATGGCAATCAAATTGTTGTGATATCTGGTCAACAGTTTGATTATGATTTTTGGGTTAATCTTCCTAATAGTTTTACAATGACTCTTCTTGGCAAGAGGTCCGATGATATATATGTGAAATTTCCTCAAGGAACACCACATTCTTTAACCTCATCAGCTGAGATATGGGGTCTTAACTCTGAAGAAATAACAACTAACCTTCAGGAGTATGTTGAAAACAACTCTTTGGCAAACGGTATATATGATGGATTAAGTTCTATTGTTCCTTGGGGTCCAGAGGTAGACTATATTAATGTTCCTTCGGTTGATTTTTGGAATTTGTTTTGGCTACAAACTGTGGCGACATTGTCACCTCAAGAAGCAGAAAATGCTGGTGTAGAAATTTCATATCCAGCAGGTAATTATACAGGTGTTGCTGATGGCCTTTTAAATGCTTTAATAAACGGCTCGCCAACTAATTTTGTTAACCCTACAGATTTAGATTATTATGGACAAAATTCTGTTTTTTATGGTTTTGTTTCAAATGATATAGACTCTCAAACTTTAAGTCTTAACTCTCCTGCAGAATATATCAATACAATGGTTTCTTATCAAGAGCCTGAAGATGCGGTTCCATACACTCAAGAGCTGTACAACGAATGGGTTTCTGAGGGACAACAGGGAGTCACGGGAAACCCATGGAATGTGGTATATACGCTTGGTTCTGAAGCTAACAATCCTGCTTATGAAACATTTTTAAATGTTACAGTAAAAGCGTCTATAGTAAATATGGGTAATGCAGACGCTTATCAAAGTGGAAATTTTACAGGTGACGGCAATTGGCCTGATGCTGTAGCTCAAGGAAACTCAACAACTGTTAGATATGGAATAGAATATCTTGACACAGGAGAAACAATAGTAGAGCAGAAAGAAGTTTTTTTTGAACCCTTGTATAATGTTTCTATTAATCCTTTTTTTATTGGTCAAAGTGCTGGTGCACAAGGCGCTGGTGCTGTTGAAGAAATAATAAACGATTACCCAGATGTTTATTCTCCAATATATTACACAACTGGAGTTATTCTCAGTGCTGACCCTCAGGCGGCGGCAGAACAAACATTGCCTCTTGCCCCAGGAACAATTCTTAATTCTGATTTGCCAAGAAACTTTGAAACAGTATTAGAATTTAACAATATACTTTCTCAAGTTCAGCCAAACTCAAAAGTAAAACTTTTCTTTTCAGTGGGTAATTTAGTTAACACTTTTCCATATTTAACAAGACAGTGGCAAGAAACAATTTATGGAACTGAGGTTGTTTCCTCATGGGAGACAGTTGAAAATATTGTTGAGGTTCCAGTTACAGAAACAGTTATAGAAGATGTAATATCATATGAAGAAGTATATAATAGCGCTTCTTTAAGTTGGGAGGGTGCTTTAGCTCCTGGAGAAAACAATTGGCAAAGATTTATAGATATACCTGTTAATGAAGGAGACACTGATGTTTTGGTGGCAGGATATTTTAAAACACAAAATAGTAGTACTGATACTGAATTTGGAGATTATTGGGATGGAGAAACCTTAACATATCAAACAGGAATGAATAATATGTATATAGGTTATACCGTTAGAGTTAAACAATATACATGGATTAGGTTACTTCAGGTTAGCGGCACTTCAACTAATCAACCGTCTTATGCTGATGATGAAATATTTTTTCTAGATAGTTTAAGTGATTATACTGATGAACCTGGTAATGTTGGGGTTCCACTTAGCCAAACAACTAGTTGGATTCCTTTTCGTATAATTGCTCACAACCTTACTACTGGAGAAGAGGCAGAGTGTCCATGTGAACAAGGAGACTCTCAAGATGAATTTATACCTATTTATCAGGTGCGACATAGAAGCGGATATGCTCAAAATTCTCCTTATCGTGCAGTGGAATCAACTAACAATAATGTAAGAATTGACTTGTATGAGCTACCTGAAGGTTTTTTAAATCATAATGACGAAATAAAATTTTATTTCCATTCTGGAACTCACCACTCAACATTACTTGGCACTGCTCCACCTTCTTTAGAGGGCTATCCTGCTATATATGAATACCCATCATATCAAAATATATCGACTGAACAATTTCCTTATGTGCTTTCTGCTAGTAGTACAAGTTATGATAGGTTACAAAATTCAGGGGAAGATGTAGTTGAGGGTCATCCTGCATGGAACACAGAATATGTTGAAGATGAAAATAGAGATGTTTATTGGAGTTTTACAAAAACTAACTATGAGTTTTATGCTAATAGGCTTGATATAGAATGGAGCTGGTATACTACAAATGAAGTTATAACACCAACAGAAACAGAGGTTATTACCTATGTAAGCCAGGTTGTAGAAACTCAAGTTGAGGTTCAAACAGAGGTTGAAACTGAAGATATTGTTACAAATACTGAGAGGGTGATTTCTGGTTTTAATAGAGGTATTTGTAATATTGAGTTTAGTGATTTTGAGTTTCAAGCTAGAAATTTAGTTACATCTGAAGAAACCACTTTTTATGGTGGTACAATGGAAGACCTTTTGGAGTTTGATTATAAGTTTAAATTGATAAATAGAGATACGGGACAAGAATATCTTCAATGGACAAAAACAGCTACATTAGAGCTTGGTAATTATGCGGGTTTAAACTATGCTGAGTTTTCTCATATAATAAATTTTGAGGATGTTTATATTGGGGACGGTGCTCCTTTGCAAATTACAGTTGAACCCGATGGTGAATACAGGAGGTTTAATAATGATGAAGAGGGTTATATTAGGCTTACAAAAACAGAGCTGTCTTCTGCTTGGAAAAATTATTCGTATTTTAGTGGAGATTTATACCCCCAAATACCATCACAATTAAACTATTGGTTATTTGGAAATTTTGTTTTAAAAAGAAACGTATGACATATTTAGTATCAAATACATCAGCACTTGAAATTGTTCAAAACAATAGTAGTGGAGCTGGAGAAATAACAATAGAGCTTGGACTTACTGGTCCAAATATTATTATCACTAACGCTACCTATGTTGGTGGTGTGTATGGTAATAATGGTAAAAAAAATCCAGGAATGCCATATTGTGAGGTGAATGAAAAAATACCAAATTTTACAGATGAAATGGTAGCTATATCTAGCGCCACAACAAATCAAATAACATTAAATTTAGATACAAACATAAACCAAATATGAAATTAGAAGTTATAAGAATATCAAATAGCAATGACTCTACAAGTGGGTTATTATATGTGTCGCATGGAGACTTTGATAAAGAGTTTTTGTGTTACACCCTAGAGGATGAATATAGAAAAGAAAAAAAATATGGAGAAACAAGAATACCCGAAGGTACGTACAAGCTTGGCCTCAGAACTGTTGGCGGATATAATGAAAAGTATAAAAAACGTTTTAGCGACATTCATATTGGCATGCTTCACGTTCTTGATGTGCCTGGTTTTGAGTATATACTTATACATTGTGGCAATACTGACGAGCATACAGCTGGTTGTCTTCTCGTCGGAGACTCCCAAGAAAACAACAAAATCAAGAAGGACGGTTTTATAGGTAGGTCTACACAGGCATACAAAAGAATATATCCTGAAATAGCTAAAGCTATAAAGATAGGTCAAGATGTGACAATCACATATAAAGATATAACCAACGGAAATTGCGTATGTTAAAAGGAATAATGAAAAACCTCATTGGTAATGCAGGAGAGATATTAGACACTGTTATTACTACTGACGAGGAAAGATTAGAAGCAAAAAGAAAACTTAAAGAGCTGATGCTCAGTCATCAAGCTCAAATGGAACAAAACATAACTGATAGGTGGAAAGCTGATATGAATAGCGATTCTTGGCTGTCAAAAAACGTTAGACCATTAATGCTTATATTTGTAATGGTGTGTACTATGCTTTTGATATTCATAGATGCAGGCTTTTTATCGTTTGAAGTGGAGAGCAAATGGGTAGATTTATTACAATTAGTGTTAATTACAATTGTGGCTTCTTATTTTGGAGGTCGCTCATTGGAGAAGGTAAAGAAAAAATAAAATGGCAAAAACACCAGCATGGCAAAGAAAAGAAGGTAAGAACCCTAGTGGTGGGTTAAACAAAAAAGGAGTTGCTTCTTATAGAAGAGCAAATCCTGGTTCTAAACTTAAAACAGCTGTAACCACCAAACCTTCTAAATTAAAGAAAGGAAGTAAGTCTGCTAAAAGACGTAAATCTTTTTGTGCCAGAATGAAAGGTATGAAAAAAAGACGTACTAGCGCAAAAACAGCAAGAGACCCAAATTCAAGAATAAACAAATCTCTCCGTAAATGGAATTGCAATACAGGTTGTAGAGTTCCAATGAGAAAAGTTGGAGAACAACACGATTAATTATGGCAAAAAAAGATGCATGTTATCATAAGGTAAAAGCTAGATATAAAGTCTGGCCATCTGCATATGCAAGTGGTGCGTTAGCTAAATGTAGAAAAAAAGGTGCTAAAAACTGGGGCACAGGTGGTAAAAAGAAAATGACACATGGCGGTAAAATTTGCTGTTTAATAAAGTATCAAAAGGACTAATGGCTGTACGTAAAACAAAAAAAGGTTTAGCTCTTAAACGGTGGTTTAAGGAGGACTGGAGAACTCCTTCTGGCAAGAAAGATTATAAAAGCGGAGAAAGTACTTTTCGCCCCACTAAAAAGGTTTCAAAAAAAACCCCTACAACATGGTCGCAATTAAGTCCAGCTGAAAAGGCTGCTGCAAAAAAAGAAAAAAAAAGAAAAGGTAGAGTTAGTAGGTATAAAAAGAAAAAGAAAAAAGAATACGGCGGAATAATTCAATATGATTAAGATATGGCAAGAAATTCATTAGCTGGTAAAAGAACAGGGAAGTCTAAAACTGCAAAGTTTTATGCAAAGAATCCAAAATCTAGAAACAAGAAAAAAAAGTATGATACAGAATATCATAGTACAACTAACAGAAAGCGTTACCGCGCATCACTAAACAAGTTTAATAAAAATAACCCAAATAGCAAAAAAGGTGATGGTAAAGATGCTTCTCATAACTTAAACGGTTCATTAACTTTAGAGATTCAAAGACGCAATAGAGCTCGAAATAGAAGCAAAAAGTAGTTATAAACAGCTAATTGTTAACAATTTAACCATAAATTTTGTGTTTTCTCTAAAAAAATGTTGAAATTTGGGCATGTTTAATCCAAAATACATAGCTATTGCATGTATTCAGGCGACTGAAAACAAGTTAGAACTTATCAATAAATTTAACAGTTTGCCTGGCGATTGGGATATTATTAATCTTGATGGCACTCTTAGACAAGTAAGCAATAAACATAACAATGAAAGTATTTGTGATTCTAATGTTACTAGACTCGCTTATATTAAGTCTTTTAAAAATTCACACAAAGACAATAGAACATATATGCAAGTAGACTCAATGGAAGTCTATGTTAAATATCATATTTTAAAAAACCCAAACTTATACGTTGCTTGTGCAAGCGTATTCTCAGATTATGAAATGGGTTTTGACATTAAAAATTTTGTTGAAGAGCTAGGAGTGGACTCTAAAAATATAATGTATAAAGTTATACTATGAAAAAAGTAGATGAAATGAAAAAATTCCTATTGGACAATCCCGATAGGTTAAATTCAAAATACGCAGATACTGCGAAAATGTTCGGAACAAACTATGAACAAGTAAGAAGTCTTGCTAGACAAATAAGAGGCTCACACACTAATAATAGGAGTGCTAAAAAAGAAAGGTTACACATGGAAGAGGGTCCTGAAGGGAAGTTTATAGTGTCGGAGGACAGCACAAGAATACAGTCACTAGATGATTTACTAGAAGCGTTTAGTGTAGATGATAGTGAATGGGAAGTAGATTGGTATGATATAGGAACCTATGAACAAACTGGTTTTGATAAAGATAGAAATCCTATTACTACAACTATGTATCGTTGTAAAGCTAAGCTTAAAAAGGTTGACCCCTTCAAAAACTTAGAGATAACCAGAAGGTCTTTAATGGAAGACTTAAAAGATATGTCTACGTACAAGCCTAAGATTAACACAAAGCTACAAGGCCAAGACACTACCGCGCATTGTCTAGAGATTGGAGCATATGATTTACATCTAGGAAAGATAGGTATAATAGGTGATGAGTATTCAATGGATATTGCTCAGGATAGATTGTTATCTGCTATACAACATTTATTAAAGAGGGCATCTGGGTTTACTATTGACCAGATTTTATTTGTGGTTGGTAATGATTTTTTAAATACTGATGGTGACAAGCCTATTCCTAGAACTACTAAGGGTACTCCTCAGTTTAATAGTGACCACCATATTGAAATGTATAAGCGTGGTAGAAAATTAATTTGTATGGCTATAGATGAATTAGCTAGTATATGTCCTGTTCATGTAGTTGTTATGCCTGGTAACCATGATGAGGAATGTATAATGTACCTAGGAGATGCATTAGAGCTGTTCTACGAGAAGAACGAGTCTGTTACTATAGATAACACTAGACCATTAATGAAAGGCTTTAAATACGGAAATAATTTAATTGCCTTTGACCACGGCCATAAGATGAAAGCTGATAAGGCTGTGCAGATTTTACCTCAAAGGTTTAGAGAAGTGTGGAGTGATGTTAGATATGTTGAGTTACATAGAGGGCACCTGCATGGTGTGCACCATAAAAAAATAGGTGCCACTAGCGAACTTAGTGGTATTACTGTTAGAAATCTAGGAAGCATGTCGGCTACTGACCAATGGCATGATGATAAAGGGTATATAGGAAATGTTAAAAGAGCACATGGTTTTATATGGTCTAAGTATAATGGTCTTCAAGCTGAATTGTTTTACAATGTTCCTATATAAAAAAAGAGGGGCATAAAGCCCCCCTCAAAACAAACATAAAAAGAATTAAACAGTTTGTAATTTAAGTATATTTTCTTTTATAGCAGTATATTGTTTTAATTCTTTTGATAAGTCTTGAATTCTTTTTGTTAAAATACTATTCTCTTTTTTTAATTTATTAATAGCTTCATAGTGTGACACTAATACTTTTTCTGAATCAAACGTTCTATCAGCCGCCATTTCAACACACGCATTGTAAATCTTCTTATAATAATTAAGAGTCATCATGTAGCCATGTTGTTTTTCATAGTGGATAATAGATGCGTGGTCTCTATTTAAGTATCTACCTGAATCCATTTGTGTTAATCCAAATACCCTTCTCAGAATATTACCAACACAAATTCTTATATCGCCTATCATTCTTTTTCTAGAGGTGCTTGTAAGTTCTTCTAATGTTATGTCGCCCAACTTACATGCTAGACCAATTACTTTGTTTATGTCTTCTCTAACAACTGCTTCGTTGTTTTCTCTATATGTCGTTGTTTCTATTTCTTTGCTCATCTGTAGTTTTTTTAATTAAAAATTCATCTTCTACAACTTTACCAACAGACATTATTATATCAAAAAAGTATTCATAATGTTTGTCGTAATCTTTTCCTGCTTCTTCTGTTAATCTTTGCCCTATATATTCTTCATGAACTGGTTCATAAGGAGACACATCAAGGTCTTCATATTTCTTTTCTATTTTTCTGTGCGTTAATACCATTGCCAACATGTCGGCTTGTAAAATTATTTTCATATCATAATAGTTTTAAGTGATTGTCTTTTACCAACTGATTAAAGTCTTTACTAGACTCAGCCTTATTGTGGCATAGTCTACAAAGTGCCGCGAGGTTTTCAATAAAATCTTTTTGTTTGCTGCCGCCCATTCCACGGGGGTCAATATGATGGATGTCTACCGCCCTACTCCCGCATGTGGTGCATGGAATGTAGTCATCTTTTATATACCCAAAGTGTTGCATATATATTTTAGTATGTTTCTTCACGACCTATGTTCAGTAAAATCACCAGAGGTAATTAAATTATCTGTTTTGGTTTCGTTAAAGTAAAGCCACGCGTTGTATATCTTACCGCTCAAAGTTTCTATAGGAACCTTCTTGCGTTTATACCACGACGGGTGACCTTCCAACATATCTAAGTTAAAAAGAATTTTTGGTTTTACCAAATATAATTCCCCATATATCTGTGAAACTTGCTCATTCTCAGACACATAGGGAATTCCATTCGCATACATAGCGTAGTTGTTTACTGTTCTTGCAACATCAATAAACTCACAATCTACAATCAATCTGTGATTATGATATCCCATTCTTAATGTGCCATATACAAAAATAATCTCCACTATACTTCAAATATTTTATCTTCATTATAATTTTGTGGCAACTCACCCCCATGAACATAAGCTTTATAATCTATGATAGCTTGTGTGTACATAAGCCTACCAGCCTTCAACATATCTTCAGACATTTTATATACACACATGCAGTGAGGTCTTAACTTCTCTATTGCATATATATAATAATCTTTATAACCTAAAGCGTCGCAATAAAAAGCTGCTTGCATGTGGTACTTTTGATTAATAATAACTTCTTTAAAAGCTTCTGGATTTGCATCTCTTGTTGTTTTTAAATCAACTATATATTTTTCTGTAGTATTAACAGCATCTAACTTACCCTTACATTTTATATCTAAAACCTCATTCTTCCATAGGTATATCTTTTCAAACTGATTACAATTTTCTAATAAAGAATAATGTTCATGTTGCATTAACTGAGTTCTCATTTCTAACATTTGAAAATAATCTTTATGAGCCAAATGTTCTTTACCATGTGATTTTTCTACAAACTTTTCCCAAGTAACTTTTCCCAAAGTTGTTCTTTTGTCTATGCCATCAGGTTCAATTGCATAATGCTTATTAAAATCTAAATTTTCTAACACAAGCATATGAAACGCTGTACCAAATTTCATTGCAGCTGTTGCTTTAATAGGATTATTTAACACATGTTGAAAAGCTCTAGGACATTTATCTATAAACATTTTTAATGTAGAGTTTGTCATATACATATGGTCATCATAATAGTTAAGGTCTGTAACCTCATTGTCTATGATTGGTGTCATCTTTAACACCTCTTTCTTTTTAACTTCTTTTTTCTTAGGCATAATATTTAATTTAAATTTAATTTTAATTTACTATTAATTTCATTTGAACTATAATAGTCTACATGTTTGATAGAACCATCAGTTTGTTCTGTTGGTATACTTACATAAGGTGTTAATTTATATTGAGAAACCGTAGTCTTTGTTCCCCATCTGTTAGGCACAGCTATATCTGTACTGCTAATATCATACCCATCCTTTCTTAAATTATATATAGTTGCTGATAACCTAGTGTTTCCTAGGTCTCTTATTGCTTCTAGACTTGTTATTGTTTTGTGTGCTTTTAGATAATCTAGTAGTCTTGTGTAGTGTGTTCCCGCTGTTCTTCTTTTTATTTTTGACATTTTCCTTTTCCTTTATTGTTATTAATACTCCTGGTTTATCCTTGCTGTATTCATATATATCAAATATAGGTAGGAGGTGGTCAGAGCTGTCATCTTCCAACCAGTTGTATTTAACCATTAAATCCTGAACTGTTTGTAAGGGATTGACATAGTCAAACTTCCTCCTAGACTTCCTATAAAATTTGTAATGAATTACATACGGGGGTTTAAACCTTTCTATAAATTCCTTGAAAGGATATGTGTGTTCTAGATATTCACCTTTAGAATCTTTTATATAACGCATTGTAGTCTTACTATGAATCAGGTACTTGCCTGTCCATCTTTTTCCATTCTTACTTGAAGGTACGTTGCCGTTAATAAATATTTCTAAATCATTCATACTCTACTTCATTGGGGTCAGGTATGTATAGTCCTAAGGACGATGATGCAAACCTTTTGATTTCTTCTATGTATTCAGTCATCTCTTGGTTGCTCAACTTAGTAGTTGATTTCATTCCGTCTACCCAAATTCCTTTTATTTGATATCTAGTACGAAGAAACATTGATTTTAATATTTCATGTGCTTCTTCTTTATCATATCCTGTTTCATTTGAGACAAGCCTGACAACGACTGCCCAGTAATAAGAGTTAAGGTTCAGGCTACGCCTGTTCTTTTGCTCCCGAATAGTAATGTATACATTCTTACCCTCATTACCAGACAAGTCTTTGTCAAACTGTTCTCTGTTTTGGAAAGTTACCTTTCCTTCTTTGATAAATGCTTTGTGCTTATATATCATTAACACATGCAATTCTCTGTTCCAAATCCTACATTAAGGACAACTAATTTAAAACATCTTCGCGATATATCAAACTTTAATTCAAATAAAGTTATACCTAGAAATCTTAGTTCTAATTTAAATTTATCTTTTTGTCTTAGGTTTGAACCAAAATGATTTATTAATCTCATAATTAAAATGGTGTTTGTACTTCTGAAGTTCCTGTTTTATTTAACTCTAAGGCTGCTTCATAAGCTGCTCTATCCTGAGGTGACAATGGTTTATTATAACTTTCTTTAAACTCAATTCTCTTTCCTTCAGGATTTGCAAATTTATACTCTGTTCTTGACTTTATTACTGGTGTATTGGTGTCTTTGTCTGTAGTCCAATACTCCCTTGACGCTAAACAAACCTCTATCTTATTACCTAGCACGCTTCTAGCTGCCATGTGTGGGTCTGTATAGGTTGTTGCTCCTGCTGCCATTAAAAAGTTTTTAAATATACTAGTTCTAACTTTAGCGGCTGCTTCACTGGTATGTGAATCAATTCCATTAAACTTTAAAAATGCTGCTCCGTTATTATTTTCTACAATAAATTCAAAGTATGGTGTACCTTGGTACCCCGCATTTTCATCACTAGTTTTAAAACTTTTAATAGAAACAGTGTGAGCACCTGCTGCTAAATAACTCGATTGTGTATTTGTATTCGATGTTATGTCGGTTTCTTCTAATTTTGGAAACATATATTATTCGGTTTTTATATTAAAACATAGAGGGCAAGTAAGTACCCTCTATAAACTATCAACTTTTCATTAGTGTATTATGACCAGAGGCACCAATGAAAACCTTCTTACTAAAGTAAATTTTATTCCTCTTAACTGTAATATTCTTCACATGCCTCTACAACCTTACCTAGATTATTTGGAATGTGTAAATTCTCAAACATACCCATAGGACTCTTTGCAGAATCTCTACCTGTAGTGTTTGTTCTAAACCTGTATGATACCCCTTCATCAGTTGCTCTTACATCTGTAAATAAAGCCATAACAAATTCTTTCTCAACTCTTTTCTTCCACCTGTTACCATCTACTGCAACATAACGTTCTTCAACACCATTGTCGCCGTCATATACGCCATCAATAGCAGTAAATATAACATACTTATCAGAGTTTTTAGATTTATCTAGAACCTTGTCTATTTCTTTATTATAGTAACTCCATACATCAAAGCCTTTGTATCTTATGTCGGCCTCTCTGAATATGATTTCTATAAGAGATGTAAATGATTCTATAACTATAGTTTTGATTTTATCACTTCCCATAGCTTTATCTAAAGCTGAGTGAAACTCTGATACAGATTTAATTGGAACATTCATAAACTCTTTTGCATTTTTGAATGGCAACTGCTTTCTTTCTGTATTAAGAATTGCTGTTGTCTTTGGATTTAAACTAGACAAGCTAGTTGATTTGCCTGAACCTGATGGTCCGACAATAATAATATTCGGTTTCATTTATCTTTCGTTTTTAAATTAAATAATTCGGTTTTGCTAATCGGTTTTTTCTTATTCTTAGACTGAACAAACTTAACATAGCCTTTGAACATAAAATTATCCCCCTGGTTAATTGTATGCTCAATCTCTTTGAAAGTTAATTGCAATACTTTCTTCGCTAAAGTCTTGCTAATTTTTAATTTCTTAGATAGCTCTGTTAAAGCCTGCTCATATCTAATCATAGTATGCAAATGTACTAAATAAATAAGAAAACACAAAACAAAAAGGAACAAATAGTTAACACTACATTGTTGGTAAATTTTCAAATTTAGTTAAATAATCTATAAATTTTAAATGCTTACTACCAATACCTATGTTCCTGCCTTTTGCAAATATGATTTCTGCTAAACCCTCTACTGAATTTCCTCGTTCATCTACCCTTATATTATAATACTCAGGTCTATAAACAAATATAACTGTATCAGCAGCTTGCTCAATTTCCCCAGATTCTCTCAAATCTGCTAGAGTAGGACGACCCCCATCGCGTTTACTCACATTCCTAGATAGCTGAGAAAGTGCTAATACTGTTATATCTAATTCTTTTGCTAAATTCTTTAGTGCTCTTGTAACGTGAGAAACCTCTTGCTCTCTGCTACGCCCATTTAAATTATAACTAATAAGCTGAAGGTAATCAACGACCACCATATCTACTTTTTTAGTTATAACATATTGTCTTATTCTATTTAACAAATATTTAAGAGAAGTATTTCTACATTCATCTATATATAATGATAAACTCTCAAGCTTTCCAATAGTTTGGTGTATCTTGGTCCATTCATCTTTATATATAGCTCCCTTTAACAAATGTTTATTGTCAATTTCAGAATCACCACTAACAATACGCATTAACATTTGATTTACTGACATTTCATATGAAAATACCACGCATTTAAACCCTCTTTTAACTGCATTTAAAGACACGTTTAAAGCAAAACTAGTCTTACCCATAGATGAAGCTCCACCTATAATAACTAAGTCTTGTTTTTGCCATCCACTAGTAAAGTTATCTATAGAACTAAAACCAGAAGGAATACCTGTAACTCCTTGGTTGTTAACATTTTTTTCTATAGCTTTAACCATTCCTGGCATTTGTTCACTAATATGAATTAGCTTATCATTATTTACGCTTCCTATTTTTTGTAACTCAGTTTCTGCATAATCAATAATAGAAAATAATTCATCGCCATCATTAACCTTTCTTGACAAAGCAGATGTAAAAAGCTCTAGTTGTGACAATTTATTCTTCTCTAATAGAAGTAATATTAAATTATCAGCTAAATAAGGGTCATAAGCTTTTTGTGTGCACTCATGTGCAACAGTAATTGCTAAGTTTTTGTCTGAAGATTTATTATAAAAGTCTGTCATGTCACACTTTCCGTTTTCTTGCAATGATTTGTCAAGAACTTTATATAATTCTTTGTGAACTTTATCTTCAAATAAATCTATAGACAAAAGTGAATGATTATCATAATATATTTTAACATCATTCATAATTTTACCAAGCAATACCCTTTCTAAATAATTTCTATCTTTCATCTCTTGTGTTGTTTTGTGGGGGCTTGTAAATAAATTTAGAATCTTTGATTATATCTGTCAATTCTGGAACTTCATCTTCCCATCTTTCATGTTTAATCCACCGCACAGGGTGAGGAAAGTCTGGACACCACATATTGTGAGTATCACAAGTATCTTTATATCTTTTTTGGTTAGATAAAGCTTCCATAATTGTAGCATATAATTCTGGCGAGGGTTTGAGCCTTTGCCATGCATCAAGGGATTGTTTTTTACCCACCTTGCGAGGGTATTCTTTCCAGAATGTATCAAATAAACTTTTCATCCTTCTAATTTTTCTATGATTTCTGACTCTAAGTTAATTAACCAATCATCAGCACATTCTAACATTAATTCCGTTACCTCTGTATCATTATAAAAAATTCTATCTATTTCTACATGAGCCCTAAGAGGTTCTGTGTCTGGATATTTTTCTTTTTGTTCTGGTATGTATGTATATTCAACAAGTAAATCGTTGTTTCCTATTTCAATATTATATTCTGCCATAATTTTTACAATTTTAATAATTAATAATTAGTTAGCCAAATAGTTGGCAATGATAGTGAACTACATAGGGGGGAGAAATCGGTAATCGTGAACACAAAGTATAACCTATTAATAAATAAAGTTAAAAATGATTACAACTCCCCCCTTGTAGCATGTGTGAATGAGTGGTGATTAATTGAATCGTTCCTCACGCTTATCATAATAGTCTGCTATGTTATCCCCTTCTATACCCAAGCTTGCAACTAATACTTCACGTATCGATATGCATATAGCTGGGTCTTCTTGGAATCTATTATAGGTTTCTATTATGGTTCTTGAATGATTTTCGACGAAGTTAACAAAACTCATGCAAAACAATACCCACTTTCTTATTTTATTATAATCAAGTGAGCCACTATGTTGTCTAAACTCTATAGTATTACCCCTATCTTTATAACTAAAGTTATTTAGATTGAGCCATTTATATCGTGTAGATGAATAGTGTCCATTTGGATTTCTTGACTTTTTACAATTATTTTTATTAAATCCTGATGAAGTGTTAGCAATATATTTTGAAAGCAACCTTAACATTCTTTTATATGTGAAGGGAAATTCTTTTTTATTAATTGTTCTTAATTCCCTATATTTGTCAGGTATTACTTTACAATATGTATTACTTCTTCTTGACTTAGGTTGAATTCTAAATAATTGTGTTTGCATCATTTGTCCTAGCATAATAGATAGTATAGCAAATCTTCTATTGAAGTTAGCTCCACCTATATGAACATGAACACCACAAGTTTTATCAACATAACATGCTTTATTAAGAGCATCACATATGTTTTCTACTTCAACCATACCTTTATTACCCTGAAGAATACCTGTTACATATTCCATCCCGTCAATACTTCCATCAGAAACACATTTAAGATTATATTTAGATGTATATTCTAAATACCCATCACATGTTTCCATTTCTACACCAAATGTATATGGCATTCCATATGTTTTGGTGAACATGGTGTCTTTGGTTCTTGCTGTGCAGTCCCACTCCTCTTTTTCATCAAACTCATCTTCTGGAATCCAATCTTGACGATTGTCGCTCCACCTATACCCTACATCTTCTGCCACACAACCGTCTTCAAAATATCTATCAGAATACTCTGAATACTCATATCCGCAGTCTTGATGAATAAAACCTTCTCCACCACTACTAAGTTCAACCCAAACCATGTCGTCCTCAAAATAATAAACTTGATTTTGATTACACCAAGATATACTATTAGAATCAAGGTCTTCTTGATAATAATATTCATCATTTGATTCACATAGTATAGCCTCATCTCTTTGGCAATATTCTCCATTTTGTAATAAAACACAATCCTCTTCATACTGCTCTTCGCCGTGCATGTCAATAACATAACCTTCTTTTAATTCTTCCATAATTTAAAGTTTTAGTATGAATAATAAATTTCTTGAGCTACATTAGACAATAATTCTTGAGCGTCCTGCAGGGCATCTATTTCATCTTTGTTTAAATTGTGATGAAACGATATTTCCTGTAATTTGGCCGCAACAGACTCAAGTTTATCTGCTTTAGCATAGTCTTCTTCTTCCTCTGTGTCCCAATCATAATTGTCATCCCATAAGTTGGATTGATTGTAAATGCTTGAGTGTGAGGGTGTTGAGTGGTGACTATAATTGTTATATGAACGCCAATCAGTATTTATATTTACCTTTGAAGGAATTGGTTTGTTTTTAATATTAATAGTATTTATTAATTCGCCATTTTCCCATACGAATAGTTTATCTTTTTTGCACTCTTTTACTTTTTCGTCTTTGCCTGCTATATTTTCAAGGCCTTCTTTGAGTGAACTAAAATAAACACCTTCATCCTTTTTTAAATAAAATAATGGATTGTTATGTCTATATACATATAATTTATTGTCATTTGCAGTAAACAGCACAGCTTTTGTACCACCAAATAATCCTAAGTTATTGGGGTCTTCTGTGTCACCTAATACTTTAATAATCATTTCAGAATCAACAGTTGTTTTCTTTATATTAAACTTATTGCCAACTTCTATATAATTATTTAACACACCATTATGAGCACCAATTATCTTTTTGTGCTGAAATGGATGTGCGTTCTCAACAGTATTTTTACCGTGAGTTCCATATCTTGTGTGCCCTATAAGAACACTGCCTGTGTCATTTGACTCAAGCATTGGCAATATATTCATAGACTCATCTAATGTCTTATATATTTTACCATTTACGAACATTCCTGTAGAGTGGCCACCTCTGGAATCGTTGTCCGCTAATAAATGTAAAGCCTTTAACACACTTGTGTTTGCTTTACCTGAAAAGCCTACTAATCCACACATATTTATATTTTTTTCATTGTTAATTAATTCATGGTATTCATCTATTGCATCGAAGGGTATACCATTTACCCCTTCATCCCAAACCCTACTCATGTTTTGGTAAGTTTTCGGTTGCTATTACAAGTCTTTCTACTTGGTCTTTTGTTATATTAGCTCTTAAGTTTCCACAACTTAAAAGGTTTTCTATAACCCAAACTATTTTCTCTACTCTAGTATCTATATCTGTTCCTTTATCTAATTGAATATAGGTTTCTATTGTTTCAAATTTCTTTTTAATTTCTACTTCTGAGTATGATTGACCGCTAGTAAGGTATGTTGGTGTTTGGTCGGTTTTTAAAAAGTGCTCTAATGTTTCAAATAAAGTTTGTTTTGTAATATTTAAATCAACTCTCACTCTTTTTCTTGGTGCTGAGTCTATAATGAACGCTTTACTACTTTCTAAATCCTCAAGCTTATAAGATTCTTCTTTGATTTGTTTTTTATTATACAAGGGTACAATATTGCTATTATTTAGATACTCACCTAAGGCTTCTCTAATAATATTATAGTTAAGTTTATGTTTTGCCATAATTTATTTATTTAAAAGTTTATAAAAAAAGGGGCGATTAGATGGTATACCAAATTCTACCCCTTATATTAACAAAATACTGTGAATATTACTATGAATATCACCATAATAAGAAACACAATATCAACTACATCCATTATCTACTACTTCATATGAATACTCCCAGTCGTTATCAAATACTGTTGAACATGATACAAAATCTTCAGTTTCCATAAAAACCTTCCATTCTTCTTCAATGTCGTCTGACCAATATGCTTCATCGAACTCTATATCGTAAGTTGTGTCCATAATAAAATTGGTGTCTATATTTTTATCGTTAGATTCAGAGGAGGAAGACACGAACCAGCCCCAAATGTTTTTTAAGTATTTATACATAGTAATAATTTTAAGTGAAACAAAAATGTAAGTTAACAAAAAGGAAAAGAACAACTGCATATATGCATAGGAATTACCGCGCATGATGATAGTGATTGCTTTGGGGCAGAGGCTAATGAACAGCCTGTCGCCTTGCGACGTAATTGTATATATAAACTGTTGCGTTAGCAACTCCATTGTAAAAAAAAAGGGTACATACCGAAGTACATACCCTAATACACATATTATATGTCGTTTGATAACACATCAATCTTTTCATCGTAGTATTTCCAATCAACATAATTAAGCTTGTTACCTCGCTTGTATTGTGCAAATCGAAACTCTTTACCACCAGATAAGTGCTTGTCAAACTCAGACAAAGTAAGTCCATTATCTTCAATCATAGAATACAAAGCTTTACCACGAAGTAAGTCTGTACCGTTTTTATGATTTTCAATAAATTCTTTAGTCAAAGATTCTAATGTGCAACCTCTAAACAAGACTGTAGAATATCTGATTCTTTTGTCTGTGCTATCAGTGTGCTTTAGATTCATTGCAAAAGCTGGAACTTCTTCTGTTACATATTTATCGTCACGCTTGGTGTTGATAAGTAATGTAATATCTGCACAATCAAAAGCTTTTGGAGCTTCACCTCCAAGCATAGTGTAGTTAAGTGCAGGTTTGATAGTGAATAAAGTTCCTGTGAACTTGCCTTGAGATTTAACAGGCTGTGTTACTGAACAGCTATCAATATCTTTAACAGCTGTACCAAATGATTTTAAATTCATAATAAATAAAATTGTGTACTCGTTTAATAATGGGTGAGTACATTACCCGATAAAGAAAAGAACAATTACTTGTCCAATATGTCTTGATTAAAGTCCCATAGTAATAACATTTCTTCTTGCGTTATTACATCCCGTGAGACAGCATCTTGTAAATAGTCAAAATAAGTATACATAACATAATAGATAATTAAAGGTTAAAAAATAAGTAGCCACAAGCTGATGAACACGATGTATATAGCGTTGATACAAAGTACTACACGAAACACTCGTGGGTGGTGATAACAAGTATGAAACACAATAGACACGACAATGCCTATCAATGTAAAGAATAAGTATTTAAGTAACATAATAAATAGATTAAAGGTTAGATAATAAATAGTATAGATTGTAAGGTTGCTACGCATAATGCTGAATTTTCACTCACAAAGTATAACACATTACAGAAAAGAACAAACTGATGTAAAACATATTAATCGCTCAAAGAATACAACGTGTGTATAAATATACTAACGAAGCACTTGACAATGTCATTTATTTTTCGTACCTTGGGCGGGAGTGGGACAAAGACTGTACAGCACTAGAACATATCACCTAAATAGTAAGACCACAACACAACAACAAAACACTGTACAGAATAGTGATAGTGAATAACATGGAATAACCTATGTCACTCTCTCACAGTCACATTAATTTTTTATTGTTAGAAAAGTACTGTACTAGCACTCAAGAACAACCGAAAGGTTTTCCTGAGGCGTCTGTGTGCAATTTTTCTACCTTAAATTAATCTTTTATAAACTAGGCACGGGGGTTTTAAATTTTGACAAGGGGGTAGGCATATAAGGAATAAGGTTCACACACTTGAAAATATATAAAAAAAATTTTTTCGTATGTTTGCATACATGCAGGTACTATTTAGTTTTCATTGGGGTTTTGTGTTAGGTATACGACATTACGAGCCTGACGACAATCATCCATATACTGAGGCACATTTTTTTCTAGGCCCAGTATGTATAACATTAACAGACAAAGAGGTATAATATGTGGGGTCATATAGAGAGAAGTAACAATAAGATGGTATATGCAAGAAGTGTTAGTGATGTTGCTGATGACAACGATGCTGCTCGTTCAGTTTGTTTTCCTGTTTCTGCAATAAGGGGTTTTATTTTTAGTACTAGTGGTAATATTATTCTTAGGTATGAGAGCCCTTATCAATTTGCCATGGAAGATAATGGTAACTGTGACGGCTTAATACTATCTTTAACAGTATCTGGCACTCATAAAACGTTTATTGAAAATTTTGCAAGAGAAATAGCCTTTGGGGACAGTTATTTTATCACATTGTGTGATAATGTTACTAGTGAGGCTTTTACAGGAATTAATGGTGTTGGTATTACATCTGATACAGGAGCTGATTAATGGAAAAGTTTTTTTACATAGGAGATATAAGTGCCTCTAATATAGGGTTGTCTTATCCAGTTGAAAGTTGGAGGGGCGCTCACCCGTCTTCTGACACAGTGTTGAACATATACTTCACTCCTGTAGACGAAGGAGGTTTAGCGTCTGATAAAGATAATGATGTTATACACCTAACTCTTAGCTCTGCTAATAAACATAAAGATGTTATGGAGTCTATCGTTGAAGCAATGAATACAAGTGATGAGCACGTTATTAATATTATTGATATTGATAATAGCTTAAAAATAAACGATTATATATCTAGTGTTTCTGTTACAATGAGTAGTGATGTATAATTTTTACAAAAAAACGCTTCGCGTTTAATTTAGTATATTTGCACAATGGACAGGTACGTATTGTTTGTAAACACTTCAGCAGATTATTTAGGTTTTCCTTTGAAAGCTTACATAGGACTTATATATGCCTCTGCAACAACTATAGATTTATATTTTGAAAAGTCTCCCTTATCTTATAAGGTTACCTTAACTATAGAAACAGGGACAGGTGTTCAAGTTGCAAAAAAGATACAAGAGCTTTTTAGTAAATATACAGGCTCGCAAATATTGTTTGATGAGGTAGAAAGTAAATTTCCAATATCAGAGGTTACAGCTATTTCTTCATTTACAAAAGTTATAATAAAATGATATATCACGTTACATTTAGTCATGGAGCTAATATAAACTTAGGAAGATGCACTATATCTTCTGCCACTGACACAACTATTACAAGCTATTGGGGTTCTGGAGAAGATTTTTATCAAAACTTTACAAACTTAAAGATAGTGCCAGGTCAAATTTTATACATGCTGTCTCCATCTTCTAAAAGGGTGCGACTAGGAAGAATATCTGCAGTGACATCTACAGTGATAACTCTAGCGTCAAACCCTGGCGTCCACGCATATGAGCAAATACAAAAGCATGGCTTTTTAGAACTATATGTAGAACAAGAAAAGTCTCTATATTCATATCCTCAATCAAGATACTGTGGAGCCTCTTTATCAAAACAGGGCGGCTATTATAAAGAATATGATTCTTCTACTTCTATAGAATCTGAGGTTACAGCAACTGAAACAAACTCCTTAATAACACTATATTTTGAA
>TARA_R100000655_G_scaffold1110_3_pt1 | contig 23841 bp, 16 predicted proteins | sample TARA_R100000655 | Tara Oceans TARA_R100000655 (sample SAMEA2622497) | marine metagenome | biome: marine biome (ENVO:00000447); feature: deep chlorophyll maximum layer (ENVO:xxxxxxxx); material: "saline water (ENVO:00002010), including plankton (ENVO:xxxxxxxx)" | depth 90 m
TCCTCATTGCCCCCTCATATTCTTGCGCTGTAGCTGCCGTTATCTCCGGGACTTTTTCTTCGGTAATTTGTTCTGTAACTTCCTCAGTCTTTCCGACATCTTTATCTTCAGTTAAAGCAGAAGCATCCGAAAGCCCAGCTTCCGTTGTTGCCGTGTCTGAAACCGATGAAGTATCTTCTCCCTCGTCTTTTGTAGGTAAATCCCCAGGCTCGTCTTTTTTTTTTACTAGATTATAGAAATCGTTATAGTCGCCTAATGTTTCTTCTCCAAAACTTGAATGAATATCTTGTATATAAGTATCGTCATTAGTGATAAGATTATAGAAATCTTTATAATCTCCCAGTACCTCTGTGCCCCCTAATCCGCTATATAGTTCTTGTATGTATTTCTCATCCATAGTTTTTATTTAGTTTCTTTTAGAAGCATTTAGATTAAGATTACCTGGCGCCGTCCCTCCCGCTTTCAGTGACTCATTATATTTATCTTTATAAGAGTTGATGGCATTAACAATAGCATCGCCAAATCTTTTTATATCAGGATCCTTGCTCCAGCGAAATGGATCTGTCAAAGTGCTAGTTATTTTGGCTGGAACTTTTTGAGGCTCCCCATCCCCTACTTGTATAGTGACATCTTGATTGTTGTTGCTAAATGTTACCTTAATATCATTAGGCGAAACTACTCCTCCTCCTAGCATTTTTACCTTTTCGCTAATGTGGTCTTTAACATAATCACTCATCTTCTTTCTACTATCCTCGCTGCTAGTGGTATTAGACGTCAACAACTTTTTAATAATAGAATAGTCTTCTTTGTTTTCAATATCATCTGATTCTGAAAATATAGCCGCTGGGCTCATGTCTGTTCTACCTTCAACAATTTCTATCGTTTCTTCTTTACCACCAAACTGCGCTTTGCCATATTTCCATCCGGTTTTTAAATCCGCAGGAGAAGAATATTTTAAAACGTGCTTAAAGGCTTCCTCAGGATTATTTCTGTCAATGGTAATAGGCTCATAAAGCTTGTCAGCCTTCTCGGCTTTTGCCATATCTTCTTTTATGAATAATTCCACTCTGTCAGGATATACTTTATAACTATCAACTGTCCCTGCTTTTATTTCCGTATCGATAAGAGTATCGAGAGTATTCTTATCGCCTCCCGCTATCTTATGGGTAAGCTCATATGCATCAAGATAAGACTGCTGCTTATCTATTTTTGATTGCGACGGAAGTTTAGTGCTTGGTTGCTTAACTTTCCTTTTCTTATATCCCACCATAGTGTCTATAGCCTGACCTGCCATCCTGCGGGCATAGGCTTTCTGTTTCTCTGTAGGTACTGACGTCCATGTCTTAGACTCTTTGTCAAAAATCATCTTCACGGCAAGTGGTGTTCCATCCTCCGTTGTACCCTCAGGAACTTCTTCGCCCTCTTGGTATAAAACAAAGTTGTCATAACCACTATCTACTAAAGCTCTTCCATAGTCGTTGTCGTTAGTATATAACGACCCTATAACTGACTCCTTGGCTTTGTTGAATTTCTCTTCAACAGCCGCTCCGCCAAGAATAAATCCTCCCTCCTCAATCTCAAAGGCGCCGAAGTTCTTTTTGTATTTGCCTACCTTCTCTGTTAAGTTGAACCTGTCAACGAGAACATTAGGGGTTTTATTAAGTGCAGATATTGGCATCACGCTGCCGGGAATAATGTTCCCTTTGTCGTCCCTCTTGGCATATACTAAATTGCCATTGCTTCCCCACTCCAGGCTGTACTCTTTGAAAGCAGCCATTTCTGCGGCTTTCTTATTTTGCCATAGCTCCATCTCACTGTTAGTGCCTTCGCGTGTGCGTTTCTCTATTTCTGCGAATCGGTTGTTCTTTTGTTTTACGGCGGTGTCATATTCTGCCCACCGTGCTTGTACGTTGTTTTGGATGTTTCGATACTCACGAGGACTCATCTGCCCACTCTTGAGCTTTTTATATGCATCATACACTAGCTCTCTGCCTTTATCGGCTGTATATAGTATGGTCTCATTAAACTCCGGGTTCATACCCATCTCTACGTCGCCAATCACTTTTGTGGTGTCAGCAAATAGCTTTTCGAGTTTATCTCTCTCTTTCTCTCTGCCTTCCTCTACGGCGCCTATCCTTTGTGCTATATCCCCTGTTACTTTCGACCAGTCTGTTGGGGCTCCTCTTCTTACGTATCCTGCGTATTCCATTTATTTTATTTAAAAGTCGTAATATCCTCCATAAGTATTTCCGAACCAGTGAGGATTTCGTGCTCTGTTTTTTTGCATTTGAATCTTAACACTATCAGGAATAGGTTCAAAGATTTCATAATCAGTTAACTGACCTACTGCTAACTGCGAAGCAAAAGTTGCATCTGATGGCTTAATAAAAGAGGTCAAAGGATATTCTTGTGTGCCTGCTAAAGCTGGCGTATCCATAACATTACTTGTAGCCCCTTGTGGCATCATCCCTTGTGGCATTGTTGTAGTAGGCACTGTTAGGCCGGTACTCGCGCCCCCCATTGCCATAGACCCTGAGCCTCCCCACGGAGCTGCTGTTCCAATGCTATACCCTTGATTTGTCATACCCACTGAAGGGTCAAACCCTGGAGTGCCAGATCCTGTATTTGCCTTATTTTTCCCATATAAGGGCGCATATTTTAATCCCAGCTCTGCCGCTGTTCCTAGTCCCCCAATAATGCTTTGTATGCCTGCCTGCTGTTGACGAGCGCCTTCGGCGGCCGCCTGACCCGCGCCCTGTAAGCGCATAAAGTTTAATTGGGCTTGTCTTCCGATAGCTTGATTCTCTATATTTTGGGCTTGTCGTGCTCTCTCCAGATTTCTAGCGTACTCCATCTTTTCAAGCTGTGCCGCTAAAGCAAGATCTTGTTGCCCCTGCTGTCTCTCTAATCGTGTTAATCCCCCAAGGACACCTTCAGCTCCTGCTGATTGTAGTGCCGCTACTCCTGTAGCGTATCGCTGCGCTTGTGCTTCCTTGGCTAAATCAAAACCTCGCATCGGGATTGCGACTCCCTCCATGAGGTTTTTTGCCCGCAAATTTTCTATTTCAGAAGCATATTTGGCTGATGCCTTTTCGGCCTCTCTTTGTTTCTCCTTTCCACCCAAGGTTTGAACCATCCCTCCTATTGTTGAAGTTAATCCTAAACCTGCTGCTACTGCTAATGGTATTGCCATAATATTTTATTTAAAACCCGTTAATGCAAAGATAATAAATCTTAGGGATAACTTTTGAACACCTCCGATGTGATGGCAAACAATTCCACCGCCGTAGTTTTTGTGTTCGTTAAGTTAACCTGCATATAATATCCTCGCGCACCATAAGACTCTGCTACCGCATCTTTAAGGTACATAATAAAATCTACTAATTGTGTCGGTGTATTTACTGGTGTGTCTATAGTTATGCTTGTTGCGTCTATAGCATTTATAGTTCCTATTTCAGTAATAGAAGAAACACCTCCTATATACGCCGTATCTCCAACACTTATTATATTTCCTATGTTAAAAGGAAATGTTATTTTTATTTGTGGTGGTGCAGCAGTTACTGCCACTGTAGAGGCCACTCCTATTCCTTGTGCCGACATTAAATCTAAATCTTTATTTCCCGCCTCTCTACGTATATATCCGTAGTAGTCGCCCTCCTTTAATTGGAAGTAGGTAGAGTCGATATTGCCACTGCCGAAGTCTGTGGTTATCGCTGCCGTCCATGCGTCATTACCCTCAAGCCCAATGGTCTTAAACATCTTAGCATCAAGAGGATGATCATTAAATACCGTCTGTATCGTAGAATCATATTGATCCCCATAGAAATTATTCCTTGCCACCACGCTGTCTCTATGCCTCCACAAATCTCCTCTTTTCATAGAGTAGAAGTTTGTGTTCATGCCTATCATCCATTCAGGAGTATAGGAAAAGAATGATGTCCATCCTCCTAGCCGTGGCGAATATGTTAATGTAGCTGCTGGCATTATATTGTTTTCCAGTTTGTGTTGGTGCCTATGTCTGTGTGTTTCATATATATTGTTGAGCCACTTATAACCACATCCCCAGGAACACCATAGGTAGCTACAGCAGTAGGGTCATTAGAAGTTACAACAGTTGAGGGACCATACATATTAGGATATAAATCCATGTCGGGCCATGTGGATGCCGAATCTATAGTCAGCGTTTCATCATATATCACTTGGTTCTGAATTGAGGTTGATGTAGCCCCATAGACACCAACTTTTAAAGAATCCCTGTATCTTGTAAACCGTGTTGATATGCTGTTTCCTTCAGGAGAATTATTATAAAAGTCTTTAAAAACCAATCGAGTTCCTGATTTGCCAGCAGGCGTCCAAAACACCGACATCGGAGTTTGGTATTTAGTGGTGCCACTTGAAGTGGCGCTTCCAATTCCAAAAAAGAGAAATTCAAAGATAGTCCAACTACCACAATTTTTTATTTGAAAAGGGCAAGCGCCATATACATTAGATATACCCGTTGTCGAGCCTATGATATCATTAAACCTGCATTCTATTATCTTTAATACTGAAAAGCTGCCGTCATCAATTTCTATGCATTGCTGACTGTCCACTTTGGATGTGCTATTAAGCTGAGTAATTCCTGTAAAAGCTACATTTCTGAATGTTCCCCTGGAACCCTTTACTATAATTTTAGCTGTTGAGCTTATGGTGTATGCCTGCCCTGTCGTAATTATGTCATGTGAAAGGCTAAGGGTAGTATCACTATCCACTGCTGTAACATATGCGTAGTCGTCTGGAGCTGCCGAAGTGTTAGTGACCTTATCTCCTACGCTTACTGTGGTAAGAAAGTTTTGTCCTGAATCAACTAATTTATCTGCTGTAGTTGAAGTAGTAGTTCCTGAATCAATGCTAATTGATGCTAACGTAAAACCAAAACCTCCGCCCCATATCTCTATGCCTACTCCAAAGTCAATTTCTTGATTAGCGCTTAAAGGAATATTTGCTCCTAGTTTTATAATACCCCCCTGACTTGCCGCATTAAAAGCAGTCAATGCATCCGTTAATCCTGTTAAATCGTCAACAATTTTTACCACTGGCTCTGTATTGTCAGTCCAGCTCATTGTTCCCGTCGTTGTTGACGCTAGCACCTGCCCTGTAGACGTAGGGTATGCACTCGGCAACGTATAGGTAAGATTTGAACCCATTCCCGTAGGAGACTTCAAAGCATTGTAGTTAGCAGTATTACTTCCTAGCCTAAGCTCGTTGTTGGTATTTATGAGTAACGGCGATACTAAGGTCATCGTAGAACCGTCATAGGTTAGGTTCGCCGAATAAGCGAAATCGGTAGCTCCTGCATTAACATAAGGCACTTGGTATTGTGTCGCCCCCACTGTTGGTATTGCTAAGTCACTATTTAGGTTAGTCAGTAGGTTAGAATATGTCAGAGACCGACTTCCATAGCTTCCACCTAAGTCTTCAGAAATGTCCATTAAATCCCCACTCTGTAGGGTTGTCATTGAAGTATATTGCGAAATTTTAGTCATAATACAAATTTAATATTTTTATTCTAATGTTTTATCGGAGCCTCCCTCTGTTGTTTTATCAGTGTCAGGAGCAAATCCTCCTAAGCCTGCCTCCGTTACTTTCTTCGTGCCAGCGATACACTCATAAGTGTCTATCACTCTACCATCGCGGGCAATCTTAATAGCAACATTGTTATCCATTAAGTACCACTTATCCTGACCATTGAAAGGAATGTAGTTGCTCGCTCCCGTAGCATTTAGTGTTGGCGGAGACTCAAGAAGTCTATCGTCATCTTCAGCAAGAACAAACACCCTATCGTTTAATTGTGGATATGCGAAGTCTCCATCTTGATAGAAGAAGCTGTATTCCGCCGTTAAAGCACACGCCGCACTAGAGCTATCCTGAGGATGACCACCATCCATATTGAATTTAAATAATCCTTCGGGGCTCACAGAGATAATTACAGAGGTCTCTACGCTCGTGCCGAAACAGTTCGTTGCCGTTAGCCTAAGCTGATAGTCTCCCGATACTGTGGGTCTCCCTGATAACACGCCGTTATCGAAAGTCATGCCATTAGGTAAGATATCTTCAAGACATATTCCCGTAAGCGTAAACGTGGCATCGCTTGATCCTGATAGCTGCGTTACCGTAGCACCGGAAAAACATTCCGTCGCCGTGTTTCCTGCTCCCACCGTTACCACTTTTGCTTCAGCAACTTTACAGTGCGTCCCCGAAAATACTGCTCCTCGTGTGCCGCCAAATAAACTATATTCCTTGCAAGAGCTTACTAAAGCCCACGATGTTGGATTATTGGTGGCGTCGAGGGTATAAGAGATATCCGTGTTTTCTATCAGCGTTATTGTTGTAGTGCTAATGACTGGTATGGCGACTTCAGCACATGAGCATCCTCCAGCCTGAACTACCACACCAGCATTATTAACTACTATCCAAGTATTTGAAGACCCGGAGCTACCTAAAGCATAATATAACGACTGCCCTTCAAGCTTTGTCGTCCCTGCCGCATCAGTATATATTGTATAGCTGGCTTCAGGGACCGCATTAGCACCGTCGTGGTAATATGTTGTCGCTGCCGTATCGGCACATACCTCCGTCTCCGTTTCTCTACCTGTTGTAAATATTGAAAACGCCGTAAGCGATGGCGCTACCGAGCTCACACACCAGCCATCTTCAGTGGCTAATGGTGCATATACTGTCAGCTCGCCCTTAGTTAATGAAGCCGAATATTTTAAAAACGACTCTGTGCCAACACCATTATTTACTGTTCCCGTATATGGCGATGCTAAGTTGATGTCTGCCTCGGCTACTCCCGCCGCAATAAGGGCGTTATAGTTTGCCGTGCTGTTAAGACCAACATATCCCGTATCAAATATTGTTACCTCATTATATTTAAACACAAACCTATTAGGGGTGTTTCTGGCATCATAGCTTAGAGATGCCTGCCCTATGTTGGTGCCGTAGTCCATATCGACACATGAGGTTCCCACCTGAGCTTCCGAGCATCCCGTTGTTCCCGAAGGAATGTTATCGGTATAATCCCATAGCAAGTATAAGTATTTCTCATTAGAGGGTCTGCTATATACAAAGTCAGCCTCATATGCTTGAGAGGAGGCATTATATGTTGGTGCTATCGGCGTTGCCGCAGACTTCAATGATGCCGTATCTCCATTGGTGTATTCGGTATCTGTAACGAGGTAATACATCTTATTATTAAGACCGTCATTAAAGCCCTTGTCAGTACCGCTATCGGTAAGTATAGAACCCTTTAAGGTAACTGTATCTCCCGGTGTAGGTATCGAATCTCCTGGAGGCCAGCCTGTAGTGCCCGTAAAGCGACCTACAACGCCCCTAGCAGGGATATATCCTGAAAAAGCTATGTCACTACCAGCGTTGCTAGTATAGTCATATGAGGGCTTATTCAGAAGACCACCATTGCATGGGTTAGTTAGCGTTACCACCTCCCTATCTATTTGCGCTGACAAGTTTTGCTGCGTAAGCGTTATGTCTGTATTTACTGAGCAGGCAGTAAAGCGTATCGTTGTAGAACGCACTGCTGCTCCCCCTGAAGTGTTTGCCGTTATCGTTATCGTTACTCCACCATCGCCAGATCCTGTTGCGGGAGCAATAGAAGCCCACGCTGGTGCGCCAACAAGAGATGCTGACCACGCCACATCGGAAGAGATGTTTAACGAAAATGTCTGTCCCGCACTCGTCTTAGTAATGGTATCGCCATCACTAAAGTTCTGTACGCTAAAGTTACATGGAAGCGTATCTGTGAGGTGCCCTAACACATATTTCTCACTATAGGGGTCTATGCCTCCAAGCTGCACGGAGCGTGGCTCTCCAATGAAAAGGTCTTTGAAATAGTCTCTCATACCTTGAGAGCTAATCTCAAAAAGCCCATTGCCAGCAAGCTTCATAACAGCACCCCTCCTTGCGTCAGTAAAATATATGTTATTGCCCCATTGCGCAAAAGACTCCGGGTTGTCGCTGATACCATATTCTCCGGCATAGCTTACCTGCGTCCCTGCCACCTCCGATGACTGCGTTACGTTAAGGCTTCCTGATGCTGTGCTTAATATGCTTTTATTCCACGGCACAAAAGACACTTTGTTCTGCTGGAATACGAGGAGGTTAGTATCTCTGGCGTAGAGCTTCTGTATGCTACCGAAGGAGATATCGAGGTTCTTAAAGTTTACCGTAGATAGGTTAAACTCATTAAGGTTATTAAGGAGCCTGCTCGTGGGGGCGCTCCATGTTATGCTATCTTTTTTGCGCTCTTGTTTGTAATCATCAATAATAGTGTTTACTCGCGGGCTATATTGAATAATGTCTTCATTGAAGTCATCTTTTATTCTGTTGCTTTCTAGCCCATTACCAAAACAGAAAGCATTGAAGTTGTTGTTTTGAATATTAAATGAAGCCGCATTTACATTGTTGATGCTTACTTTAGCAGCAACTCCTGCCGCTTGGTTTTGTATGTTTCCAGTATGATACCCTGTCGCTGTGTCAATAGTGTAGGTGCCATATAATTCGTGGAAAACATCAGCGTCATTGTCTATGGGGTCAGTTTCAAATATCAGGGGGGTTGAGCTTTGCTTGATAGAAAAGTCTACTGTAATGATATTAGGTTCGTTATTTAAAGTCCAAAAAGATTGTCCTTCAGGAGCACTTACTACCGCCCGGTCGGTTATCCCCTCGCCCTGTATTATCATTCTTACCGGATGGGTGGGTTTTGTGCCTAAAATAAGGCGATTAATATTGTAACCTAAAGAAGGCATAATGCGCCAATCATAACACCTGCGAAAAAAAACATTGCTATTGCCTATATCTGTACCATCAGGCGCTAATTGCACAAAGTCTCTATAAACCCCATCTTCATAGAACCATTCCTCAATATTGGCATAATTAGTGCTCGATATAAACTCCTGAGTAGGAGTATCTATAACTCCTCCCTCTTCCCACCGTTGCCCACGGGGATTGGTTTCGCTTATGGTAATAGATATCTGCGCTCCCGCATATATTGTTCTATCTACCCCCGTCGTACCATTGTCGGGGTCTCCCGTAGAAGAGCTTATTCCCCATTGCCAATCGGGGAAAGCCGCCCAGCCACCTTTTACCATGCTCCCTTTAGCCCCCCATGCGGTATTAATATCCCCCAATACACCTCCTCCTATAAGTGTGTTGCCTTTTGCTAGTTTTGCGCGTACATTGATAACCCATCTGTCGCCAACGGTATGGCCTGTTTTAGAATTAAATTGTATCTGATATGTCCTCAAGCCTTCAGCGCCACTCGTGCTCCCTATGGTTTGTGGCACCCCCGTTATGGGAGCGGGCCCTGTAGCTCCATCAATTTCATAATTGGTCCCATCAATATTAAAAGCTTCAAACGTATCCGCAGTCGCCCCATTAGCCACTATTCGTATTGTTATCCTTTTGTCTTTAGTAAATGCATGACTTGACGGGTCAGGGAATAAAGTAGATTGAGGATATACAATAGATAAATCATCAAGATTATTAACATTTTTAAGGTATGCAATAGGGTCATTTACGTTCTGGCAATGCTCTGTAATGTCGGTTTGGGTTGTAGAAACCGCGGTAGGCCCTGCGCCCATTTGTTCAGGAAATAACCGCAATGCTCCTCCATTCCATGCTTTTCCATCGGGACCTACGCCGCCATTTACCAATGATGCTATATTAGTAAGGTTTACGTCTTTGAAGTCGGCGCCTTCGACCCCTATTTTAAAATATAGTCCTGCCGACTCGCCATTATCCAGGAAGTCTTTCTCCTGCATCTTGATATCAAGAACCTTATATTGAGTGTTTGATAGAGTAGCTCCCGACTCATTGGATTTGCATATAAGATAATCGCCTATAGCGAATTTATCCCTGTCGGCAACAGAAATCTGAAACCAACGATAGACGCCATCTTGAACAAAAAACATGGGGAATATACAGTAGTAGTCTCCCTTCTTCTGTTTCATAAACAACCTATAGTGTGTTGCCCAGTCAGGAGCAAGGCTATTAATTTCTACTTCTATGTCATTGGCTGTTATAGAATTTGCAGGTGGTATATATATGGTGCCATCATAGCCCGAAGAAGTAAGAGCCCCCCTTGTAGGTGTCGTCAACACGGTAGTCATCCTACCATAGTCATCGAGGTATGCTATTCCTACCTCATAGTCCCTGTCACTGCGAAAAGTACGCATAGGATTAGCCGTTGTAGCGGCAGTGCTTTCAATAAGGTTAAGGGTATAGTTAAGGTCTATGCTTTCGCCATTTCTTGTAATGTCTCTAAACTGTAAGTAGTTGCCATAGACAAGCCTCTCGCCAATAATTTCTTGAGCCTTAGCTTTTAAAGGGACATTATCAAAAAGTCGTGTTAGCTGATCTTCGGGAAGAACGCTATATATTTTGCTGTTATCGAAAAAAGTATTTTGAGAAGAGTTGTCAGAATATCCAAAGTTTTCTTTGTTGATATTTTCTACTATATATACATTAGTACTTCGGGATTCTCGAAATACTATCTGTATCTCCTTAACCAACGACGAACCCGTGTTATAAGAGATTTGCACTTTGTTGATGCTGTTGACCATAGCCTCATTGATATGCTCAACGTAATCAAAAGAAAAACTGCCTGGATAAAAAGCAGTAGCAGAAAAAGATGAGAGAGCACTATAGTTATCGTCTTCATATTTGTATCTATAAGCAAATTGTATAAATCGCTCCGACAAGTTATTTTCTTGTGTAGTGGTGCTATATAACACCAATGATGGCGCATTGAGTGGTGGCTTTACTATGACGTTAATATCGTCTTCATTAAACCACGAAGCCCCCGAAGCCTGTGTCTTTGTCTTGGCATTTCCGACATGGATCTTTCGTGGTGGGTTGTAGTCGTCGGTCCAATATAAGAAGCCATCATAGTAGTTGACGCCAGTTATAAGCCAATCTTTTTGTAGGTTTAGAACCTGAGTAGAAGCACCCCTATCATCTTCAAGGACTTTCGTTGCTACGTCATTGACTTCATCGAACTCATAGATATAGCAGTTGGCATCAGAAGCTATGAACCAAAATATCTTTCCCTCCTCAGGATAAGATACCGCCCCTACACATTTTTGATTGATGCCGCCAGGGAATGTGATGTTACTAATATTGGTGTTACCCTTAGTATTCTCTACAGCTCCCACATCAGATGATTCTGATATTCCTATACTGACGTTGAGTGCATCCCTGAACTGAGTAGCAGGTATCAACCTCTCATCGAGGTCTTTGTTCATTATACCTGCAATGAAGCTCCTTTTTAATTTAGTCATGCTATTTTATCCATTTATCTTGACCGCGCAAGTTCATAAGGAGCCTGCCGGCGTGTATATTACTTAACCTAATATTTGTATTCCTCAGTTTCGCCATCTTCTCTTTAGCAGCCCTTCTAACTACATACTCTTGTATGTTTACTTTATTGTTTAATATCGCCCACTTAATATAGCTATATAGATATTCTTCTGCAAGTTTATTTATCGACACATTTTCATCAGCACCGTTCTCCATGCCATCAGATACATATTCTATTACTATATGCTGGTCTTTAACTCCAGAGCTGAAGTTTATCACTCCCGCACTTTTATCTATTCTGAAGTTGTCATTGATATTTGCTGTCTCCGTGTTAAGGCCCATAATGCCACCGCCCACATCATAGCTAAAATACCAGTTGCCATCAACATACCAACCCCAGCTACCGTACCAAGCGCCATCGCCCCAGAATTGTTTCTTGGGAAGACCGGCAAGCCTGTTCCTGTCGAGGTTAGAGTTTTCAGCTTCTAACACTTCTCCATTCTGATCGAATAAAAAGTCATTGTTATTATCTTGCAAATACTCGCTGGCATAATTTATCTTAGTATTTTCATGGAGAGGATATACCACGCCATCTTTTTCTACCGATATTCTTACGTAGTTAACATAGTCCGGGGGAAGTATAAATTTTAAATCATCGCCCACTATTAACTCAAGAACCTTTATATTGTTTAGGGCATCATAGTTTATCTCTTGGATGCCTCTTTTAGCATGAAATAGTACGGTATATCTCTTTACGTTATCAACGAGTTTGTCAGGACCAACATACATAAGCATGAAGTTGTTGACTATGTTGCTAAGGCTAACGAATTGATACGACCCCCAGTTAGCATTCTTAGGGATGTTACCGTCATTTTCATAATATTTATAGTTTGTTATATACGCCATTATACTTCTTTTTGGTCTTCAATAGCTTCTTCTTGCATTCCATATTGCGTTACCGCCTGCTCTCTAATATTCATTCCTGCCATCTGCAATATCTTATTTACCAATGTCGGCATATCTGATGACGGCATCTCAAAGTCTTGATAGTCTGCTGCCGCCTGATTAAATACTGGAGACCCCGCTACTGTGTTGTAAGTCCACTTGGGGGCTAGGGGATACCTCACATAAAGTACTGTTATACCACTTGTTATCGTATCTGGATAGACTGTTATAGTGTTTCCTATTGCCGAGGCTGTGGCGCCATTCTGATGGTAAGCGGGATAGGCTGTTGAGGGGGCAGTTAAATTTGATGCCGTTAAGGCTAACAATTTATTCTGCGCCACGCGCTCTACATCTATACTATTGTGTTTTACTGCCGTCAGGGTGTACCAGTCTGTAGGCAACGTAAATATATTTCCCACATTAGCTAATGCCCCCGACTCCAAAGTAAAAGTATCAATCACTTCTTCCGTCTGCTTGGGGATATCACTATATCCACTGTTATATCTTCTATTGTTCATTAACACTACAGACTGGCTGTAGTCGTAAAAATACTCTTCAAATAGTTCCAGTTGGGCTTGTCGTGCAAATAGGTTAAATTCTTCGGGAGTGACGTAGCCGTTATTATCTTTATTCAAAACCGCCATCACTGTATTTCTTACCTCATTAATCATACTGAATGAATTTATTACAAAGATAATAAAAAAAGAGCACCCCTTTTGAGAGTGCTCTTCAAGATGAGGACAAAACAAATATATTTATTCCGTAACCAATTTTTTCTCTAAAACTTTGAGGAACTCAATGCCATCATTAGTTTTAAGGTAAGCACTAACAGCATCTACTGGCTGTTGGTCAAATGGTACGGTAAGCATTTTCTTTTTATTCTTGCCGATATTGTAAAATACATCTCTCCCTCCATTACGTACTGACAACAATCCTTCGTCGATTGCTTTCTGTGCCGTATTATAAAGGTCAAGCTCAGGGTCGCTAAGAAGCTCTAAGAACTCTTCAGGATTCTGTTTAGCAAATATCATAAGGTCTCTTCTTAGCTCGCTTGTAGTCATCTTTTCGATGCGAGCACCAATGATAAACCTTCCTAATGATTCTGCTTTTTCAATATCTAATTTCTTTGCCGCAGATAAAGCATCTATTTCAAGCTCTAACCAATCCACTTCTTGGGCAGCATCTTGTTCGTTATTCACTTCTTCAAAGACACCTCCATTGCCGGGATGGCACGCTAAAAACTCCTGCAATACTCTATTCTCTTTCTGTACCGCTAAAAACCCATCTACAAAAACTATTGGCTCAAGGATAGGGTTGTCATCTTGCTCATCCTCAAAAGGTGTGCGCTGGTTTCTAGCATAGCGAAGAGCCCTATTGGTTTCTCCATCGAAATACATCAAGGGGTTATGCTTGGTATTTCTATTCTGCAACATATATGATAAAGGGGTTGCCCTACTTGTAAGGCGATAGATTCTATTTTTTACTTCTAACTTCGTTTTCATTTGATTCGATTTAATTTGATTTAATAAATAAAATAAAGAAAAGGAGCCCGAAGGCTCCTTCTTTATTTATACTCTCCTTATTTGAATAAGAAGAAGTTGTTAGCACCCATTGTGCAAAGCGCTCTCTCTGATAAGAAGTGAACCTCCATAGCATCAAGGTCGCTAGTAGCAGCACCACCAGCAGATCCTGTGATCCATGTCTTCATTCTTCTGTCTTCAGATTCAGAAGCACGATATCTAACGTGTAAGAAAGGTCTCTTAGCGTTCTTTCCTAATACTTGGTCGTAAACAGTAGTAGAACCAGCGGGTACAAGTACACCGTTGATAGCTCCTCCTGTAAGGCCGCCTCTTAGGGTAGCATCGTTAAGATATTTCCAATCAGTTTTGTAGAACTCGTATCCTCTTTTAAAGCCTGTGAACCCAAGGTTTAGAGCCATTTCTTCGTCATTGTCAAACAATCCGTAAGAAGTACCTCCAGCACCGTAAGAGTTCTGAGCAGCTAAGATATCATCGATAGCAAAACTTGTAGCTCTGTCGATGAATAAAGCGTTCTCCTGAATAGACCCTTGCTTATCAAGTCTTTGGATGATAGCATCAAAGTCAGCTAATGCAGCAGGAGTGCCAGAGAATACGTTTCCTCTGTCCTCTACTACGTAAAACAAACCTTCAGTACCTTGGTTTCCTAATTGACCTGTAGCTGATAAAGCAGCAGAACCACTACCAGCAGCAGAAGGAATACCTTCAACCATTGCCATCTCTAAATAATCCTCGAAACGAAGTCTGGTCTCATGCTCTGATTTTAAATACCAAAGATATCCTCCAGCACCATTCTCGGTAGTTATTTCAATCCATCCAATTTGAGCCATGTCAGAACCAGAAACAAGATACTTGTCTTTGATGATGATAGGCTTGTTTGAAAAGATGTTATCTTCAGACTCCAATGAACCCGTCATGCCGTTAGCTCCTTTGTTGAACTCAGAACCATAAACAAAAGCTGTTATTGTTCCTGCGTTAAAGCCAACTGCCTGATTAGCTTCATAATAAGCTACTTCAAAAGAATCTGCTGTACCCGCAACCGTGTCAGCACCTACTGCTGTAACGATAGCTTTATTTGAAGTGGTCGCTCCTGCTCCCTCTAAAGATAAAAATACTGTTTGACCAACTCTAAAAGTACAAACTGCCGCTCCCGCTGTAATATAAGGCACAGCTGTTGATGCTGTAGCTCCATCTGCACCGGTAGTAGTACATCCTGTAAATTTAGTATGTAGTCTGCCTTGCTCTGCCCATTTAATAAGGTCAGAGTTAGTAGGCAATTCTGCTCCCACCATTCTTAGGAATGATGAAATCGTTCTGTTTCCATACCTTTCAAATTCCTTCTCGTAAGTATCTGGTAGATACTGTTGCAACCAAGTGAACTCGGCACTCGTCAAATAGTTATTTGGCGATACCGTCTTAGAAGACGATGGTGTCAATGAATAAGTAGGACTTGCTAAAACTCCCATGTTATTTTAATTTAATTTTTTTAATTAATACATTATCTATTTTTAGGACTCTTAATCCTAAGTCGATTACCGTGATCTTCACTCAATGCCGTTACTTTAAACCCTCCCTTCGATAGTGACTCTGGAGCACTGCGAACATTCATATCAATATTCTTAGACTCTTTAGAGTAATCATCAACAGCATCTGCTTTGCCTTGCTCATAAAAGAACTTAGCAAACGATTCTGGGTTCATTGCTACAGCAATAGAACGATGATAAGCAGCAGCGTCTTTTATAATGCCCTCATCATCAAGATGTGAACCTATAAAATTGTTAATGTCAGATTGTGAGTCCCGAAGCTTGTCGGCTTCCGCCGGCTTGTAGAGTAGGTCTTTTCCTTCAACAGCAAATTTGAAACCTTCAAAATCTTTGTTAAAGACTTTCCCTGTCTCCTCTTCGAAAATCTTTCTCTTCTTTTCACTAACATCCTGCAAACCTTTCGATTCCTCGACATATTTCTTGTAAGCCTCGTAACCTTCCTTTTCAGCATCTGGAACGCCTTCTGCCCTTGACTCAAGCGGCATATGGTATTGCTCTTTCTGCTTACCGAAATATTCCTTGGCTTTTACAAGCTCTTCCTTCTTAGCTATCTTGCGTCTCCTTACTTCGTCTTCTTCATCAACCTCTTCATCGAAACCAAACTTGCTATCCAACTCGAAATCTATATCTTCATTATCGAGGTGTGGCTTCGTCTGTTTCCAATAATCATAAAGGAGATCATCAGGATTAGCCTTGTCGTAATCTTTATTTACAGCGATAAAATCTTCAAGCCCCCTGCCGGTCTCTTTCTTGAATTTAAGAAAAGCACTAACATCCTCCGGGAGGTCTTCATTGCTTTCTCTTTCTTGAAAGAGGTCGTTCAGATTGCCGATGTTTTTATCGTATCTGTCTTTAATATATGAAAGAACACTGTCGTCAGTTAACGCTTCCTCAGGAATCTCCGCCTTAATGGTGTTTGCTTCCTGCTCTTCATTGGCGTGTTGCACATCGACAACAGCACCTTCAGCGCTAACAACGCTTTCTTCTATTTTTTGTTCCCCTACGGGTTCCCCTTGTTCTTCAGCGTGCTTTTCTAATAGCTCCGCTTCAGTTTCTTGAAGCGACTTCTCTTCATTGAAGCCCACTTCTCTGACTTTAAATTCTTCCATTTGATTAGATTTGATTAGTGTTTACAAAGTTAATAAAACTTTTATATATTTTTTTCTTGTCTATCGGGGAGAAAATTCTGCTAAGTCAAAACCATCTAAGCTATCCTCATTAGACTCGAAGTTTATTGGTGGCGTACCCTCCTTTCTTTGTTGTATCAACTGCGAGTGCTGCGTGTTCTGCTGAGAGATTCTTCTGTCTTTAGCTTCCTCCTTCATTCTGTCTTTCTCCATGATGTTCTGCGTCTCGGCGCCCTTTAAGGACATCTGCATCTGAAACTCTACATCCATAAGTTGCTTCTTCAGCTCTGCCTCTACCTGCAATTTCTGTATTCCGAAGTCAGATTCCGCTTTCTCTATTTGTATCTTGGCCTGCATCTCCGCCTGTATCGCCTGCATCTTGCTTTCTGCTGCCGCCTGCTGTGACTGCATATTTATCTGTGCCTGCATCTGCATCTTCTGCTCTTCCCTTTCTTGGTCTTTGCGCTCTTTTTCTTGGCGCTTAACTTTCAATAGTTCATTGGCAAGCTTAATATTTTTTATTTCCCTAATATCAATAGCATCTTCAAGACTTATTGCTTCTCGGCTTAGTGCCATCTGCACATTGGCTTCAAGCTGCGCTTTCTGCTCCTCATCGGGAGACATCTCAATAAAAATTCCGAAGTCATGGAGATACAAGTCTTTAATGTCTTCAAGTATGGATACATTATATTTCCCTATCTGATTGGCAAATTCTTCTTTAAAGTCGGCATACTCCAATATATCGGCTACACGACACGACAAAGCCTCCGAAAGCCTTCTTGTTATAAATAAGCTTCCATCAAGAATATGTCTCGTCGCCGTATTAGAATTTAGCGCCGCCAACTTCTGTAGCCCCACTAAAGAGTTTGGATCTGGCGTTGATGCATCTCTCGCTTGGTTCAGTCCCGTCACATCACGAATCATAGCAAGATAATGATTGTATGTGTTTACAAGGCTGGAAATTTTTCCTTGACCAGTGTTGGAGTTAAGCTCCTGAATAGGTATTCTCCCGTGGTTGTATTCCCCATCCTGAGTAAAGCTTCTGCCAATAACACTACCCGTTTGGAAATAAAGCCTTAGAGCGTCTTCGGGGTTATAGGCACCACCGTTACCAAGGTCTACTTCATTAAGACCATCAGCATCAATATATACACCATCAGGCACCATTCTAGATAGCACTTGCTGTAGTTTGAGGTGCGTTATCTGTATTAAGTCAGCAAACGTCGTCATCCTCCTTACTAAAGACTCAATCACGCCCTTATACATTCTTGGCGCTACAGCGATATAATTTGGCATGGCTTTCTGTGATGCCGACTTAGGTCTAACCATATTTTTTGCCAGCTCCCACTTAATAAGGGTATTGCTACCCATAACCATTATGCCCTCATACCAAACGTCGATTCTTTTTTCTAGCTTCTCGAACCTGCCGTTCTCATCGGGCTCAGGATTAAAGCCTTCGTCTTTACGAATTACCTTATCGCCACCAGAAGATGTCTTCTTCATTTTGTGGACTATCTTCTTTGTGGTTTTATAATTAAAAAAGAGTAGCGTAACAGAATCTTTGTTAAACAAGCTACTCTCGTATTGACCAATGATAGGATAATAATTATACCACGCGCCCGCATATTGCTCTATCTCTTTGAGCTCGTCAGCAGTAATGTCGGGTTTCATTTTATATATTTCTGTAATAGGCACTCTCTTCACTTCGCCCCAGTATATGCAATCTTCAAAATATGGAGACTCCGTATAGCTATATACTAAAGCTGCGGGATCGACATAGTCTATCGTTACTCCCGCTGCCGGCAAGAAGCTGTGCTTGCAGGCACCCATTCCCAATACCATAATATCATAGTCTACCCTTTTCCTGATATCATTATAATGGTTCTCTTCCATTATAGTGTTTATCGCCTCCTCTTCGGCAATCTCTATTCCAGGCTTATATTTAAGCTGCATATATAATGCTAATTCTTCATCGCTATTGGGAAGCTCTTCAGCATCGACATTAAAAGCGTCAACACCAAACTGCTCCTGCGTTTGCATCAGGAAGTTCTTCGCTACCATATCGGCTTCTATCATCTCCTGGTGGGAGTGCCTCTTCTCTGCTGACATCGCATCTTGAGCATATGCCTTTACATGGAAAAGCCTGTCGTTCATGCCGTTGACAACGATATCTACAAACTTAGGAATAATAGGTACTGGCGTCCAGTCTAAGTTTAAATATGATAAGTCTCCATCGATGGCAAGCTCAGACTTATATTTCGCTATCGACTGCTCCCCACGGGCATAAAGCCTTAGTTTATGGAACTCTGCCCAATGGTTATAATATCTACACGAAGCTCCATCCCTGCGGAACCACTCATACTGTATTGTCTGTCCTACCTGTAACCCATACTCATATGATTCTTTCTGTTCATCGGTTGCAAACTGATTGGGAAAGCTTGATGGGTTTATTATTACGTCTATGGATTTTTTCATTTACTTTTGAATTTGGCTTATATTTCCTTTATTAGAGTATCTTGCAAATTTAACGCTTATTTTTGACTCTTTTTTTTGTGGCTGGTATAAATGTTTCTGATTTGCCATAATTGCAAGCCCTGAGCTTATCGAAGCATCATGTTTTGTTCTCTTGTTGATATCAAATTTAGCCCAGTCTGTTAATGTCTTGTTAAAAAACATTGAGCCCATCTCATCGGAATCGCGATATGTTCCCTCTAAGTCTAAGCCTACGTGCTTCTCGATATATGACTCTATCGCAGCGGCATGGGCTTGCTTAATGTCTTCCGAGGTATTGGGAATGCCACCAAGCTCTTTTTCTGTTCTCGACAACCTATTCTTCAGTTTATCGGGTCTATTTATAGAGTATGGCCTATATCCCCTGTTTTTAAGAAAATATAAAAGCCTAGGTTTGTTGTTCTCTGCAAGTATGGGCATACCATAGAACACACACGCCATCAGGACATCTTCAAAAAATATCTCTGCCGTCTGTGGTCTCGCTATGTATTCTAAAAAAAACTCATTGCTGGGAGCATCGTCCATATTAAATTTCGTTAGTCCATGTAGTGAGCCTTTAGACCCTCTGCCATCTGTTGTGGAAGAGATATCGTAGGGGTCACAGCCAAAGCTTCCGAGGTGCTCATTGCCGGGATAGTGAATACCACCCTTTGAAGTCTTCCTATTCCTTAGGTGCATGGGGGGCATCCAAGATATAGTGAATCTACCCGTGCGCTCCGGCGCCCACACTACCTCGCCATCTTTCACTCCATCTTTCCAGTGAAAGCTGCCCCGTGTCAGCACCCTATCTTTTATTAAGTTGTCATTATAGTCTATCTGGTGGTATATCTTAGTAAGATTAAATATCGACGACTTGCTCTCGTCCCTGAAGGCGTGAGATGTAGTCCTCGGAAACTGCCTATAAAACTCATTAAGAGCATCGGCATCGCCTTTTAATGACAACACTTCATTCTCCCAATAGTCTATAACACCACTATCTATGGGGTCTCCATAGGAATCTTCCACTGTAGTTGTCGGTTTATGAAATACGGGCCACCCATATTTGTCTATGTATCCCTCAAAGTTCCACTCCATAGGAACAAATAAAGAATAAAGCCCTGATTTCGTCTGTCCATTGGCATTGCGCTGGGTGGGCTCTGAGTCTTCGAATAGCTTTTTGAAGTTGCCACCTCCCTTGTCGAGGGCATTACACGTAGATCCCATTAGGCATTTACCTACTATGCGGCGCCCCAGCCGGAGGCACGTCTTCGTTACGCGCCAGTTGTTTAATATATTTTCTGGTCTTTCCCATTTGCCACTATTAAGGCTGATGGTAAAATCATTCAATATTAACTTTCGCTCATCATCGCCATCGCCATCTACCTGTATCCCTACATAATCTCCCATCCCAATTTTCTCTACCGACATTCCGCACCTTCTATTGGTATAAAAAGGGGTATACCCCTTAAAAGACTTTTTCGCGGTAATCATAGGAATATTCCCAATATCGCCGGATATATTAATAGTATAGACATCTGTAGAGTAATTAGATATTGTATGCCTGATTGAAGAACATGACAATCCACAGGAAAGAGACAACACTCTAATCTGTTCAATTAGCCCCTTTCTGCTCATCCCAAATTCTATATTATTTTTTATTTTATCTGAATACCCATCGCTATCTATCAATCCCGCAAGTACCTGCAACCTAACATCTATAGATGATTTCATATAAATATCTGGGATATGTTTATTATTATATACACCGATATCCCTCAATAGATTATTGGCTCCTTTAAAGGCAAATTCAATAATTTTCTTACATTCTACCTTTTTTAATTCATAGGGGATTTTTAAGAAATCCGCTATCCCGCGTAGGTATTCTAATACTTCAGGCTCTTCGCTTTCGTTAACCAATACCGTTAAAGCCGACTGCCTCCCATCCCCCAACCACAACCCTAATAAATACGGAGGTATGGGTAAAGGCTTTTCAATAGAGCCTTTAAGTCCTTTAGATTTTACCGAAAAAGTGTGTTGCTTCTTAAATTCTGATAGTCCTAAATATTCAGTGGGAGTCATTATAACTTCCTTTCTATACTTTGTGTTTTTGCTCCCATTATACATATATTGATCTAACACCAACCTGTGGTTTTCGCTTACAATATAATCTTCTCCCCACTTTTGCTTTACTCTATACATTGGCGCTGATCCTGATGTCTTCTTTACCACCCGCCTAATAATACCCCCTTCTACGGTAACGCTATCCCCTACCTTTATGTCTTTTATAGGCTTGAAAGACCAATCAGCCATTAATATTTTAGTTTCAGGACTATAACATTCGTCATGCACAAGCCTCAGGAGTTTCTCTCCATCATAGCTATTGTCGGATGTGTTTTTCCAGTCGATAACAGTATCTAATCCGTCGAGCTCCAGCTCATCGGTATCATACATATTCTTCTTCGTTATCTTGGATGCGGGAATACGGTATCCCAATTCTGTTTTCGGTTTATCCATACCATCTTGTATGGGCTTAAAGAAGAAAGGGTAGTTGTTAGATATGGGAACCACCTTATCAGTAAACATCTTCTTAGCGTCAGCACCTGTCTTTGAGAGTATCCCTACGCGGGCATCGCGAGTTATTGTCGCTGTATTTACCGCTTCGGCAGAACTCATAAATGAAAATCCTGACCTCCTATTCTTTAGGTAACACATTCCAAAGCTCCTATTGTCGGCAACGCAAGCTTCCCAGAAAAGAAAAAATATCCTGTTGGCCTCCCTAAACTCCGGCTTACCGACATCTATCTTCGTCCATTGGAGATACATATAGTGGGAGCCCGTAATATATGTGGGCTTACCATTATTTATAAACCAATGTCCGTATTCTCTTTTGTCATATTCCCCTTCGATATAGTCTATCCATTGGTCTTTAAACTTGTTATCTCTCTTGTTCCACTCAAAAACTGTTTTTATTCGCGACAGCTCTTTAGGGTATTGGGATGCCTCCCATATATTGTTTCCTTTAGGGATTTTTTTAGGCTCTGCTGGCAGACCTATTTTTAAGCCATTTATGTCATACACTTCTCCCAGGGTGCCATCGCGAGAGATGATGACTATGTCGTGTTCTTTATTGTATCCATACTCCCACGACTTGTGTTTATTTTTATTGCGTAATGTTAGGGCGTGAAACTTTGATGGCAATATTTTATATAGTCCATAATCCATTATTTCTTAGACCTTCGCTCTGCAAATCCCTGATTCGTGTTAACAGCTTTTGTTGGCTCTTCCCCATCGAGGATGGCTCGCTCCTCTTCTATGCGCTGCAATATCTCAAAAGCATCAAATATTGCGAGCTTCTTCGTGGCAGCAGCATTTTTAAGCCTATCGGCGGCGAGATCATCGTCAGCATCAAACTTAATGATATCCTCTTGAGCCACTTTTATAAGCTCTTTTACAGCCTTTTCTCCTGCCGTTATTATTTTCCTTTTTATTTTCTCTATACCTGAATGCATATGTTCATCGTTCTCATGCGATACAGCTTCTCTCCATCAATAGTGAAAGCATATTCACTGTCGGGCTGAAAAGAAACGGTGTCTCCCTCGATGAGTCCAAAAGACTCTAATTCGTTGTTAATATAACGAATTTTTCCCACTAATCCTATCTCTAAATGGTTTTCCAGGTTGGCATTAAAAAGGTTGTAATCTTCATTTTTTATGGGCTCAATAAAACAGAATGGGTCGGGGGCTTTCCATACCCCGCCATGCTTATATAAAAAGTATTGCTGGTCATCGATAAGGTATATGTCATCACGGAAAAATGAGAAGCTACTGCGCTCCCTTCCTTTCATGTCGTAATATTTCCTAAAGACATTATGATGCACTACGAGAATATCTCCCGGAACTATTTCGCCACCATAGTTTAGTGGCACTGCTATCACTTCAGCAAACCTGTTGGTTACGGTATGGTCTTCCTGCGATGAGCTTATTATAAACTCCTTATCGCCATATTTGCGTATGTTGTCATAGGTCCTACCACCGAGAGGTTTTACTATGAACTGAAATGGCGACTGCATTATAAATCAATATTATATTCTATGGCATAAGCCATGTTTTTATTAAACTCTTTCCATAGTATGATGCCTTCCTTTGTGCGTATCCATATCTTTATGGTACCATCATCAAGCACCTGGATGGTATCGATGATATCATCACTATGGCGCGAGATGGTATTTCCCTGCACGTAATGCATGGCTCCCGACTTATAGTCGAGACCTATAGACACCTTACGTATGTGCATTGCTAAACTTTTTCGAGAACAGGCTCTTTAGGGGCATACTTCTCATTAAGAGTAGTATTGAACTCACGTATCTCCTGATCAAGGAGTAAGTGGTCTGCCAATAGACTCTCTTTTTGCTTCGTTAGTCTACCTATTGCTGCTTCAACGTCTCCTATGCTAAGGATGTTGTTTTGTAGCCTTGCAGCTAGGTCTTGGCGAATCTTTAAATCTTCTTCTGATAAATTCATTTCTTGTGACATTTGATTAAATTTAATTTGATTAATAATATTTTATTGTTTTACCATAACAATACCGGCAGCATCTAATGGCGATGCTCCCCCTCCTGTTGTCTGGTATAGTTGTCCTGGGGTTAATCCAGCGGCAAGAGCGGCTGCTTCATCTTGATATGCAGGAAGTGTTATTACTGCTGATGATACTAATGCCAATAAGTTTTGGGCAGTAAAGTTTTTAGTAGCATCACTTGATCCTACGTCAGTCCCTAAAACCATATCTGTTAATGCTGGCGTCGCTGTTGCATATGTGCTTATTTTAGCCATTGATTTTGTCTTT
>TARA_R100000655_G_scaffold42073_3_pt1 | contig 23758 bp, 8 predicted proteins | sample TARA_R100000655 | Tara Oceans TARA_R100000655 (sample SAMEA2622497) | marine metagenome | biome: marine biome (ENVO:00000447); feature: deep chlorophyll maximum layer (ENVO:xxxxxxxx); material: "saline water (ENVO:00002010), including plankton (ENVO:xxxxxxxx)" | depth 90 m
GCCATTTGAAGAGCATCCATATACAGCGTTAGCGCATTGGTTTAAAACTGATGAAGGTTTAGAAGTATACGCTAGTATTGAAAAAAGATTAAACTAATTAATCACCTATAGTAGAGCAGCCACTCTTCGGGGTGGTTGCTTAACTATAAAAAAATAAAAATATGGCAAGTAAGATGATAGATACTGTTTATCAAACAGTTTTAGCTTTAGCTAACAAAGAACAAAGAGGTTATATTACGCCTCAAGAGTTTAACTTATTTGCTAGGCATGCTCAAGATGAAATATATGAGCAGTATTTTTACGACTTAAATCAAGCTAAAAGAAGGCCTGGTAGCGAAACTGTTAATTCTGACGAACAATCAAATATAGAAAATAAATTAGCAAAGTTTATAAAAAAAGACTCAGCAAATGGTAATGGTTTAGTTTTACCAAGTGATTTTTATAAAATATCTATGGTGACACTAAATGACAATCTTGCAGAAAGCATGTCTAGAGAAGAACAAGCCAAATATAATGGCCCTTTAACAAGACCGTTTTTTATTGCTCCACTATATTATATTATGGGTAATTTTGTGAACGTAAAACCAGATGGAGAAATAGGTTTTAGTTATTATAGAAAACTATCATCGCCTAATTGGGGTTACGTTATAGTAGGTGAAAAACCTCTTTATGCTTCTGGTAGAAGTACAGATTTTGAATTACATAGATCAGAGCAAAAAAACTTAATTATAAAAATACTTCAGTTAGCGGGTATTTCTATTAAAGATTATAATATTGCTCAAGCTAGCGCTCAAAAAGAACTTAGTGTAAAACAACAAGAAAAAATGTAGTAAATGGCAAACTTAAAACAACAAGAGCAAGTAGTATACTATAATCAAGAAGATCGTTTTGGTAATTACCAATTTGTTTCTCTTGGAGATATTATAGGTCAATTTATGGCTGTTTACGTTGGAAGTGAAAAGTTAATAAATAAAGTAAATAAACTAGACGTTGCGTTTCACGCTCAGAGAGCTCTAGCAGAACTTTCTTTTGATACTTTAAAATCTTTTAAATCACAACAGATAGAAGTTCCTCCTAGCTTAACAATGATACTGCCTCATGATTATGTTAATTATACAAAAATTAGCTGGGTAGATGATAGAGGTATAAAACATCCTTTGTATTACACTAAAGACACGAATAATCCTTTTCATATAAGACAGCTTGAAAACGGTGATTATGATTTTCCAAATAATGATGATTTATTAATAAATAGTGATTTTGAAAGCGATGACTTTGGTCAATTTGCAGCTTGGCAAAATTCTCATCAACTACGATCAGGCGGCAGCACGGGAATACCTGGGACAAAAGATGCTTTATCTATTCCAGGCACATTTTATAATCATGCTTTTTTAGAAACAGGTTTTACTGGTAACACTGTTTTAAAACATAGAATATCTCCTAGTATTATAGCTGGAGATATAGCAGGTACAGCTAGATGTACTTGGCAAAAAATAAATGTTACTGATGTAGATTACATAAACTTTGATGGTAGAGCAGAAAGCACTGCAGCTATAACTGGCAATGCCACAGGTGCTGCTGGTACAGACTCTACTGGAAGTACTGTAACTTCAGCTCCAAACTATACTGTTAGTGCTGGTAATTACTACGCTACTGATTCAGGCAACACTGGAGGTCAATGGACAGTTAGAAATTCACATATTGCTGGTAATACCTCTGGCACTAGCTCTGTTGATCCAGGTGACGAAGGAGATATTATATTATCTAATGTTCCAAGCTCTACAGTGAGAATAGGTTTTAGTACAAATCCTGGAGATGTAAATATTAACATGACTAATAATCAATACTACAGCACTCCTTCTTTAAACTCAACAACAGGTATATTTGATTTAAACTCTCCAGACGGTCAAGCTTATGTAGAGTGGTTTAACGGAGAAGCTGGCTACAAAGAAATAAACGGTGTTGATGTTAGAGCGTATGATTATGTTTATTTACTAGTTTGTTCTTTTGCTGAATGGGACAACGCTGCTTATGGAGAAGCAAATACAACTTTGTTTGTTCAAACTCAAATTGATGATTTAACAGTTACTAACGCTTACTCTGGCAATAACCTACAAGAAAGATCAGCGCTTGCTGGAATATCTGGTGCTTGGCAAAACTATAAAGCTAATACACCAGTAGAAAATAATACTGAAGATTACGTAGACGAACAATACTGGCCTTTTCAAGGAGAAAGATACGGCCTTGAACCATCACACGCTCAAGTTAATGGATCTTTTTACATAGATGAACTTAGAGGAAAAATTAATTTTAGTTCTAATGTTTCTGGAAAAAATGTGATACTAGATTATATTAGCGATAGTCTTGGTAGTGATAGTGAAATGCAAGTTCATAAATTTGCAGAAGATGCTATGTATAAATGGATAGCTTATGGTGTTTTATCGTCTAAGATAAATATACCTGAGTACATTGTTCAAAGAGCTAAAAAAGAAAAATTTGCAGCCACTAGACAAGCCAAACTTAGATTATCTAATTTAAAAATAGAAGATTTAACAAGAATGCTTAGAGGTAAATCAAAGCAAATAAAACACTAATATATGCCGGAGATTAAAAACACTTTTACTCAAGGTAAAATGAATAAAGACCTTGACGAACGTTTAATACCTAAAGGTCAATATAGAGATGCTTTAAATATTGAAGTATCTACTTCTGAAGGCTCTGATGTTGGAACTGTTCAAAACATACTTGGTAATGTGTTAGTGGGAGAGATAATTCCACAAGGCTTTGAGTGTATTGGTTGTATTGCTGATGAAAAAAATGAAAAAATATATTGGTATATAACATCAGAAACATATGGAACTAACGGTGTTGACGCTATAGTAGAATATGATATTTATACTAAGTCTACGCATAATGTAATTGTAGATACTCTTAAAGGAACTTCAGAAGCTGTTTTAGAGTTTACACGAAAACACATAACAGCTATAAATATAGTTGATGATTTTCTTTTATGGACAGATGGTAACTCTGAGCCAAGAATCATAAACATAAAAAGATGTAAAGATGGTTGTACTATAGCAGCACACCCAGGTTTTGATCAAAATTCTTTTGATGAAAATACGTATTTATTTATCGACGGTGTAGCTATAGAACTTCTTAAAAAAGAACATACAACTGTTATTAAGAAAAGACCTCTTCATGCTCCAACTACTAAAATAAACTCAAAACAAAATAAATCAAATAGCGGTCTTTTTGAAAAAATATTTCCTAGGTTTGCTCTTCGTTATAAATATATAGATAATCAATATTCTGCTATTGGACCTTTTACAAACGTTGTATTTAATCCTGAGTATTTAGGAGAATATGATCAAACAAATGCGTTTACATCTAAAGAATCGCACAATACAGCTATGGTTAACTGTATAGAGTCTATAGATTTATTTGACTTTATAGATCCCAATATACCTAAAGATGTAATTGAAGTAGAAATACTTTATAAACAAGAAAACTCTACTGTAGTTTACAATATAGCTAAAATAAAAAAGACTGATGAAGCTTGGAATAGTCATGGATCTTGGGTTAAAGAATGGGAGAAGTCTAGTTATTTTTATGATGGAGCGGGTAATGCAAATACAGATGATAGTACTATAATTGGTGGTGGTGAAACAAACCTACAGCGATATGCTTATATGGGTACACCAAGTTATAGAGCGCAAAACTATGAAGGCTACTACCCAATTACATCAGAAAACATATACAATGCTATTCCAGAAGACCAAATGCTTAGACCTTGGGACAGTGTTCCGACTAAAGCTTTAGCTCAAGAAATCACTGGTAATAGAGTAGTTTACGGTAATTATACACAGGGTTATAACATGGTTACCGCTACTAACAATCCAGTGTCAGTTGATTTAAAAGCAGATTACGAAAAAAGATTTGCTTCTTATACAGGTTATATATTAGAAGATGTTGCTCCAGACAGCTTTAAAAATAAAGGTTTGCCATCTATTAAGTCTCAAAGAGATTATCAAATAGGAGTTGTTTTTGGTGATGAGTATGGTAGAGAAACACCTGTTATAACTTCTAGTAATAGCGGTATTAAGGTGCCTTGGGAAAGCGTTTCAACAGGTAAAAATTCTAGTCAATCATTAATATTAAAATCTTTTTTAAACACAGAAATTCCTTATTGGGCTGATTACTATAAGTTTTATGTAAAAGAAACTTCTGGAGAATATTATAATTTAGCAATGTCACGCGCGTACCGTCCTGGAGAAACTTCATCTGCAGATAATAAAGACGAATACGTTTGGTTAGCTTTTGATTCTTCTGATAGAAATAAAATTACAGAAGATGGCTATTTAATTTTAAAGAAAATAGTTAGCCCTGAAGCATCTCAAATATATGCAGAAAATAGATATAAAATACTAGATATTTCTAACGAAGCTCCAGACTCTATAGCTTATGGTTTTACTAATCTAGGAACAGTTGCCAACAGCACGACTAATGGTGGTGATTTTCAAGGTCAATTAGATGACGGTGGAGGAGCGGGAGCTAATGGTACCGCTGGTGTTATTGGTGGTCAAGACGCTATATTTCCAGATGCTACTAAAAGAATAGATGTAGTAACAGATACTATAGAAATAAACATAGCTAACTGGAGAGCGCGTGGCGGCCTGCACGTTATCAGCTCTAATCAGCTTAATGTAGCTAGTAGAAACTCAGGGCTTTATCTTTCTTGGAAAAGCGTAAGCTCTAGTAAAAAAATACAAAACTCTAAAAGATATAAAGTAGACAACGTTGACATTAACAATAATTTAGTGACTTTAAAACTTGCTGAAAAAATATCTAAAGAAGACGTAAGGATTTGTGAATACGATCTAGGCGATCAATTACTTTACCACACTGTTGTTACAATAGAAAGAAAAGAAAGATTAGAAGGTGAAGAGTTTTCAGGTAAGTTTTTTGTTAAAATATCAAAAGATGATATTATAAACAACAGTATTTTATCGCAACCTGATAATATTCTAGTAGATGGTAATGAAGATCCTGTGCCTCTTTTTGATGGCCTTGGTACATTTGATTACTCTATTACTACTAGGATGCCTTTGTATAGGTTCGCTGATATACATCAAAATATATCAAGTGATCTATATAATGAGTTTGATGGTGTTGGATTAATAAACCAAGAGCCATATCCTGCAGATCCAGATTTATTAGCTCCAGAATCAACAAACCATAGTGGTGCAAATATAACTTCTACTTCTGCAAACTGGGATGCTGTTATAGCAAGACCAGGTGATAATACATATTTCTTTATAGATGATATGTTTGTTAAAGCTGTACAAACCTCTAACGATACTAACTACGCTAGATATGCTGGTAACGGTTTTGTTTCAAATCCTTTGACATATCAAGATATTTCTTGGGGAGAGTGGAACTATGGTGATGAGTTTGCTATAGACGAAGATGGTGAACCATACGGCGATCCTATATCTTACTATGGATGGGGTACTCCAGATCCACAAAAAAGAGAAGATGCCAGCGGTAATATATTAAACTTTAACTCTAATTATTTAGTAACGCAACCAGCTTATAAATCTTTATCTGGTTATTATGCTTCTGGCCACGAAATAGACGCTAGCGTAGTAAAATATAGTTATGGGAATATAGTTAACTCTATGCCTGGTGTTGTAACGATAGATAATCGTTATGACAACACTGGTCCTCAATCATTTGTTAAAAACCTTGGTGATAACAAAGGTGATGGAACTTACAAGTATAACGCAAACGTAGACACTCATTATATACATATATCTTTTCCAGCTCCTGGAGTAGATTTACACGACGGTAACTTTACTGATGCAAATTATTTAACTAGTGTAGATTTAACAGGTTACAATAGTTTAGGTAGAGAGTTGCAAGGTATATGGGGAGGTGGTGTTGCAACACATAAAGAAGCTAGTGCTATAGGAATTGGTTCTAAAAACTTTCTTGTAGAGTTTGAAGGAAACTACGCTCCAAACGGAGATGCTTTACTTGCTCCTCCTGGTCCTGGTATTGGAGTAGGGTATAACATGCAATACAAAGAACAACACGACAGACAGTGGGATCCAACTTATCCAACTGATCCAGACGGTAAAATTAAAAGCTTTCTTGATAAATTAGTTCCAGGTTCTAAATTTAAATTTGCAGCAGATAGTGATAAAACTGTTTATTTAATAAAATCTGTTACTGTTAAAAAACTATATAATCACACTACTTGGAGATCTCATTATCATTACAAAGGAACTACTGATGATGTAATTGCTCTTAAAAACAACTCTGTAGAACAAAGAGCAGCAAACTGGGGGTATCACAGAGCTAATAATCCAGGAACTACTGATGAAAATAATGCCGCTACTAATCTTAGAGATGAAATAGTGAGATTTGGCCAAGCTAATAACAGAAGAGTTTGCTATATATTAGAAGTAAACAAAGACACAACACAACAATCGTATAATCTTAACGCTGGAGGTAATCACCCTTATCCAGACATGAATACTTCTGCTGGTTTTGAGTTTTTAAAAGAAACTCCTCAAGTATCAACAAATTTAATTTCTACTACACCAGCTATTTTTGAAACAGAGCCTAAAGATTCTTCAGTTTTAAATATATTTCATGAAACTAATAGTATTTTACCTACTAAATTAACAAAAGAAAATAGAAATACTTTTATTCCTGCGGGAAGTATTGTAGAGTTTCCAGATTTACCATCAGCAAGGATTGGTTATCATAATATAACTGACACTTTTAGAGTTCGTAACTTTGCTGATACAACTTATGATCCTTCAACCCAGCTAGGCGGTGATAATAGACTTGGTATTTACTCTATGGAAAAGCATGACTGGGGTTTTAATCTAAAAGACGAAAATGGAGAAATAATAGACTACATTGGCCAAAAAATTAGATTTTATAAACCAGATGGTAGTTATATTACTAGTACAGTTGTTGGATTGTCTTCTGACGGCACGTATTACACCGACACCCGAGTTATTAGAAGATTTTTTCATATAGATTCTAATATTGATCCTAGCTTAGAAGTTGGTATATCTTATAATAATTGTTTCTCTTTTGGTAACGGTATAGAATCAGATAGAATTAGAGATGATTTTAATCAAATGACTATTTCTAATGGTCCAAAAGTATCTACTACAATAGAAACAAATTATAAAGAAGAAAATAGGTTAAACGGACTAATATATTCTGGTATATACAATTCTACTTCTAGCATAAATAATTTAAATCAATTTATTATAGGTCAAAAAATAACTAAAGATATAAATCCTACATATGGTAGTATACAAAAGTTATTTTCTAGAAAAACTGATTTAGTAGCTCTTTGTGAAGATAAAGTAATAAAAATACTCGCTAATAAAGACGCGTTGTTTAACGCAGATGGTAACATACAGATAGTTGCTTCTGAAAATGTATTAGGTCAATCTGTTCCTTTCGTAGGAGATTATGGTATTTCTAAAAACCCAGAGTCTTTTTCTTCAGAATCCTATAGAGCTTATTTTACTGATGCAAACAGAGGTGCAGTGCTTAGACTATCTATGGATGGTTTAACACCTATATCAGACGCTGGTATGCATGATTATTTTAGAGACAATTTTGATACTGACATGAGTCTTATAGGTACTTATGATGATTATAAAAGACAATATAATTTAACAATTAAATCAAAAGTTGATTTTCCAGAGCTTATTCAAAACTCTTATATAGAAGATGGTGATCCATTAGTTCAACTTTCTACTTCTTTTGCTAATTTAATACAAAACGGTGTTGTCGGTGGTGGAACAGCTTATGAACACGCTGACGTGCAGGCTTTAACTACACCTAGCGAAAACTTAATACAAAATCCTTATTTTTCGCATCATGTTAGAATTAGAAACTTTGCACCTATTGGTGTTGGTGAAATAATAGCTGGTGACCCAGGTGCTGCTGGTCAAGAGTTTATAGAAGCTACATATGAACAAGGTGAACTTTTACAAGCAGCTGTAGCGGCTGAAGCTGCTGTAGCTACGACATACGAAACGTTTGCAGCTGGTGGTGGAGCTCCGTTTACAGGTAGAATATTTAGAGCAGAGCTTGGGAATAGCAATCCTCCATTCGGTGGTTCTACTGACGGCCATCCTTTTAAAGAGTATATTCCGGGTACAGGTCAATCGGGTGGTTATGATGATTATATTGGTGTTGGAAATCAAGATAATCCAAACGGAAGGGTTTGGTTTATGAGAGAGATTATGGTTTCCGCTAGTGATCTTCATGATTATGACGGAAACACTTATATTGAATACACTGGTAATGGTAGCTCTTACACGCCTACTGGCAACTTTTACACTACGCAACTTGCCGAGTTAAATCCGAATAGCGGATCTCATACCACTTACTATGACCCTAGATATGACATCAATGGTAAAGGTTGGGTGCAGATTGACAACTGGAGTGGTAACTCCGGGCTTATAGGAACTGCTAGCCAGCAAACAGAAATTGGTTGGTCACCATCTAGTTTAGGAAGTAACACAGGCCAATATTACCAAGGTGCAGAGCGTAGTGGACCAAAAATTTATTATGATTATGGAGATACGTTAAGCGATGAAACCGTTTCTTGGATTTCAGGATATGCTACATCAGAAAATGGCCCTAGCGGTATTGTATTTTCACATGTTGGTAAAAACGAAGAAGCTAGAATTACTTTCCCAGAAACTTGGGTGACTGGACATGGAATTCATACTGTAAGCCAAGAACTTCAAGACGCAAACTTAGGAGCTACAAATAGAACACTTTTTCACGGAGAGATGGTTCAACTTAGTTTTAAATTAACACATGAGCACTCTACAACTTTCTCAAACTATCAAACTTTAAAAGTAGAAATATTAGACGGAAGTAATATTGTTGATTCTGTTAATTTAGAAACTGTTGGTTTAATAAGCAATCCTGATGGAACATTTAGTATAAAGCAATCGTCTGTAGCAAGCGGTATTACAATTGAACCTACAGGCAGCCATCAAACCGGCGATATTATTACAAAAGATTTTGAATTTATTTACGAAATAAAAGATCCTACGTTAACACAAGCGCAACTAGACGAAGGTGCTTTTGAAGAAAACGGACCTGTAATATCAGATTTAAAGTTTAGGGTTACAATAGTAGGTAGTACGGGTACTGCTTTTCAAGGAGGTTATTTTAATATTTATTACACGCCTCCTTTTATAAATATTACAGAAATAGATATATCTAAAATAAAAAGAATAAATCAATTGCATATAGACGCTGTCACTGGCTCTCCAGCTGTATATGGACCCGATGTACTGATTGATCCGGGGCAAGAATTTATAGCTGCTGGAACCGGAGCTATTGCTGCCGTGCCTTCTGTGTCTGTTCCTGGCTGGGCTCAAGTTACAATGTACGGAGAAACCTATAGTATGGCTGAACCTGAGCATTGGGGTAATAGTACTGGTCCTGTTGATTATTATTATGGAACTAAACAAATATATGGTGAGGAAACAGCGGGTCCTAGCAGTATAACAGAAAGTGGTGAAACATATTATGTTCCACCTAATTTTACACTAGCTAACGCTGCTACGTACCAAGACAATAGCTTGGGTAATGGTAAGTATTCTTGGAACGGTAATGATGTTGTAAGTTATGATGAATATCCTGGTTCTGCAACAAGTTCTATATATACAGAGGCTGTAATAAGAGTAGGTAATTATCCAGATATAGGAGAAACAGCAACTTATGGTGATAAAGCAAAAGTGAAATCAACCTCTTCATCTTCTGCTTTTATGAATAATACTACAAAACAAGATTATATAATTGACAACTGGTATTTAACAGATATTGAATATGACGAAACATACGCTCATCAATACTCTTCTAGTAACTACTGGAACAACGCTATAAGAGGTGTTATTACTTATGATGTAGTTACTGCAAATGGTATATCTGGTCAAGACGCTATGGATGTTAATCACAATATGACTAGCCATCACTCTTATGACTTATATCCAAGCGCTACATTTGGACAAATATCTGGTAATATCAATAGTGGAACATTTAAAAGTCTTCGTGTTATGCCTGCTTATAGAAACGAATATGGTATTCACAAAAACGTAGGTAGAGCAATTCATCAAAGAGTTCAAAATTCTCAAGCTTTTGCAGATTATGGTACTGATGAATTTAGACTTCAAGGTTATAATTGCGACTATGTTGTAACTAGTATTCACCAATTTAACGTAACAGGACCATCAACTAATTATGAGCCGCCTAACTGGAATACTCCAAACTTTAATTATGAAAACTTTAATGATAGTGGCAACTATTTAGCTTATACTGAAAATGCTCATGCAATAAAAACAGTGGTGCAAGACGCTACTGATTCAAGTCAAGATGTAACCTTGGCAAAACCTGTTGTTTATTACAAAAATAACAGTTTATGCTTTGATACTGTTGATAGATCTGATAGATATTGGGTGCAGTCTAACCTCACTCTTACAGATCCTAACGTAGAAGGTTATACAGTTTCTTTCTTTGTAGATCAAAATCCATACACAAACACTATTGAAGGAGCTTTAGCTTTTAGAATATCTAACGGTATTGGTGATTCACACGCTGTAAATAATAGTTTAGATGCTACTAGATTTTATGGTACTACTATAGAAAACATAACACAATTTGGAGATTATAAAGTAAGATTTAACTTTGATGATTCTTTGTTTGAAGTTGTAGATCAGCCGCCTAACTCAAATATAGTTGTTAATGATCACGACAGCTCTACCAACACAAACGCGTATACAGGTGGACACGATAATCTTTTTATACTTTTACCAGATAATAGTGCGGATAGTTATTTTGTAGGTGCTGTAAACGGTATAACAATAACAGATAACACTAATTATTTTACTGGTGGTGGAGTTGATTTTTGGACTTTTGGTGAAGAGGGCGGAGTCCCTTACAACGAGCTTCAAAATCCATACATGTACTGGGATGATACTACTAGCCCTCCTGACGGTTTTATTGTTATAGATAATGCTCCTGATGGATCTACTATAGAGCAAAATATAGATCTTGGAACGTCTAGCGTTTTAGGTTATCAATACGAGGTTAGCTTTGATTATAACCTTAGCGAAGGTGGCGTTCAGTTCTCTTACTTTACTTCTGAAGGTGGTTTTGTAGATACTGTTATCGGTCCTGGTTCTGGAACTTATACTCAAATATTAACTATAAGTGATCAAGCTATAAATCCTAGTGTAAATTTAATAGATACTTTTCTTGTTACTACAGTAGGTGAAACTAGTGGTAGTTTAGATAACTTTAGTATGAAAAGAGTGGTTACTACAGTAGAAGAAAGAACTTTAAGTTTTAGCGAAGATGTTAAAGGCTGGGTTAGTTTTAAATCTTTCATACCAGAGTCTGGCTTAAGTATAGGTAAGCAATATTATACTTTTAAAAATGGTCAAATATATCACCATTATGTTGAAGAAGTTATAGATGAACTTGGAAATGTTACTAAGACTAATAGAAACAATTTTTATGGTCAACAGTATCACTCTTATGTAGAGTTTATACTTAATGACGCTCCTTCTTCTATTAAATCTTTTAATACTTTAAATTACGAAGGTAGTCAGTCTTACAAAGAACAGTTTGTTGTAGATAACACTTATGGTTATTTTGATAATATATCTATAGATAATTTTATTAATGAAAATAAAGAGGGATGGTCTGTAGTAGAAATATCTACAGATTTAGAATCTGGTAGTTTAAAAGAGTTTATTGAAAAAGAAGGTAAATGGTTTGGAAAAATAAATGGAGTTCAATACACGGATGATACTTCTGACTTTACTGTTCAAGGAATAGACTTTTTATATGACGTAGATACATCAATGGATCCTTATTCTGGAAGTAATAATACTTAAATAAAATGACAAAATATATAAGATCACTAAACATATCTCAAAAACAGTTAGGAGCCGCTGCTGAAAACAGAAGATTTACAATAACAGGTGACATAGACGCTAAGTGTATGTTGCAAGTTATAAGCAGCGAAGCGCCATCTAAGTTTTATAATTTTACAACTCAAACTTTTGAAACAACTTTTAATTCGCAACACAATTTAAAAATAAACTTAGAAGGAAATAGATATTACGGTAATATATTGTTTCCAGCAGCAGGTGGTGTAGATTACAAAGTAATGCTTTTTCAAGATCCTGTTGATAAAGAAACGGTGATTAAAGAAAGCGCTAATTCAAGAGAATCTTCATTTGTATCTAAAACCATAGAAGGCTTAGCGGATACATCAATAACTTTTTCTTTACACACGGCTAACACTAGTAGTTATAGTACTCTTCCAGATGATATTGTTTCTACTGGTAACATTACAACATCTGGTGCTGTAACAGTAGATATTGAAAAAGTTGTAACTAATGTACCAACCGATGCAAATGGTTTTGGTTTAAAACTTGTTAGTCATAGTAGAGGTCTTACAAACGGTAAAGATTATCACAATGACACTCTTTCTAACAAAGTATGGGAACAATATCTTTTTTATCAAAAAACGACTGATGTTGTAGGTACTACGAGTAGCCAAAAATACGTAGTTGTTGATGATGTTACTAATTTAGGTGTTGGCATGGAGCTAACATATAAAACCGGTACTACAGCTCCAGACTCTGCCGCAACAATAACAGCTATAGATACAGAAACTAAAACAGTAAGTATTTCTGCCGCTAACTCTCTTACTGATGGTAATACTTTAACTTTTAGAGGCTATGGAACAACCATAATACAAGATATTCATTCTTGTCTTTTTAAACCTAGTTCACTTAATATAACCTCTTCATTTATATCAAAAAAAGTTAGAGCAGATGGTAGTTTAACCGAAGCAACAGATGGATCTAGCACTAATATATCTTTAGTTGGTACATATGGAATAGCCGGTGGTAATACAGTTTCTTATACTGGTGTGGGTGTTGATAACACCTCGGCTAACAATGTAACTTCGGTAGCTGTAGCAAGTGCTACATTAGGGCATATTACTGTTCAAAATGCTCAAAACTTAGTTGCTGGAACTCTTCTTGCTTTTACAGGATCTTTTCATGATGCAACATTAAGAACTGATTTAACAATAACTAAATATCCTTCTTCTAGCTTTGAACTACAACTAGACTTAGATAAAATTTTCACGCCAGGTACGGCTTCATAAAAAAACAATATGATTATATACTTTAACAATACCGTAGATAACACATCTGTTCAAATAGGTGATTTAGCTTTTTATAGTTCTATAGATAACTCTTTAGACTTACTACATGATTCAGACTTTGTAGCTGGTCAAGACCCTGTATTAATAGGTGAAATAACCCAAGTTAACACCGCTAATATACATGTAACGCCAAGTAGTACTGCTACAACTGTTCCTAGTGGCGCTTTTATATTATTTAAAAAAGATGGTAGGGTAAATAAGTCTGGTTTAAAAGGATATTATGCTAAAGTTAAAATAGAAAATCATTCAACAGAAAAAATAGAGCTGTTTAGCTTAAGCTCTGAAATTACAGAAAGTAGTAAATAGTGCATGTAGAATGTAACTATAAATAGATAAAATCAAATAATATGGCAATAGTAGGTAAAAAATCTATAAAAAATAATTCAAGTCCATTAAAATGGTTTGCGGTTGCTGCCGCTGCTATAGGTGCTTATAGCGCTTCTAAAAATAGAAAAGCAGCGAGAGGTAGAGAGCGTAGAGCTAGAGCTGATATGGAAAAGGCAAGAGAAGCTTATATGGAAATGGAGTTTACAAATCCTTACGAAGGGATTGAAAATCCTTATCTTGGTATGGAAAATCAATTTACGGGCTTAGAAAACTACCAAGCAGGATTAACAAATCAATACGCTGGACTTCAAAATCAATTTGCGGGTTTGGAAAATCAATACGAAGGGTTGCAAGATCAATTTGCTGGTCTAGGCAATGTATACGAAGGTATGGAGAACGTATTTGAAGAAGGCTTGGTTGATACTAGAGCTGCTGATTTTGCCAGAGAACAAAGACAACAACAATTAGCTACCACACTACAAAGTCTTGGTGGCGCCGCTGGTGCATCAGGAGCTGCTTCTTTAGCTCAAGCTATTGCCGGTGCAGAAACCCAGGCTGCTAGACAAGGTTCTGTAGATATAGCTCGCCAACAAAGAGAATCAGAAATGATGAGACGTGGTGAAGCTAGTAGAATACAACAACTACAAAGAGGTGAGCAAAGCAGATTAGAACAAATGTCTGCTGGTGAAAGATCTAGGCTGCAACAGCTGCAAGCTGGTGAAACAGCAAGGTTACAACAGTTAGCTGCTGGCGAAACAGCTAGATTACAAGGTTTAACAGCCGCAGAACAAGCTAGACTTCAAGGAGCTACAGCTCAAGAGCAAGCTAGACTTGCTGGTCTTGTAGCTAATGAAGAAGCTAAACTAGATATGTTAGTTAGAGGTGGTGATTTTCAAATAGACATGTTAGATCGTCAAGGACAAATGTATGTTGAACAACAAGAGCAAAGAAGAATAGAGGCTATGTATGGCTTAAGCGCTAGTGGTGCTGTAGCAGCTGGTCAAGCAACTCAAATGGCTAATCAACAATACCAAAGTTCAATGGGTAATCTAATAGGTGCTGTTGGTAATCTGTATCAGTCTGGAGCTTTTAGTGGTGGTGGAGGAGGTGGTTCTGTAGACACTAGTACACTAACTGCTGAAAACGCTTATGGCCCAGTTACTAACTACACTATACCTGCCGAAAATTATAATTATAATCCTGTAACGACATCACCGAGTTCAGGTACTGAAATTAATGTAGGTGGCGGATCAAGCATTTTTGGTCAGTATTAAAATATTTAATAATTATGGCAGAAAAAGATAAAAATAAAAAACTAGGTATAGGTAACGAGTTGTTAAGCCAAGACTTTCTTGGTGATTCAATGAAAAGAACAAATCAAGCAGGTGGTCTTGGTGGTAACCTATTTAATCAATTAGCTAGGTTACAGGTTCATGACTCGCAAGCTCCAATTGTAGCTAGTCAGCAAAAGCAAATGGCTTGGCAACCTATCATAAACATGATAAATACTGCTGAAGAGCAGAGAAGATCTAGACTTGCTGCTTATATACAAGCTAATCCTATACCAGATGAATCTCAACTATTTCAAGGAACTGGAGATCTTGTTAATGTTACAATGCAAGAAAATAATAATAAGTTTAGAGAAATAAATAAAAGACTTACTTTTATGAACGCTGACCATCCAGAGTATGCCGGGTTAGTTAGTCAAATGAATATGATAAATGAAACAACTGCTAATCTAAAAACTGACAATGATAAGTTAATAGAGATCAAAAACCAAATGATAGCAGAAGGACCTGAAGGTATTGAAGAAAGAACTAAAGGATTAGGATCTAAGTATGACGCTATGTACGATGATATTTTAGCTGGTAGAAAAGATAACTTTCAAGTTATAAACGGTAAAATACACTGGGTTAATCCTAATGCTAAAGATAACGAGCAACCAATAGCTATATCAGATATTCCTGCAGACACAGATCATATATACAAAAATAGTTTTGCTGAAAGAGAACATCTAAAACTAGATAAATTAGTTATGGAGTCTAAAATGTTAGATCCTAAAATGTTAAATCATAGAGTAAAAACATTATTTAAATTAATAGGCAACAGGGGTGTTAACTCAATGATATTTGATGCTGATGATGATAGTGGTTTTTATAATTCTCAAGAGTGGTTGTTAGACTGGTTAACTAGTCAAGGTATAACACCTATGGAAAATGGTTTGTATACAGAAGAAGCTATAAATGAGTTTAATAGAATAAAAGAAGAAGGTGTTTTATCTGTTGGTAAAAACCCTCAGTTTGGTAGTGTAAAAAATCACTTTGCTAAATGGTATGCTAATAAGCTTATGGAAAACAAAGGTGCTTTGATACCACCACTTCCACCGGGAAAAAATAATTCTACTATTACTCCTGGACCATTAGATTTTGATCTTGAAGAAGAAAGCGGTGAAGAAAGCAGTGAAGAAAACAACGAAGGAGACAACGAACAAAACAAAGGAAAAAGTAGTAGTTTTAATTTTTTCACACCTCAATTCAAAGGCGGATTGCAATTTTAAATAAATGGATAGAATAAAAAGATTATATAACGAGCTGTTTAAGCTTGGTCAAGTTACAATGCCTTTTGAAAAATTTAAATTAGGTTTTGAAAACGATGACTACAAGCAAGCTGTGTTCAATGTGGTTAGCCAAGAGGGTTTGTTTACTCAAGACTTTGATAAATTTAAAAATACATTTAAGCTAGAAGATGTAGAAGAAGCTGATGTTGATTGGTTTAGTCAAACTTGGTTTGGTAGAGGTTTTGATGCTGCTAGCACTACAGGTGAAGCTACTGATCTATATTTAGAAGGATCTAATGTAACAATGGAGTCTGTGCAAGCTTTTGTAGATGCTAAAAAAGAAGAGGCTGTAAATTACGTTCCTTCGGAAGCAATGAAAGCTTTTCAGAAAAAATACAAAGAAGACGGTGGTGGTTGGACAGCTTTTTACAATGGTATAAAAGAGAATCCTGGCTTAATGTTAGAAACGTTTGTTCAATCATTAGGTACTCAAATAGGTACTCTTGCAGACTCTGATGAAGCTGTGGCTTCCACGGTAGCTGGTATTGGAACCGGTGTTGGTGCAGGTATATATACGGGTTACGGGGCTATAGGTACAGGTCTAGCTGGCGGTATGTTTGCTCTATCTACTAACATGGAGACAGCTTTAACTTTTGGCCAACTCATAGAAGAAGAGCTAGCTAAAGAGGGTAAAGAATTTAACGATGAAAATGTTTATGCGCTTTTAACTAGTGAAAAAGGTAGAAAAATAAGAAATAAATCTATTGGTAGAGGTTTAACCATTGGCGCTGTTGAAGGATTAACCGCTGGACTAGCTGGTAAAGTTGCAACAACAACAGGTAAAATAATTGGTAAAACAGCTGTTGAAACAGCAGAACTTGGTGCAAAAACGTCTGCTAGAATAGGTGATCTAGCGGGTGGTGTTGTAGGTACTGCGACAGAGGCAGTTGGTGGTGGTTTAGGTGAAGTTGGTGGTATGTTAGTTGCTGGTCAAGAACTAGATGCTGCTGATATTGGTTTTGAAATGTTCGCAGGAACTAGTACGGCTCCGGCAAGCGTTGGATTATCCCTACTTACACAAAAAAAACCAACTTATAAGTTAAACGGAAAAGATGTCACGTATGCACAAATGAAAGATTTTGTAGATACTGCTGATGATATTGATATAGCAAAAGCTGCAATAGTTATAGAAAACGATTTTACTGGCCTTGACCAAAAAGCAAATGATAAGCAAATTAACGCTGTATTAGAATCTCAAATAGACGAAAAAATAACTGACAAAGCTGATAGAAAAGCTTTAGTAGACTATCAAAAACAAAAAATAACAAAAGAAGCTGAAGCAACTAAAAAGGGTATTGAAAAAGTACCTAATGCAGCTGAAGATTTAGCTATTATAGAAGCTGAAATAGAAGCTATAATAAGCAAATATGAAGGCGCTTTAGATATAGGTGCTACGGAAGCAGCTCAAGAAGTTGCTGAAGCTAGAAGACAAGCTACTATATCTGAAACTGTTGCATTGCTTAACGAAGCTAAAGAAATAAAAAATGTAAAAGACGCTTTTTCAGTTGAAAACAACGAGCAGGCCCAAGCTGCTTATGACAAGCTTCGTAAACAATATGGTTTAAAAGAGCTTGATGTTACTGATTCAGATGGGTTTTTTGTACCGACAAAAGATGGTAATGTAATAGTTATAAACAAAGATATAGCAGCTCAAACTGGACAAATTAATGTTGGTGCTCATGAACTATTACACGCTGTATTACAAAATCATTTAAAGAACTTAGGAGAAAATACTAAAGCTAGAAAAGATTTTATTTCTGATTTTAAAAACACCATATCTAAAGAATCAAGAGATTATATTCAAAATATAATTAACGAAAGAAATAAAAAGGGTGAAAATTTAGATTTAGAAACTACAGATGAGTGGTTAACAGTTTACTCTGATGGTATTGCTAAAGAAGAAATAACTTACAATGAAGGTTTAGGCACTAAGTTTAAAAACTTTATACAAAATATACTTAGAAAATTTGGTTATAAAAAAGAGTTTGGAAGTGGTGTAGCTACTTACAACTTCATGCGTGATTATAACAAAAATATTAAAGAAGGTAAAATAAGTAATAGAGCTAAAGCTGTTGCAGGAACAGAGGCTGTAGAAGGTGATGTTAAAAAATCTATGACTGCTTCACAAAAGCTACAAGTTAAAAACAATATTGATGAACTTGGATCAAAATCAGAACTTGGAGATAACTTTAGAGAAAAAGGTGTAGGTAAGTTTTTATACGATGCTGAAGTTGATAATGTAATTTCTAAAATTAAAAACGAAGGTTATTTAGATAATTTAATTGCAGCAAAATATAAAGCAGGTCTTGCTCCAAAAGATTTTGTTGACAAAGTAGTAACAGAGCTTGTTCCGCATATTAAAAACTTTAATCCTGAAAATAATGATAGTTTATTTGGTTGGATACAAAGTCAGCTAGCTAACAAAGCTGGTAACGTATACAACAGAGAATATAAAGCTGATCAAGTTAGTAGAGCTAAAGAAATAGGTGAAAGAACAGAACAAGGTGAAGTTAAAATACAAGTAGAAGCTGAAACAGATGTTAATGTTGAGCAGTTTGAGCAAGAGGATCTTTCTATAAATGCTAGAGTAAGAAAAAGACAAGAAGACGCTGGTCAAGTAAACGCTGAAAAACAATCTAAGTTTAGACGTGATCTTGGTTTTGAAACCGGTGGAGAAGTGTATAATAAAGTTTTAAGCGCTGCTAAAAAAAGCATACTATTAGCGTATCGTAAAACTCAAAACATAACAGATCCTTCTGAAAGAGGTATTGCTATAAGAGAGTTGATACGTAAAGAGTATTTTACTAAAGGATTAACTAGTGATTTATTCAAGCCTATTAAAAACTTTTTAGGATCAAAAGCGTATATTAAAAACTTAAAAGAACATCGTGAAGCTATAGTTAATTCTATATCTACAGCTGACTTTGTTCAAGTGGAAAGAAAAGTTGATGAAGGTGAAAGAATATTTACTAGATTTGTAAAAAAACTAACATCTAAGGAAGAGGTTCAAGATGCTGTTAATAAAGACTTGCTACCTTTAGATGCTTTAAATAAAATAGATAAAGGACAATCTGTAAACTTATATGCTAAGGTCATGCCAACTGAAGCGGCTTTTATTGCTTTTGCTGATCAACCTGCTATAAATCCTGTAACAGGGGCTAGGTCTGGTTTAAAAGGTACTAGAAAAGATGGCTTTACAAAAGCTATGGCTAATACTTTAATATTAGATGCTACGATGGAGGTTAGGCAAAGCGAAGATGTTATAGACGCTTTAGAAGGAGATGCTGCGGCTATAAACGATGTGCAAGACTTAGCAGCTTCTATTGGTAGAGAAGTTGATGTTAAGTTTAGTAAAACTATAGAAAATAGTACTACGCCAGAGTTTCAACAAAAATTAAAAGAAGATCAATCTTTATTTAACAAGTTACCTATTACAGGTAGACAAAAACTTATAAAAGGAGTTCAAGCTACTTTATCAGCTATCCCAAGAAGTAGATATGGTGCTTTAGTTGATGTTTTTGAAGATCTTGAACAGGCAATGAGTGAAGGCAAGACTCATCAAGAAATAAGAAAAGAAATTGAAGAAAAACACCAATCATCTTTCAATGGTGATTTTGGTTTTACAAAAATACTAGCAGCTGGTTCTTTTGATCAAAAGCATATCAATAGCATATTAAACTATACTAGAAGATTAAACGATACACAAATAAGATCTATAGGTTTTTCTTACGCTATGGATATACTAGATACTTCTTTAAACTCAGCAAGCGATAAGGCTCAAGCTTTAATAGATTGGTTGCAATTTTTTAGTAAATCATCAAGAACTGGTAAGGTTTATCATAACGGTGTTTATATTACAAAAAATAGTCAAATGTTTGATGCTGTTAAACCTTTGATAGATAAATACAACATACAAGGCTTTAGTATTAAAGGAAGAAATACATTATCAAGCTCTATACAGTACAATAACGAAACAATACCTACGTATTTAAGAATACAAGAGGTTAAAAAAGATCCAAAAGGATCTAATAGCACAATGAATCGTGAAAGCGCTGTAACTATTGATAATTTCTTAACAATAATAGAGTCTAATGATGTTAGCCCTGTTGTAAAAAAAGCTTTAGTAAAACTACTAAGCTTAGATCAAGTAGGTGGAGCTAGAAAAATAGGTAAGCAAGGCTTAATGGTTGCTAATTTTACCGGCAAGACAGTATTAGATCATAGACCTACTATGAATCAAATAAGAAAAGAAGTTTTTAAAGCTATAGACGATAATAACTACGACGGCATTAGAGCCACTTTAGAAAACTCTAGAGTTAATCTAATACCAAAAGAAGTAGATAATATATTAAATGAATCAGGATACAAGATAAAAGGCGGTATGGAAGTGTATACACATCCAGCCGTTGTTAAAGCTCTTGAAGGTGTAGATACTTACATGGGGAACGGTGTTAAGTTTTCTAAAAGCACTAAACCTAAAGGTATGTCTACTTTTGATTTTGATGAAACGTTAATTATAGATGGTGAAAACTTTGTTACAGCTACTAAAGATGGTAAAACAGTAAAAATACCATCAGATAAATGGCCTATAGATGGACCTAGATATTCTGAAGAAGGTTGGAGTTTTGACTTTTCTGATTTTGTAAATGTTAGAGGCGGTGTTGAAGGACCACTTCTTCAAAAAATGAAAAATCAAATAGCCAAGTACGGTAATAAAAATGTATTTGTACTTACAGCTCGTATGCAAGATGCTGCTAAACCTATACAAGAGTGGTTGAAGTCTAAAGGCATAGATATACCTTTAAAAAATATAACTGGATTAGGCAATAGTACTGGCGATGCTAAGGCAGCTTGGTTTTTAGAAAAATACGAACAAGGTTATAACGATATGTACTTTGTAGACGATGCTTTACCTAATGTCGAAGCTGTACAATACGTGTTTGACCAACTAGATGTTAAAGGCAAGTCTGTTCAAGCTAAAGTTAAGTTTAGCAAAACTTTAAGCAAAGAGTTTAACAGGATGCTAAAAAGAACTAAAGGTGTTAACATTGGAAAAACATACTCTAGGATAGCAGCTCAAAAGCGTGGTAAAAACATAGGTAGGTTTGCGTTTTTTGTACCACCATCTGCTGATGACTTTGTGGGTTTGTTGCGCTACTTTGTAGGCAAAGGTAAGCAAGGAGATGCTGATATAGCTTTTTTCAAAGAGGCTTTAATTGATCCTTTTGCTAGAGCTGACGAAGGTATGAAGCGTATGCGTCAAACTATTACTGAAGACTATAAAACGCTACGTAAAACTTTTCCTGACGTAAAAAAAATGTTGGGCGATATGATAGATGATAGTGGTTTTACTTTTGATAATGCTATTAGAGTTTATCTATGGGATAAAGCTGGTTTTGATATTCCTGGTTTATCTAAAGAAGATATAAAAATGTTAACCAACAAAGTTAAAACAGATCAAGATCTTAAAAACTTTGCAGATGTTGTTGCTAGTATAGCTAATCAGCCAGAGGGTTATTTAGAGCCTGGTCAACAATGGCAAGTTGAAAGTGTTGCTTCAGATCTTCAGAACGTAGTTAATAAAATAGGTCGTAAGAAATTTTTAGGTGAGTGGATAGAGAATAAAAATGAAATATTTTCAGAAGAAAACTTAAACAAAATAGAGGCTACTTATGGTTCTAACTTTAGAGAAGCTTTAGAAAATATACTTTGGCGTATGGAAAACGGTACTAACCGTGCTAAGGGCATGGGTCGTATTGAAAGCGCTTGGAATAACTGGGTTAACGGATCTGTTGGAGCTATCATGTTCTTTAACGCTAGATCTGCCGTACTACAAACTTTATCTACTGTTAACTTCTTAAACTTTGAAGAAAATAATATATTTGCAGCTGCTAAAGCTTTTGCTGATCAAGAGCAATACTGGAAAGATTTTAGCTTTTTATTTAACTCAAGCTTTTTAAAACAAAGACGAGCTGGACTTCAAACAAATATAAATGAAGCAGAAATAGCTAGTGCTGTTGCTGGTGCAACAAACAAAGCTAAAGCAGCTATTCAATATATACTAAAAATAGGTTTTACACCTACACAAATAGCAGATAGTTTTGCTATTGCTTCTGGTGGTTCTACATACTATAGAAACAGAATAAATAAGTATACTCAAGAAGGTATGAGTCAAGCCGATGCAGAGGCTCAAGCAATGTTAGACTTTCAAGAAATAGCTGAAGAGACGCAGCAGTCTGCTAGACCTGATCGTATATCACAACAGCAAGCATCGTCACTAGGCCGTATAATACTAGCGTTTGCTAACACACCGATGCAGTATAATCGTTTAATTAAAAAAGCTGCAGGTGATTTAATAAATAAACGTGGCGACTGGAGAAGTAACGTTTCAAGAATAATATATTATGGAGCTATACAAGGTATTATATTTTCTGCTTTACAAAACGCTATATTCGCTTTAGCATTTGATGATGAAGAGCGTGAGCAAGAAGAAATAGATCAAAAAGTACAAAGAACAGTAAATGGAGTTATCGACTCTTTACTTCGTGGAACTGGACTAGCAGGTGCAGTAGTTTCAACAATCAAGAATACTATAATGTCTTTTCGAGAAGAAAGTGAAAAAGGTTTTAAGGCAGATTATGGTAATACTCTTGTGCAAGCTATAAATTTATCACCACCAATTGGTTCTAAAGTTAAAAAGTTATATCAATCTACTAAAACATATAAGTTTAACAAAGACATAATGGGTGAAATGAGTATGTTTGACTTAGAAAATCCAATATATAATATAGTAGGAAATATAACTTCAGCTACAACAAACTTACCTCTTGATAGAACTTTTAGAAAAATAGATAATATGAAAGAAGTTTTTAATCAAGACAATGAGGCTTGGCAACGTATTGCCGTAGGTCTTGGTTGGGATCAATGGAGCTTAGGCATTGATACCTACAAAGAGGTAGACGAAGCTAAAGAAAAAGTAAAACAAAAAGAACAAGCGCTACCTAGAAAAGAAAGATTAAAAGAAGAGGATAAAAACAAAGAAGCTCAATTTGAAAAAGACCAAAGAGAAGAGGTTAAAAAAGCAAAGAAAGGTGAAATAAAAATGGAAGACATAACCTGTAGTGCTGTTACTTCAACTGGCAAAAGATGTACAAACAAACCAGTTAAAAATGGTAAGTGTACAATACACGAAGCAGTTGAGATGAGAGAGAGCGGTAAAAAGTTCCAGTGTAGAAAAAGAAAGTCTGATGGTACTAGATGTAAAATCATGACTGCTAGCAAGAGTCAGTACTGTTATTATCACGATTAAATAGAGTTAAAAACAAGTAATAATTTAATTCATGGCTTACGTACAAAAAAATAATCCTATAGCAGTAACTTCTTGTGGTAGACGCAGGGCTGGTGGGATTGGCTCTGGTTTTAAAATAATGGAGCAAGAAAGTCCTCTACAAAAGCGTAAAAAAAGCAACGAACCTAGAAAAACTACAAAAGGTAAAGGTCGTAACTTTAGA
>TARA_R100000655_G_scaffold4416_2_pt1 | contig 23727 bp, 20 predicted proteins | sample TARA_R100000655 | Tara Oceans TARA_R100000655 (sample SAMEA2622497) | marine metagenome | biome: marine biome (ENVO:00000447); feature: deep chlorophyll maximum layer (ENVO:xxxxxxxx); material: "saline water (ENVO:00002010), including plankton (ENVO:xxxxxxxx)" | depth 90 m
GGACGCCCTTCTTAATTATGCAAAGCTATCCTATGAAATAGGAAACAGTTATGAGAGTACACCAAAAGTGTTAACACGTTACTTAGAAACGTATCCAGATACTGCAGAAAAAACTGAGCTTCAAAATTTATTAATCGACTCATATATTACCTCTAAAAACTACGCTGAAGCTATGGAGCTTTTAGAAAGCAGTAGAGATTTTGATAATAAAGTGGCATATCAAAAAGTTGCTTTTTACAGAGGAATTGAGTTATACAATGAAGACAACTATACCGAAGCAAAAACATATTTCGAAAAATCTTTAAGCGAACCTAGAGACGCTTCTTTTACAGCAAGAGCTACATATTGGAACGCAGAAACAGATTATAACTTAAATAATTTTCAAGATGCTCTAATTGGTTATAAAGAGTTTCAAGGTATGAGTGCGGCCTCTCAAACAGAAGCATATAAAAATTTAGATTATAATTTAGGGTACGCTTACTTTAAACAAAAAGATTACGAGCAAGCCATCTCATATTTCAAAAAATACTCTGAAACCTCTTCAGATACTTCAAGAAAAAAAGATGCTTTTTTACGCTTGGGTGATACTTACTTTGTTACTAGTAAATATTGGCCAGCAATGGAAAGCTATAATGATGCTATTGCTCTTGGTGGTAAATCTGCAGATTATGCTGCATTTCAAAAAGCTATTAGTTACGGTTTTGTAAACAAGAACGACCGAAAAATTGAGGACTTAACTTCATTTTTAAATCAGTTTTCAAGGTCTACATATCGTGATGATGCCCTTTATGAGCTAGGTAACACTTATGTAGCTATCGGCAATACACAAGAAGGTATAAAAGCATACAACCGTTTAATTAGAGATGTCCCTAAAAGCTCTTATGTTTCAAAAGCACTTTTAAAACAAGGTCTTATTTATTACAACTCAGATCGTGGTAATGAAGCCTTGGAGAAATTTAAAAAAGTAGCCGCAGATTTTCCAGGAACCGCACAGGCAGACCAAGCTGTTAAAACTGCTCGATTAATATATGTAGATTTAGGACGAACTTCTGAATATGCCAACTGGGTTAAAACTTTAGATTTTGTAAATGTTACAGATGCAGATCTTGACAACACAACTTATGAGGCTGCAGAACAACAATACAGGCAGGAAAATGCAAATGCAGCACTAAGAGGTTTTGAAAATTACTTAGAAGAGTTTCCTAATGGTTTACATGCGTTACAAAGTCATTTCTATCTAGCTCAACTTCAATTTAAAGACAATAAAAAAGAAGAAAGTATCTCTCATTATAAATTTGTATTAACCAAAGAACGTAATGAGTTTACAGAACAATCTTTAGCACAATTGTCTCAAATTTATTTAGAGAAATCAAATTATAAAGACGCTATACCAGTGCTTAAACGTTTAGAGACTGAAGCAGATTTCCCGCAGAACATTGTCTTTGCCCAATCTAACTTAATGAAAAGCTATTACCAGCAAGATAATTATGAGCAAGCTGTTTCCTATGCAGAAAATGTATTGGCAAACTCAAGTATAGATACTAAGGTTAAAAATGATGCGCATATCATTATAGCAAGATCTGCAATGAAAACTGGAGATGAAGCTAAAGCAAAAACGGCTTATGCTACGGTGCAAAAAACTGCTACAGGAAAGTTAGCTGCAGAAGCTTTATACTATGATGCTTATTTTAAGAATAAAGCAGGTAATTACAAAGCCTCAAATGAAAGTGTACAAACCTTAGCTAAAGAATACTCAGGATATAAAGAATATAGTGTAAAGAGTTTATTAGTTATGGCTAAGAACTTTTATGCTTTAGAAGATGCATACCAAGCTACTTATATTTTAGAAAATATCATTAACAACTTTACAGACTACCCTACAGTTGTAGATGAAGCTAAAGCAGAGCTAATTAAAATTAAAACAGAAGAAGCTAAAACAAATGCAGATGTTAACACTAACGGCAACTAAGTTCTTTAAGATGTTAAACACTCAAATTAACCTACACCTAACAAAAAATCTAAGTCTGGATATGTCCAAATTAAATATAAAATACCTAATCTTAACCATAGCTATATTGGCAAGTTCTGGCCTTATAGCTCAAGAAGATGACAAAGAAACTATTGGTTCTGAAACTGTAGTTGTTGTAAAGCCCTACACACCATCTGTTAGTGATGCGTTTAAAGTAAAACAAACGCCACAGCTTTTAGACTCTATTACTTTGCAAAAGAAAAGTATTACTTATAAAATCTTTTCTGTACCAGTAGCTTCTACATTTACACCTACAAAAGGAACTGCAGCTAGAGTAGAGAAAGCAAGACCAATTCAGGCTTTTGACAGTTATGCAACTTTAGGTGTAGGAAACTACACATCTGCTTTTGCAGAATTTTACACCAATTTTGAGATTAATCGCGGCGAGAACTTCGGTATTAATTTTAAACATAACTCGGCTCAAGGAGGCATAGATGATGTTTTGTTAGATGATAATTATTACGACACTAATCTTGGTTTAGATTACTCTTTTAGAGATAGAGATTTAAGCTATACAATTGGTTTAGATGCGTTGCATAAGCAATATAACTGGTACGGTTTTTCTAATAACATTATAGTTACTAATGACAACCTTAATCGTACAGATGTTGTCCAAAATTACTTTGGAGCAGGTTTAAGAGCAAACTTAAGTTTAAATGACAGCTTCTTAGATCAAACAAGATTTGGCTTGTCTGTATTTGGAGATAGTTATGGCTCTTCTGAAATTAATGCCACTTTAAAACCAGAAATGGAATTTGAGATTGCAGGCGAAAAGATTCAAACTAACGTAAGTGTAGATTACTTAAATACTAGTTTTGACCAAAATTACGAAGGCACTACAGACCTAGCCTCTAGCTACCTTAACCTTGGCTTAAGCCCAAGCATCTTAATATTAAGGGATGACTTAGAATTAAATTTAGGAGCTTCTGTATTTTATAGCTTAGATTCAGAAAGTAGTGAATCTAACATATTTGTATATCCTAATATAAATGCAAGCTACAGACTAGCTGGCGAGTATTTTATTGCTTATGCTGGCTTAAATGGAGAGCTTAAACAAAATAGCTATAAAGGATTTGTAGATAACAATCCATTTGTATCTCCTACTCTTGCAATTACGCCTACAGACCAACAATATGTTGGATCCTTAGGAGCAAAAGGTAAATTAAGTGATGTTATTAGTTATAATATTAAAGGAAGCTACGCTAATGTAGAAGCACAGCCTTTATTTAAATCTAACACTAATACCTTTCCTTTAGGAGGTTTGTTAGAAGACTATGAATATGGTAACAGCTTTGGTGTTGTGTATGACAATATTAAAACAGTATCCTTTTTTGGAGAACTAAACTTTGATATTACAAAGGTGCTACGATTAGGGGTTAATGCTGAATATTTTAGCTACAATACCGACACCCAAGAAGAAGCTTGGAACTTGCCAGAACTTAAAGCATCTTTATTAGCAGACTATAAAATAACTGATAAATTTACTGCAGGCGCTAATCTTTTCTTTGTTGGAGAACGTCAAGCTCAAGCATCAGATTTTGATATGAGTGGTAACCTTACCACAGAGAACATTACATTAGATTCTTATATTGATGCTAATGTGCAATTAAACTACCTTATAAATGATCAATTATCATTCTTTGTGAAAGGAAACAATCTTTTCGCTGATAGTTACGAGAAGTGGTTAAATTTTCCTGTTTACGGTATACAAGGAATGGCTGGTGCCACCTACAAGTTTGATTGGTAATCAATCAATATAACATACATTAAAAATCTAGTTCTTCACAGAACTAGATTTTTTTTAGTAATAACACATAGGCATAAAAAAAACGCTTCAGAAAAACCTGAAGCGTTTTATATATTTAGACATTACTTAGATTATACAATCTTGTAACGTTTTCTATCAACTTCTTTTAAGTAGATTTTACGTAATCTTAAGTGGTTTGGCGTTACCTCAACATACTCATCTTTCTGAATATATTCTAAAGCCTCTTCTAAAGAAAACTTAATTGCTGGTGTAATCTTCGCTTTATCATCTGCTCCAGAAGAACGTACGTTAGACAGTTTCTTAGTCTTAGTTACGTTAACAACCATATCATCACCACGAGAGTTTTCGCCAATTACTTGACCTTCGTAAATATCCTCACCTGGATCTACAAAGAAACGACCTCTATCCTGTAACTTATCTATAGAATAAGGAATAGCAGAACCATTCTCCATAGATACTAAAGAACCGTTTTGACGTTGTGGAATATCACCTTTAAGTGGTGCATATTCTTTAAAACGGTGTGCCATAATTGCCTCACCAGCTGTTGCAGTAAGTAATTGGTTACGTAATCCTATAATACCTCTTGAAGGAATAATAAACTCACAAACCATACGGTCACCTTTAGCTTCCATACTTGTCATCTCTCCTTTACGAAGCGATACAAACTCCACTGCTCTACCAGAAACTTCTTCTGGAAGATCAATAGTTAATTCTTCAAAAGGCTCACATTTAACACCATCAATTTCCTTAATGATTACTTGTGGCTGCCCAATTTGTAATTCATAACCTTCACGACGCATTGTTTCAATTAATACAGATAAGTGAAGTACACCACGACCAAATACCATAAACTTGTCTGCACTGTCTGTTTCTTCAACACGTAGTGCTAAGTTTTTCTCAAGTTCTTTAGTTAAACGGTCTTTTACGTGGCGAGATGTTACAAACTTTCCGTCTTTACCAAAGAAAGGAGAATCGTTAATTGTAAATAACATACTCATTGTTGGCTCATCTATAGCAATAGTTTTTAACCCTTCTGGATTTTCAAAATCTGCTACAGTATCTCCAATATCAAAGCTTTCTAATCCTACGATTGCGCAGATATCTCCAGCTTTTACTTCTTCTACTTTTTTACGGCCAAGACCTTCAAAAGTATGTAGTTCTTTAATTCTAGCTTTTTGTATGCTACCATCTCTTTTTACAAGAGAGATTTGCATATTTTCTTTAAGATGTCCTCTTTGTAAACGACCTATTGCTATACGACCTGTGTAAGAAGAGAAATCTAAAGATGTAATTAACATCTGTGTTGTTCCTTCTTCAATTTTTGGCGCAGGAATATGATCATAAACCATTTCTAATAATGGCTCGATATTCTCTGTTGGTTTTTGGTAATCATCACTCATCCAACCTTGTTTGGCAGAACCGTAAACAGTTGGAAAGTCTAATTGCCACTCTTCTGCACCAAGCTCAAACATTAAGTCGAATACTTTTTCGTGTACCAAGTCTGGAGTACAGTTTTCTTTATCTACCTTATTTATAACTACACAAGGCTTAAGGCCTAAGTCTATAGCTTTTTGTAGTACAAAACGAGTTTGAGGCATAGGACCTTCAAAAGCATCTACTAATAATAAAACGCCATCTGCCATGTTAAGTACACGCTCTACTTCTCCACCAAAATCGGCGTGACCAGGTGTATCAATAATATTAATCTTAATGTCTTTGTAGTTTACAGAAACGTTTTTAGATGTAATTGTAATACCACGTTCGCGTTCAAGATCGTTGTTGTCCAATATAAGATCACCAGTGTTTTCATTTTCTCTGAATAACTGACAGTGATACATAATTTTATCAACCAAGGTTGTTTTACCGTGGTCAACGTGAGCAATAATTGCTATATTTTTGATTTCCATAGGTCTTGCCTTATTTTAAGCGTGCAAATGTACTACTATTTTTTCAGTGTTTAATACTAAAATTCAGAATTAAAAAAGAGCCTGAATATACGTACCTTTGCAGCAAACAAAGAACCTATGAAACTTGATTTAATTCCAAGACTAAAGCATACAGATTCTAACAACTTCTTTTTACTTGCTGGACCGTGCGCTATTGAGAGTGAAGATATGGCTTTGCGCATTGCAGAACGCGTGGTAGAGATTACCAATACATTAAAAATTCCTTATGTTTTTAAAGGAAGTTTTAAAAAGGCAAACAGAAGTCGTATAGATAGTTTTACAGGTATTGGTGATGAGAAAGCACTTAAGATCTTAAAAAAAGTTTCTGACACTTTTGATGTTCCTACGGTTACAGATATTCACGAAAATAGCGATGCTGCTCTAGCTGCAGAGTATGTAGATATTTTACAAATCCCTGCTTTTTTGGTAAGACAAACCGACCTTGTTGTGGCTGCTGCCAAAACTGGTAAGGTTGTAAACCTTAAGAAAGGACAATTTATGTCTCCAGAAAGTATGCAACATGCAGTTAAGAAAGTAACAGATAGTGGTAATAACCAAGTTATGGTTACAGATAGAGGTACTATGTTTGGCTACCAAGATATGGTGGTAGACTTTAGAGGCATACCTACAATGAAACAATACGCTCCGACTGTTTTAGATGTTACGCATTCTTTACAGCAACCAAACCAAACTAGTGGTGTTACTGGCGGAAGACCAGATATGATTAATACTATTGCAAGAGCTGGAATTGCAGCTGGTGTAGATGGATTATTTATTGAAACTCATTTTGATCCTGCTAATGCTAAAAGTGATGGAGCCAATATGCTAGATTTACAATACTTAGAAAGCCTACTTACTAACCTTACTAAATTAAGGCAAGTGGTTAATACATTTTAGCGTTGTTTAAAATTCTGAAATGCTTCTGTAAGAATTGCCTTTACAATAGCATGATCTATATCTTCTAAAGTGTGAAATCTTAAAGATCTAAGCATTTTTCTGTTTTCCCCATCAATAAGGTATTGCGTATGTTGTTTTATATTAATACCATAAGGAATACCTAAATCGACATAAGTTTTTCTGAAATTTAGAAAGCAGAACATTTGTTTGTAGGCACCATAAAATGGCAAACTCCATTTGTAGGACTCTTCTACATCTTCTGAAATTGATAAAATTATAAACCTCAACTCTAGCAAAATAGATTGCCAAGGTTGAGGTTTTTTTAATATATAATCTTCAGCTGGATTCAATAGTTTTAATCTTTAACAAATTTTAAAGTCTGACTTTGGTTATTAATAGTAATTGTTGCAAAGTAAATTCCATTAGATAGCTGAGAAACATCTACCCTATTTGAATTAAACTTAGCATTATTTACTTGTTTTCCTTGAACACCAACAATTTGTAGAGATGCATTCTTTGTATCATTCTGTAAACCTTCTACATACAAATATTGGTGTGTAGGATTTGGGTATACATTTAACTGCAGTGCGTTATTGTCTTTAATTGATAATGTTTGACCTTCTTGAACAAACAAGGTTTCATTTATAGTCGGATTTAAAATAGTATCTACAATACCAGATGGCCAATAAATAGTTACACTTTCTATTTCTGTATCTGTACCTATTCCAAAATGTGCATTAAGAGAGCTCATATACCTAAAACCATCTCCACTACGTATATCTCGCATTTGAGATCCCATTGCGCTTTGTATTTCAATTCTTGCTCCTATACCATTCCAGTTACTTTGCACACCTTCTGTTGTAATTTTTAGCCAATTGTTATCATTACCATCATTCATGTAAATATTACCAGAGAGTATATCCAAAAATCCATCATTATTAAGGTCTCCAATAGGACCAGCTCCAAAGTTTACTATTTGTTGAGTAAAGGTCATATCTCCGTTATTAAAAAAGAAATTTCCAGAACCTGAGTAAATGTCTAAATACCCATTGTTGTCAAAGTCATGAGTTACATACTCTATGTCTGTATCTTCAAAATTCTCTAAACCTGTACCTGTAATAACATCTGTAAAAGTAGACTCGTCGTTACGCATAAATTTATGACCTCCATTAGTAAATGAACTGGCGCCAATAAACGCATCCATATCACCATCATTATCAAAATCTCCCCAAGCAGAAGACCAAGTTTGCACTGGGTCTGCCAAATTCATAGCCGTACTCACTTCTGTAAAATTACCACTACCATCATTCTCATGTAATTGATTAATGTTGGCACCAGAGTTACCTCCACGACATTTTGCTATAAACAAATCCATATCGCGATCATTATCGTAATCTATCCAAATGGAGCCGTAGTTGCCGCCATTTACAGTATCTCCTAATCCACCTTGATTAAAGGTTAGGTTCCCATTACCATCATTTATATAATACACATTAGGTTCAACATCATGACATACAAAGGCATCTAAATGACCGTCATTATTAATATCTACAAAATTAGAGCGTTGTGAAAACACATATTCTGACCCTGAAATTTGTGAGAAACCAGTACCAGAATCATTTGCTATCATAAATGTGACACCACTTGCACCTCCATATAATAAATCGTTGTAGCCATTACCATCTATATCTCCAGCAGACAAGCTCCACGACGGTGAGTTTTCTGCAGATGTAGTTTCGATGTTTGCTGTTGTAAAGTCACCTGAAGTTTGCTGATATCTGATATTAACATTGGTAGTGCTAATTGAAACGATGTCATCTAAATAATCGCCATTCATATCGACCAATGCTCTTTGAGTTCCATCTGTATCAGAACTAGTAGAAGTAAATGTGATGATTGTCTCTGGTTCTGCAATAACTGCACCTTCAATAATTTGAAAATCAAACCCTGAAGAATTCCATTTATTATCAAAAGCAATATAATACGTTGTACCTGCTTCAACATTAAATTGTGCTATAGATAAAAATCCAGTTCCTGCATCATCATCTCCAGAGCGGCACACTAAATCTCCACAAGTTCCAGTATATACATGAAACCTTGTGTCTGCCTGAGGATCTTGATTTTGGTTTTGGGATAGGTCTGTGGTAATTGTAAGCCCTAAATTTTCTTGTGCGGTATATGTATACCATTCGCCTGCTGTTGCACCACCACCATTAGCTGCACAAATTGGCGATGGCACTTCTGTTCCATCTATTGCATCAACTGTATATATACCTTCGGTTATTGCTATTGCACTCGCACAATCGTCTTGGGAAAACCCCAAGCTTGAGATGAGGCAACATAAGAAGCTTAAAGTAATTTTTCTCATAAGTTAAGTATTTAAGTTTAGTTTAGTTTCCTTAGTTGCAGGATGGCTCTAGGCTGTTTATCCATTCCTGTATTAACGCGGCACCTTCTTCGTGATTTACAGTTCTGCCTAAAAGTGGCATTCGTATAGCTTCATCTGTACTGCTTATTCTTTCATACAGTACCGATCTTGCTGCATTTCCCGATGCAATTATATGTGTAAACTGGTCTCCAATATTTTCATCAGGTGTCACACAAATTCCTAAATTTTCGGCTATTGCAGTTTCATTATACGCAAAGCGCATTGGCCTATAATCACAATGGCTACCTTCTGCATGGCAGTGCGCACAATTAATATCTATATAAGCTCTTACGCGCTCTGTAATATCTGCAGATGTATCATCCCACTTTACTACAGTTTGTATAGTTGAAGGGTAACTATCTAAATATCCTTGAAATTGAAATTTCTCCAATTGGTTCATTTCACCATCGGTATAGGCAAATATCTTATTAATGTTTTGAGGCTTAAGACCAATAGGAATTGGTTGGTCATTTTTTTTATGACACGTAAAGCATTCGCCTTCAGAAGGTATGCGATAGTTTATTGTTTGAGTTTCATTAGCATCGTTAACCCAAGTTATATCTGTAAAACTGCCATCCATATCTAGTACGGCATTGGTTTGATCTTCATTCCAAACGTATTCTGCAAACTCCCAAGTATTGTTGAGTTTATACATAACACGAGTCTCAATAATTTTTGTAGTGTTTGATGGCTGTACGTTTATGTAATAAAAATTCTTAATAAGCACTGTGCCATTTGGAAAGTCTAGAAGAGACGCATCTGAAGTATATGAAGCTGAAACGCCAGATGGCATCCAGATAAATCGTTTTTTCTTAGCATAATCTGAAAACAGTGGTGACTGTAAGTCGTAAGGCAGAACATCGTCCTGAGGAATTAAATTTGAAATGTCTCCTTGAAAGAAATTATAGTCAGATAGATTTTGATAAGGAACTTCTGCTGGATTAAAAATCACCAATGTCTCATTCTCTCCACCAGAATTACCATCATCTACTGGATCATCATCTGTAGGATCTACAGTAGTAGGTGGTTCTTCATAACCATCATCTTCTGAACAAGCAGTTATTACTAGTATAACACATAGAAAAATACATCTTAAAATGGCAAAGGGTAATTGTCTTAACATATAAATACTGTCTTTTACCGATAAAAATAGGTAAAAAAGTATAATGTTAAGTTAAATGCAATTTTTTAACGCGTTGAATGTCTTAATATTAATTACCGTTCACAAAATCTTGCAGATATTTAAATCTATCTGTTAGCGTGCCTTTACTTGTTGTCATTCGCGCTCTTTGCAAAACTCCATCCTTATCACCGTTAAAAAATGCTGGAATAACATGTTTTAAAAACATTTCACCAAAACCTTCACTGGCATCCTTAGGAAGTTCACAAGGCAAATTATCTACAGCCATTACTGTTATTGCACCTTTTTCATTATAAGGAACCTCTTGTTCTGTTTCTGGATTATAGCCATAAAAAGGATCTGCAATAGTAGATGCCCTAAGTGTTGATGCTACTGGACCATCTACATCACAAGAAATATCTGACACTAAATCTATATTAAATTCTGGGTGTTTAGCGTCTTTTCTAGTAAAGAGAAAAGGTGCATCGTTACCATAAAAGTGACCAGCAATAAACATATTGCTCACTTTCGCAAAACGCATAAAGTTAGATTTATAAGGCGTAGGATCATTATAAAACTCATAACGGTTACCTTCTTTTCCATCTATACGCGTATTATAGTCTAACACATCGATCATTGTGTATACAGGCTCGTCATAATTAGTAGTTAAGTAATCTTTTACATTAACCTGCTTAATTTTGAGATGATCTAAAATCTCTTTAGCTCCTAAAGCCACTTTACCTGTTCCAGAAAGTACTATTTTAATATTAGGAAGAGTAATCTTATCCAGTTCGGTTTTCATAGCATTAAGATCTGTAAGACCTTCTGCTTTTGGCAAACTAAACAGTGTATCTCTTAAGCCTAAAGCTCTAAAGCCATTATAAGCTCCAACCAAACCAGCATAGCGACCAAAACCTATAAGTCTTCCTCCATTTTCCTTTACAATTGTTTCATGATCATAAAGCTCTATTTTTTTGTCTAAAATAGAACGTAACAATGCTCTGTTATATGGTTGTTCCTTAATGGTATGACTGAAGAAAAAATACTTTTTGCTTGGTATAAGAGCACTTACAGGCACTTCCTTAACTCCAAGAAAGACATCAGCCTCTGAAACATTTTCAGTAACTGTGAAACCTTCATCTACGTATGCTTGATCTTTAAATATCCTTATATTAGAGGCTTCTACTATAAAATTAGCATCATTAAATGCTTTAGATGCATCTTTTAATTTAGATGGTGAAAATACCACACGACGGTCTGGCGGATTTTTACGTTCTTTTATTAAAGCGAAGGTTATGTTACTCATAGAATACTGTAGTTTTGTCGGTCTTAAAAAATAACAAGGCATTGGCATACCTTTTGCATTTTTGAAGGTGCAAAGGTATTATAATTATTCTACCTTTGCTTTAGATTTATTTTAAGGCTTTGTAATGTATGAGTCTTAGCGTTAGGGATTGAAGCTGTTACCGTGTAACACTGAAAGCCCGACCCGATTTAGGGTAACGCCCACATCTTTATTACACCATACTAACTGTATATTAATTGATGTGAAATATGTTCTTTGAAAGCAAAATTTTCAATACAAACTTGGGGTCGACTGGTTTTGACAGCAGGTCTAATTGAATAGTAAGCATGTCGAGCGCTGGGACACAGCTCGTAAATCTCATGATTCACACTTTTTTAAACGGCGAGAATAACTACGCCTTGGCTGCATAATCCGAATTACAGTAGGATTAACTTAATCACGTGTTAGACACGTGACCAAGATGTCTCGAGAAGGCCTTGGTTTACGGCGTTCTCACTAGAGGCACCGAAAAAGTAAACATAGTTTTGGCAGGATCTTGATGCCAAAGTGAACTTTAATTGAGAATAAGGTAGCAGTTGGTGGTCTTAAGCCGGCTGGTGCACGAAAATTAAATTAAGACTACACATGTAGAAAGCTGTTGAATTGCTTGTTTGGACGGGAGTTCGAATCTCCCCGACTCCACCAAAAACCCTCGAAACTCTAAGTTTTTCGAGGGTTTTTAATTTTATGTGATATTATAGGTGACAAGTTTTATATAACTATCTTTTTTTTTAAAATAGTGTTTATAATCTCTGAAAGCGTTTAAGTTTAAGCAATAAAAAAATCCCCAGAACATTAATTCTGAGGATTTTTTTTTATTTAATGTAGTAACTACTCTTCTTCGTTAGAAATTTTAAGACCATCACTAGTTGAGTTGTCTTCTTCACTATGCATATTTTTACTATCTCTAGGAGTGCTATGTCCTTTTTCATTTTTTACATTTCTGTCATTTCCATTACTCATAATATTATTTTTTTAGTTTATAGGTTAATAAAAGCATATAGCCATTTAATAGAAAAGCTAATGCGTTAGTTATTATTATTGGAATATCATCTTTGAGGATTCCATAAACAGTCCAGAGTCCGACACCTGACATAATTATCATTAACATGCCTCTTGAGACATCATCAACCTTTTTTGACTTATATGCTTTAACAATTTGAGGTACTATACCACACATTGTTAAAATACCTGCGACGATGCCTAAAGCTGCTTCCATTAATATATTTAATATACGTCCTCTAATCTAGAAACACTATCTAAAGTGTTTTTAATATCTTGAACTTGTTGTGTAATTGTGCTTCTTAAATTATCAGGAATCTCTTTGTGGTTATTTAAAAACTCTTCGTAGTCTTCGATACTTGCTTTATCGCCACGAAGACATTCTTCTAACAACGCCTCATCATTATCTTGTGAGAGTGCAGTTTTCACGTTAATCCAAGTTCTATGCAAAGATCCTACAGCACTTCCAGAAGCATTATCATTAAGATCTGGGTTGTAAATTTTTAATTGGTTTAATAATTTACCTGCAAACTCTTTACGCTCAGTAGCCTGTTGGATAAAAAATGACCTTAATTGACTGTCATTAGCTTTATCTGCAACTTGTTTATAGCCTTTATATGAATCATTATTCTTTTCAATTATTTCTTGTATTGAATTGGAAATTTCTTTCTTATCCATATCTATAATTTTATAGTTAATAATTGTTCAACTCAAATATAAAAAGCAAATGTATTTTTACTAATATTTTAATATATATTAGGATTTTTCTCTAAATCCATTGTTAAAATAAAAGTTAATACTATAACTTTTATTTAAATTTTTATAATAGCTATAACCTTTGTAAGTTTACCTAGTTGCCCCTATTTTTTATTTATTTAATTATAGCCATTGGCATCATCTCTTCTTATATATAGTATTAAGCATCGTAGCAAAGAATGTTATGCTTTTCGGTTTTCTTATAATACTGTAATTAATAATGCGATTAAAAATCATCGCCTCATATTTTACAGTACTACATTTAAAACTTATTACGCCTTTAAGGATAGTATAACCTTAAAAGATCTTCTATCATTTTTAAACACTATAGTTAATATTAAAATCACACTGAACGAGGATATTAATAAAGAGCTTGAATTAGAGACAACTTCGTATAAACTTAAAGATCTTCCGAAGCTTTCTTCGTCTCATACAAAGACACTACAAAACTTTAGCAGATGGATGTCAGAAAAACGACTTGCACAGAATACAATTGACATTTATACTGAAGTTACTAGAATATTTTTAAGGTATCTTTCATTGAAACAAGCTGATGAGATCACTAATATTTGGGTACAGCGGTTTAATTATGATTACATTATAGGAAATGGATTTGGTGTTGCTTATCAAAACCAATGTATTAATGGCATTAAAAAATTTGTTTCATTTTTAGGGAAACCTTTAGTTCTGGACACTTTGGTTAGGCCTAAAAAGCCACAAAAATTACCTGTTGTTTTAAGTAAGGAAGAAATCTCTCAATTGTTTAACGTTATAAACAATTTAAAGCATAAGGCTTTACTTGCATTATTATATTCTGCAGGATTACGTATTGGAGAAGCATTGCAACTTACACCAGAAGCAATAGACAGTAAACGGATGCTTATACGCATTGAACAAGCAAAAGGAAATAAGGACAGGTACACACTATTATCTGAGAGTTTTCTTACACTACTTAGAATGTATTACAAAAAATATAAACCTAAAACATATTTGTTTGAAGGGCAGAATGGCGGCGCTTATACGTCATCAAGTGCACAAAAGGTCTTAAAACGAGCATTAAGAGATGCAGGAATTACAAGGACAGGTGTTACTTTACATACCCTTAGGCATAGTTTTGCAACACATTTATTAGAGTCTGGCACAGATTTAAGGTACATACAAGAATTGTTAGGGCATAATAGTCCTAAAACCACAATGATCTATACTCACGTAAGTAGTAAAAGTTTACAAAACATTAGAAATCCGTTTGATGAACTTTAGATTTATATATATTTACTTGCAGATAAGCGGAACTCATTATATCGAAAACTTCCGCTTATCCGACCTAAATCAAAAGCTATGCGGAACTAAGTTCCGCATATAAACTAGTTGGCAGTAATGTGGAAAAACGAGATAAATTGAAAAAAGTATAAATATGGACAGAAAAGAATTTTTAAGAAACACGGCAATTTTAGGTGGAGCGACAATCCTACCAATGAACAACGTTTTTTCACAAAATGTAACGGAAAACGGAATTGACAGATTAGTGGACAGTAATGGAAATTTCATTCAAAAATCACTTCCATACAATAAAACTTTTTTGGAGCCACATATGGATGAAGAAACCTTACATCTGCACTTTGAATTTCATCACGGTGGAGCAGTAAAAGGGGCAAACACAGATTTGATTAAAATTAAGGAACATCTAAAATCGGGCGATTTAGACCAAGTGGATTTGTGGACCCGAAAGTTAGCTTACCACTTTTCAAGCCACGTGCTTCATTCCATCTTTTGGACGAACTTAACGAATAAAAAAACTGAACCCAAAACTGAACTCTTAAAACAGATAGAAAAGGATTTCGGTTCATTTGACAAACTGAAAAGCTATATCGGGAAAATATCAAAAACTGTAGAAGGAAGCGGTTGGGGTATTTTGGGTTACCAACCTTATTCGGATAGCTTGACATTGTTACAATGCGAAAATCATCAAAAATTAACACAATGGGGAGTTGTTCCGATTTTGGTGATTGATGTTTGGGAACACGCCTATTATTTGAAATACAAAAATAAAAGAGCCGATTTTGTTGATACAGTTCTTGAAATTATCAATTGGGACAATGTAGCTGACCGATTTATGACAGCAAAACGACTGACAAAATAAACACTACTGCCAACAATGGCTATAAGTAATTGCTTGTTCTCGCCTACTTCTGAAAATCCTCACGGATTTTCAGTTTGGTGTGTACTTGCAAAGTTAAGTGCTAAACCACGCAACTACTCATAGCCGAAACCGTTGCCCACAATTATGAAAACCACCTCGAATGAACCAAAAGTTTTTTGATAGTAAGGAATTCTCGGAAATTAAGATTTTTCAAATCAACAGGGATTTCTATGAATTAAAAAACATTGGAGGAGCGGAAAAAACGATAAATTTTATTGTAGATAAGCATCGTGAATTAGTTGACGACTTAAAATCAATCGGAGTAAAAATACCCAAAACCAATTTTGACGAAGTTGACTATTACTCTTATGTCTATAACGAAACCTTAAAAGATTCCTACTGGAAAAATTATCTACCTTCAACAATAGCTCAAAATCACAATTTTGATGTTTTAAAAATATCATTTGTTCTATTTGCTTCAATTAAAGGAGACATTTTCGCTATAGTTGGAGGTGGTGGAATAAGAGTGATTAAGAGGTTTATGAATAACCGTTTTGGTTTAGAATTCTACGAATATTTGACAATTCCAAAGGACGACATTGTCGTATCATTAACCGCACGTGGAATTTCAGGCAGAGTAGCCCAACAAAGCGGAATTTATAGAAATGGTAGAACATTATTAGACTCTTTAAAATTTACAGAAATACCAACTAAATTAAATTTGGTCTTAAGAGAAGATTTAAAGAACACGGTCTTTGACTTCGTTGGTTTTAGTAATGACACTATTTACACAGAAGTTGGTTCCTATTTTTTAATCAAACACGCGATAAAGTTCAAGTCTTTACATCAGATATTTAAAAAAATAAACGAAATTCATCGAAAACATAAACCTACTTCAATATCAACATTTACAAAGGTTCAAGACCCAACATTAGTCGAAGATGAATTTCAAAAGATTCTATTGAGCGAAGTAAGAAATGATATGCTTAATATGCTTGGACCAAATAGGACAGCAAATCCATATAAGTTTGATATCGACTTCATTCATCCGTCTAAAATTCAAGACTTTTATGAATGTAACAGATATGAATTAAAAACGAAAGGGCAAAGAACACCATTTTTTGAAACAACTGATAGAAACTTACTTTACAAAGAAGGTCTTAAACACCTTTTTGACAATACTAACGACCAGTTTGAATTTAGCAAAATGATTCTTGGTATGCGAGTTTATGGTTATCGTGACAAAACACGCAAGACACACGCAATGTTTTTACAGCATATAACTTGCGAAATAAAATATAATGGCAAACCTGTTTTTCAAATAGACAGCACTTGGTATAAAGTTAAAAATGACTTTATCAATAGTATTAACGATAGATGTATAAACTTAATTGATAAAAACATTTTAAGAAGTAATTTTTTAAATGTCTCTTGGGATTCAACGATTGCAGACGAAGGAGCATACAATCTAAAATATAATAATTTAAAAGACTATTATGTTTTTGACAAAATGCTTCCGGATAACATTGAATTCTGCGATATAATGTACGAAGATTCAAATACTATCTATTTGGTGCACGTAAAAGATGGTTTTGATGCAAAAATTAGAGATGTTGCAAACCAAATAACCATTTCAGCCAATCGTTTTTGGAACGACTTCAATTCAGGAAGTTCATCATATCTTTCATCAATTGTAGATAGTTATAACAAAAAGAATGCAAATAAAATTGACAAAAAAACATTCTTGAATAAATTCAACGTTAACAAAGAAGTTGTTTATGTAATGGCATATAAATCGTTGAGAGGAAAATTAAGCACGAAAGATAAAATTGAAAAAAGTAAGTCGAATATTGCAAAATACTCATTGATTCAATGTGTTCAGGATATGTCATCGCTTTATCCGATTAAGATATTTGACATTGCGGACGTGTAAATAACTGTGGGCAACAACGTGTATAGCTAATTGCTTTTCAGTTGCTTAACCCGAAGTTAAGGCGTATTTGGAAAGTCGCCAAATTTTTAAATTTGACGATTTCCAACGAAAAAAGATAAATAGTAAAATTTAAAAATCTGGCTTGTGGCTCAACCGAAAAATAATCGCTAATTTACACGCAACGAGCCATACACAAGACCGTTGGCAACAAGCTGAAAAAATGCACGATAAACAAATGAATATCAGAAAAATAAATATTCAAGACATTGAAAAGCTAAAAGAAATCGGGAAACTGACTTTTGCCGAAACTTTTTCTTCAGAAAATAGCGAAGAGAATATGAAAGAATATTTGGAAAGTGGATTTTCAACGGAAAAACTGACTGCGGAATTGACAGACCAAAATGCTGAATTTTACTTTGCGGAACTTGATGGAAAAACAATCGGGTATTTAAAAGTAAACGTTGGACAATCCCAAACCGAGATAAGGGACAAAAATGCACTCGAAATTGAACGGATTTATGTGTTGAAAGAATTTCACGGAAAAAAAGTAGGACAAATTCTTTACGACAAAGCAATTGAATTGGCGAAAGAAAAAAATGTGGAATATGTTTGGTTAGGAGTTTGGGAGCAAAATCCGAGAGCAATCCGATTTTATGAGAAAAATGGATTTAAAGCGTTTGACAAGCACGTTTTTAAACTTGGAACTGATAAACAAACCGACATAATGATGAAACTCAAATTGAATGAAAAAAAGCCAGTTGCCAACAATGTATAACCGCAATTACGGCGGATTCGACTACGTCCGAATCCACTCGGAATTGCTAACGCCAGTTCTCAACCGAAAAACATTAACTTTAATCCCGTAACTGACGGTTATACGAGACCGTTAGGTGCAACGTCCGAAAACTACTATGAAAAAAATCATTTTTATATTAAATATTCTATTCCTTTTCAACTCTTGTGGAACAAAACCGAAAGCGACAATTCAAAATAAGGAATCAGAAATAATAGGTATTGGAACAATTGATTTAAGCAAGAAAGGATTAAAACTTAAAATTGGACCTACTTGGTATGATAATGAATCTGTATTTCATTTAGTTTATGGAGTTACCAAACAAAATAATGACGAGAATTACATAACCGAACTGCATTTTAATTATGGTGGGAATATAGACTGTAAAAACAAAACTCTCACTGCAATATTTGACTTTAAAAATTCAAGCGAATTAATTCTTTCAGATTCTATTAACAAACTATTACCTGCCACAAAAGACATAATCCAGCGAAAACAAGAGAATTCAAATATTGAATTTAATTTCAAAAATCCGAGTCCTGGAATATTAGTTTTTGCAATTGAAAAAGTAAACTTAAAGCCGAACAATAAACAAAACAAAATTTATTTAAAAATTAAATCTCAATGCGAAGAGTATCTAAATCTACCTATAATTCTCAGAAAATATAATGTTTCAGAAATTGACGAATTAATAAATAATTACGTTAAAAATGAACTGAATTTATTGCCCGAAAACGAATTAAAAAATTTAAAAGTTATCTTTTCGCATAATCAAATCCATAAAACTGAAAAATTTTTCATCGATATGGTTGACCAAAGGAATATGCAGATTTTATCTTATGATTATGACTCGAAAGAATACATTTTGACTGATATCGAAAAAAAAGTATTAAAAAAAATAAAACGCAGCACCTAACAACGGCTATAGTTCATTGCTTCTGACTTTCCTCTCGGAAAGTCCTCGCAAATTTGCTATCTTCGGTTTACGGCGGAAAATTTTCGCGGATTTTCACGCAACGAAACCATAGCCAAACACGTTAGCACCAATTTGAAAAAAAACTGAACTTTGTTAAAAGCAATAGATGAAAATAATAAACGTATTTCGCCAGAAAAAGGAAGAATTGGATTTTGTCAATTATGTAAGAAAAAAGTTCGTGCTTACTGTGGAGAAATAAATATAGACCATTGGCGTCACATTAAAATTCAGAATTGTGATTCCTGGAGCGAAGGAGAAACAGAATGGCATCGTGAATGGAAAAAAGAATTTCCAGATGATTGGCAAGAAGTAATTATAGAAAAAGATTCTGAAATACACATTGCCGACATACTAACTTCCAGCAATTTAGTTCTTGAATTACAAAATTCTTCTATTTCGAGTACTACTATAAAAATCAGAGAAAAATTTTATGGTAAAATGATTTGGCTAATTAATGCTAACAAGTTCAAAGATAATTTTAGTATTAGTAGTGTAGTTAAAACTCAATTGAGACATTTGGATGACAATTATAGAGACTTTTTAAATTATGAACCGAGTGAAAGTTATGAACTTACGACAGCTAAAGAAGAGTTAGAAGATTTTGAAAACAAATTATATAATATTGATTATAAAATTTCTAATCTCAAAAATAAACTTAATGATTTAGATGAATTTTTAGGAGACTTTAAGGAAACATCTGAAAAATTTATTAGCTCTAATTATTACAATTCGCGTATAATGTATGACCTTGAAATATTGGAGCAAAAAGAACTTAAAGAAATCAATAACATTAGAGCACAACTTAAAGATGAGCTTGAAGCTAAAAAAAAATTACTTCGTATTATAGACAGTTTAGAAAGTTGTAAAATAGACAATTACTTAAATTATAAATTCATTGAGCCTAATCAAATAAGTTCATCCTCATTTGAAAAATGTGCTTTAATAGAAAAGGAAACAGAAACATCTTTGTTTCCAACTATAATAAAATTCAAATCAAAAATTGAATTCGAGAGAACAGCTAAAAATCAAAAATATCGATTGATAGTAAATCCAATAAGTAAAATTGAAAAAACCAACGAAGAAATTGCTGACTTAGAAAACAAAATTGAAAAATTAAAGGAAAAAAAAGCAGAGACTAAAAAGAAAATAAAAAAACAACTAAAGTCTTTCCTAAAAAAGAAAAGGAAGAAAATCAAGCACAAGCTAAAATTAAAAGAAACGAAAAAAGCAAAGATAAAAACTGCATTATCATTAAAGGAAGAAGACATTGAGTCAATTAAAAATATTGATTCTCAAAATAGAGCAAGGGAATATAACTCAATTACAGAAAGCCACGAAAAAGAAAGGTTTAAAGTGATGAAAAGATATAAAGGTCTGTATAACTATTATTGGAAATACAAAAGGAAAAGTTGGGACTATTCAGAAAAGAAAATTTATTTAGATTTTGAAAATGCTATATTTGAAATATTAAGCAATAATACTTTAAGAAAGCATAGTAAATCTGACTTTATAAAAATAGTAAAAAACTGGTGCTAACAACGTATATAGCTCATAGCTAAAAAGTTGATTAATCGAAGTTAAGGCGTATTTGGAAAGTCGCCAAATTTTTAAATTTGACGATTTCCAATAAAAAAGATAAATAGTAAAATTTAAAAATCTGGCTTGTGCTTAATCCGAAAATAATCGCTAATTTACACGCTACGAGCCATATACAAAACCGTTGGCATTAATTTAAATGAAACAATTCACAATCATATCAATTCTTATCTTTTTAGTGTCGTGTTCATCGACATTTAAGATTGTTGAACAACCGACAGAGTACTCAACAGTAATTGAAAAAGGACGAATAACTGGAGTTATATTTAAAGAAAATGGTGCTTGTTTTTTATGCCTTCAAGATAAAGAAAGATTCACTCCGACAATTGATGACATTCAAAAAACTGAGAGAATACTCGAACAAAATTTAAAAGAAGCGAATAAATCTAGAACGAACCAAGTTGACAATTGTCCAGTAATCCACAAAAAACTGAAATCATACAGAAGACAATACTTCGGTTACATTGACAGTAGCGGAAAGAAAATCATTTATATAACTTTCAATTGGAACAGATATTCGATTTTCGATAGACTCAGAGGATATTACAAAGACGAAAGTGAAAATTGGAAAAAAGAAAAGGAAATGGTATTGGACGGATGCAGTTACCATTGGGAAATAAAAATTAACTTAGACACAGAAGAGGTCTTTGAATTAGGAGTTAATGGAGTTGCTTTGAACGAAAGAAAAAATAAAAAACTAATGCCAACAATGTATAAATTCAATTGCGGCTGAATTTCCTGCGGAAATTCATTGCAATTTTCTATCTTTCAGTTTCAATCGGAAAATCGTACCGATTTTCCGCAACTGAAATTTATACGCTAACGTTAGCATAAATATGAAATTAAGACTGTGTTTTTTATTGTTATTAGGACTTTTATTAAATTCTTGTTTATTTGAAGATAACTCAAAACAGGAATTTCCAAAATTTGATTTTAATTCAGTCGAAAAAATTGAAATAAAGAAAGTTTTTGACTATCAATTTCTAAGGATAATTGACGAAAAAAAGAAGCTAAATAATTTTACTTCTTTCTTTATTGATTCAACTAACTATTTTAAAAATGAAAAATATAAATATGGTGGTAAAAGAGCTCTTTATCACTTAGAATTTTATAATAAAAAAGACACTCTTCAATTAACTATATATCCAAAAATTGACAATACCAAAACAGAAATTGGATTTTTTGGAAAAACGATATCTAATTATAAGGAGAATGGAATGGGGCGAAAATTCCATCGATTTTTTATATCGAAAAAAATATTGGACTTAATCGAAAACGAAAATTAAATACTTATGCTAACAACGTGTATAGCTCATTGCGGCTGAATTCCTAATCGGAATTCATTGCAATTTGCTATCTTTCGGTTACGGCGAAAAATCCTCGCAGATTTCCCGCAACGAGCCATACACAAACACGTTAGCACCAATATGGACATAAAGATATTATTAACAATAATCGCATTGATTTTAGGAATTGTATATTTTGCAATACCAAGAATCTATAAGTATTATTTTAAGCGACCTAAATTAATAGTCGAGATTGAGCCCAACAAGGGATTGACAAGTTCTCAAACTTTTATCAGATTCTCATCGAAAAACCCAGTTGGTGTTCCTGTTAATACACCTGAAGGAATTAGCATCTATGAATTTGAATGGAAATTCGATTTAATTGTCAGAAATAATTCAGAAGTCAATGCATTTAAAATCAAAATGTGTCAGCATAAAAACTCAAACTATTTAACCTTTAAAAAATCAATCAATCCAAACAAAGCTCTTAAAGCACACGAGAGTGAAATTATTCCGTTTATTTTCAGTAAAGTTGTTGAAACTAAACATAAAGATAGAGCTAGTCATTTCCCAAAAGTGCCTAATGAATTTAAAGACTTGATGCTACATCTAGAATATGAGAATGAATTTGGAACCAAGTTCTACAGCAGATATTATTTCAATACTAATGAAACCATATTTAACAAAGTCTCAAAATCTGAATTAAAATTCTGGTGCTAATAATTTCAATCTGATGACAGATAAAGAAAGAATCCAAATTTTAATTGACCAAGCGAATAGCTTAAATCTAAAGTCACTAATTCCACAAGTTGATGAAATTCTAAAGGCAAAAGCTTTTGTTATTCAATCAATTTATGACACAAAACCTGATTTTGGAGATGGTGAAGTTTTTCTTGAAACACTTCTTATAAAAATGAACTTCACTTCTAGAAGTGTCTTTGAATTATCCAAAGGGATAGATTTCTCATTTCTTGGTCGCTCTGATAAAGCACAAATAATAGATAGGTCTTCAATTTACATTTTAACAAGGTCAATTATTGAAGCGTTCTTAACTTTAGAATATTTATTTTTTAATAACCTTGAACGTGAAGAACAAATTTTCAGATATCATCTATGGAGAATTTCAGGGTTTATGTCTAGACAAGATTTTGGTAAAACCACAAATAAGAAATTTTTAGCCAAAATGGAAAGAGAAAAAAAAGAGATTGAACAACTTAAAAAAGAAGTAAAGAAAAGCCCTTACTACCCAAGTTTGAAAAAACAAGATTTATGGAAATTAGACAAATTTGGGTTGCCTCGAATTATGAGTTGGTCTTCTTTACTTAATCATAGCATTTTAAACAGTTCTCATTTCGACAAATTATATAAACTCTATTCAAACTATGCTCATTCAGAATTTATTTCAATAATTCAACTTAATGAAGGTAAATTAAGCTCTACCGATAAATTTAATATTGAGACGACTGTTACTTCTTTAAATAATGTTAGAATTTTGAGTTGTGTCGCAATAATGGAATTGGTTAATAGATATGATTTTGCCAAAAAACGATATTTAGAGATTGATGAATCACTTCGTGTTGCTATTGAATTCTGGGATAAATTCGGGAGAAACAAATAAATACTGGTGCTAACAACGTGTATAAAACATAGCTATTACAGGCTTTCCTAGAGGTTTTTGTATATTTACAAAGTACGCCAAATTTTTTATTTGG
>TARA_R100000655_G_scaffold43191_3_pt1 | contig 23718 bp, 45 predicted proteins | sample TARA_R100000655 | Tara Oceans TARA_R100000655 (sample SAMEA2622497) | marine metagenome | biome: marine biome (ENVO:00000447); feature: deep chlorophyll maximum layer (ENVO:xxxxxxxx); material: "saline water (ENVO:00002010), including plankton (ENVO:xxxxxxxx)" | depth 90 m
CACATGTCTATGATGTAGTTCAGCTAACAGTTCATATAATGCCATATGATATTGTGCATCTCTAACTTTAGCAAATCCATACTTTTTTTCTTCTTTATCAAAGATTGGTAAAAAGTTTAACCACATATAGTAATCTCTAGTTAAATACCATACTTGTTTTTTACCTATATATATTACACCTTCTCTACATTTTTCTTTTTCAAAATTCCAATATTTAATATAGTCTTTAGATCTAAAAGGTTTATTACAATAAAAACCTTGATCATTAAATATTCTAGCCTGTTCATTAAACAGCAGAGCAGTACCATCAAATTGATACTGCCCTGGTTCTATAAAGATTGTAAGAAGAAAATCTATAAAGTCATCTTTAGTTTTAAATTCTCTATAAGACCATTCTCCATCTTTGTATGTAGGAATTTTTTTATACATCTTTTATTTTAGCAATAATAGTAGAATCAGAAAGAACTAAATGTAATTCATCTTCATGCATAAATTCAATTTCATCAGTCATAGCCATAAGCCATCTAACTGTATCTCCTATTTGAAGTTCTTTTGTAACTTCGTCTCCTCTAGCTACAATAACTCCTTGTGGAGGTTGTTTCTGTTGTGATTCAGGAAGATATATCCCACCTTTAGTAGTTGTCTTCTTTTCTACTGGTTTTACTAAAACCTTTTTTCCAATTGGTATTACTTGCATAGTTTTAAAATTTAAATTTATAATTGATCATAAGCTAAACCCTGACCACCGCGGACAGAGCTTTGTTGTTCATTTTTCATATCAGTATATGCTCCTTTAAAGGATTGTCTTATTTGATCAAACTTAGCAGCAGTATTAACTAATGCAGTTAAATTACCATCTCTACCATGATCAATAGCTGTAGTTTCCATATACCTTGCTAGTCTATCTAGCATACTTTTTATTCCCTTATATGCTCTATATGTTGGAGTTTCATATAATTCTTTACATGTATCTATAGCATGCCTTATAGCTCCATCTTCTGATGATTCTTCAAATCCTATTTCTTCTATAATAAGATCTTCTTTTTCATGTTCAGGAAGATTAAAAAAAGGATTTAAATCAGGGTCAGGACATGTCATATAAAATACATATTGGTATACAGATAAATATGTATCTGGATATTTTTCCATAATATTTTTTAAAGACTTTAATGTGTAACAATGTTCACTAGGAACAACCTTACCATTTTGTATATCAAATAATTTTATTAGCATATTGGGTTATCTTTTAACCACATTATAAGACTTTGTACTTCATCTTTTAAATATGGTAAATTATACATTTTAATTTCTTTTATTATAGGTTCTCCTTGATCATTATATTTGTTTATTGGATATCCAAATTTATCATCTTTTTCTTTTTCAAATATAACATGTTGAACTGTTAACTCTCCTATTTTAAGTTTAGGATTATGTTTTTTAATAACATAAGCATATAAACTTAATTGAAGATTATAATGTTTAAGATTGCAATCATCTAAATGACTAACAGGATTATACATTTTTGATGTTATACCTTCCCAATTAGTAAATCCTTTTTGTTTTATTTCTTTGTTAGTTTTATAATCAAGAATATTTATTTTACCATTTACTATTGTAACAAGATCAGCTTGTCCACATAATCCAGCAGATTTTAAATAAACAAAATGTTCTGGGTAAACTCCTTCAGATAACTTTTGTTCTGGTGCAATTTTTATTCCATTTTGATCTACTATAGGTTTTATTATTGGAACTTCTGTACCATCTCTTTCTATTGTAGAAAACTCTAATAATCTTTTTTCTCTTTCATCATGATACCAATTACCTAAACCTATAGCTCTTTGAGATTCACCATCCCAAGCAGCTAATATTTCTTTTGGTGTCATACCATACCATTTAGATCTTTTATTTTTAGAAGATTTTTTAGCTTGTTTTTCTGCATCAAATTTAGGTTTAAACATTCCTACAAATGATGTTACACTTGTCCATTTAATTTTATCTTTTTCAAGATCTTCATTAAGTGTTTCATATACGTGTCCGTCTGCTTTAAATATTACTGGCATCTTTTTCTTCTTTTATTTGTTCTTTTAACATTTTTTCTGATGCAGGATCCATAACTGCTTTCCATTTTCCTTTAGGACAATCAGATGATAAAGCTCTTAATTTAAGACCTAAACTACAACCACAATCAGCGCAGCAAGGTTGAGTTCCATTAACTGCACATTTTGATCCTACATTATCTAGTGCTGGACACATTGAGCATTCTTGCCATCTTAATTTTGCAATAGCTTCAACATCTTCATTTTTAAAAATTTTGTTTTTAACACCTTCAGCAATTTGTTTTACATTACCAAGTGCGCTTATTAATTTATTTATTCTCATTTTTAAATTTTTTCTTTTTACTTATTAAAGTATTTAACTTTTCTAACATTTTTTCCATTTTTTCTAATTTAGCTTTTACAGGTACATATTTATCATAATCTTTATATTTCATTTTTTGAAGATTACCTGCTATATCTTTATTTTTTTTAATTGCTTTTTCTAGTTTAGTTTTTCTTAAACTAAAAGTACCTAAATTAGAAACAGATATTGAAGTATGTTCTAAATTAGATAATGTTTTTCTTACTTTTGCATAGTAAAATGTAACTAAATCATCTACAACATCTTTATGCACACCAACCTCTTCTGAAACAGATTTAAAAAAACTTTTATGATTCTTTGGTATCAACTCCTAAAATTTTATAATCCAATAAAATAGTACCTTCTGTTTGTATATTCATACTATCATTTAAATATATAGTTTTTTTATTAGATCCATCTTTAATAATTAGTTTTTTCTTTTCTGCTTTTGCAATAGCATTTCTACAAGACTGAGAGCTTTTAAATATATTTTTTTTAGATATATACTCACAAAATTCTGTTAACTCTTTTCTTCCTTTTTTAGCTAATTCACATAAGCAATTTAAATCAGAATTACTTATTTGTATATTATTTAAAAAGCAATAAGTAAGGATTTGGTATTTAATAACCTCATCCTTACTTGTTTTTACTCTTTTATCTACTTTATTAACTACAGCCATGTTTGTAATAGTTTATCACTTTCTAGTAGTGTATATGTAAAATTATTATTCCATGTATCTCTAGCTTTTCTACAAATTTTCATAAATAGTTTCCAATCATCATTACTTGCTATTACTTGACAACCTGCAGACCATTTATCTACTTGTGTAGATTTTTTTCCAGCCCATTTAGTTGCTCTATGAATATTAATACCAAATAAACCTTCTTGCACAGAATCTTCATTTAAGTTATAATATCCATCACGGTTATTATCTCTGTAAACTTTAACAGGTTTTTGCTGACCTAATGCTTCATATCTACCTTGATGTTTTCTAATTTTATGACTACTTCTATACTGTCCAGGTTTTAATATAGCAACACCTTCCTTTCTCATTATGTTTTCAACCCAATGAGTTCCAGGATCTGTTGTACAATCAAAACAATGGAATTGCCATTCACCATCTACTTTATAAGACAAAGTGATCTTGTCATCAAATCGGTTTGTAACTTTACCTTTTGTATTTGAGTTTCTTATACCCACAATATTAAGGTTATAGTCACCTTTTTCAAACCATTTGTAATCAGTCATTTGCTTAATAGTTTGTTCTATTTGTTCACGTGTAACTTTTAACATAATTAAGTAGTTTTTTTAAGAGTTCTTTTTTTAGCTTCTAATTCCTCTTTGCTATCTTTTTTAATTTGCTCAGCTAAATTTCTAGCTCTAGTTTCTATTTCTGCTTTTTGAGCAGCATCAAATTCTTGTTTTGCAGCACTAGGTGCATCAGGAGGTCCAGCCATTGCATTTTGTACAAACATTTGAGCTTGTAATCTTTCAGCACGTACTTTTTCAATATCTTTTAAAAGAGTTTCATACTCTAATTGAACTTTTAAAGAAGGAATATGATCATTATAATACTGAGTAATTTCTTCTCTCTTAGTTTCCAGTTCTTCTTTTGTAAGTTCTGGGTTTGGATTTTCATTTGCCATTTTATAAATTTTTAAATTAATAACTAGGCAAATATATATAAAAAAAGTTTAAATAAAAAAAGTTTAATGAAAAAATTAATTATACATCAAATGATCTTACTATTTCATAGTTAAGAAAACTTGCTGCAGTATGTCCAGTATCTGTTGATAATCTTAGTTCAAAAGTACCATCATATGAAAAAGGTGTTTTATCAAATATATCAGCACTATAATTTACTCCCATTCTAAACCATGCTCCAGTACCTCCTAAAATATAAAAATCATTAGTTCCGTTTGTTAACCATAATCTTAATCTAATAGAACTGTTATCAGTATTATTAATTACTAAAGACTTTACATCAAGTTTTGTTGTTGAAGTATAGGTATTTCTAACTGGTCCTATTACGTTTGTTGCTCCTCCTGTATGATTAGTCTCTATTGTTTTCATTTCTTATTATGTTAAAATTTGTGTTCCTGTATATGTTACTGGAGCTTTACCAGTAATATCTGTAACAGTCCATATTAATACTGCAGTTCCTTTTTTTTGTCCCTTTTGTGGAGGCATTAATCTTACTTGTACGTCTAAAGAAACTCCTACTGCTATAGTAACTGTAAGACGTGGTATATTATTTCTATTAGTTGCTATATCTGCTATGTTAGTTGAAATCTTACCATTATTAACAGTAATATTTGTAGCATTGGCATCTATTCTTCCTTTTTCTTCAGTTCCAGAAAATTGTCTTAATGCATCAATATCATTTGAAATATTTTGTATTTGATATGCTAATGCTGCTAATTCCGGATGTGAATCTTTCATTTCTGAAAGTGTATTAAGATGACCCTCATCATAAAGAGCTTTTAGTTCATCTTTATCTGATCCTGTCATAGAGTGTATTGTTCCTGTTTCTTTTGCTGTTAATGCCATAATATTAATCTGTTAAAGTTACTGATAAGTTTGCACGTCCATATATTTGCGTTCTTATATTTCCTGATCCACTTGTTTGTCTCATGTAAAAAGTTAATGCATCTCCTACATCTAAAGTTCTATTAGCTGTTGTACCATTAAATGTAAAAGTTTTTTTGTATGGAACATTTTCATTATAAGTTGCAGAAGCTATATTAGTTGCAGTTACTGCTGTTAAAGTTACTGCTGTTGTTGTTCCATCTCTTAAAGTATGTTTTGTAAAACCAAACTCTTGATCAGCAGTTGTAGGTGTATAAGTAGAAGAAGCCCAATACCAAGAAAATAAAAGTGAATCTAATAAAACCTTTTCTGTGGCTACAAAACATGGCATTCTAGCTGAGTATTGATCATAACTTGTACTTAATGTAGTATTAGGAGCAACTCCACTTCCAAAAATAGAAAGAGTAGATGTACTACTTGTAGCCCAACTACTAGCATTCCATAAATAGAATTGATAAGAGTAAGGACTTTCTATAGAAATTATTTGTTTATAACCTTTAGATTGTAAAGCAAAGGTTCCGCTTTCTTCTGGTAAAACTATTGCTTTATCAGCACTTACAACATCTGGAACTTTAACTGTAATACTATGAGAACTATCTTCATCTTTAAATACTAAATTAGCTCCACCACTTCCATTATTTCCATATAATGTTGTAATACCAAGTTGTATTTTAGACATAGGGGTAGCACCATCCTTAAAATCAACATCTCCACCATCAGCATTTATTTCTATATCACCGGCAGAATCTAGTATAATAGCTGGTGCGGTTATTGCTACTTCAACTGGAGAAGAAATTTCAAGTTCTCCAACAGTACCTGGAAAAAGAGATGCAGGAGTATTTCCACCTTTTCTTAAGTCTATACGTCCATTAAAAGCATCTAAATCTATAGGACCTGCAGAATCAATTGTAATTCTACCATTAGCACCTCCATGATCATTATTCTTCATTATAACTGTTCCGTCAACTCCATGATCTATTCTAAAAAAGTTTCTACTATTATCTAGATTCTTCATAAAGAATACATTATCAGTAACTATACCATTAGGATTAGCAAAAAAACTAAGCATTTCTGTCAAACTTCCAACAGAACTTCCTCCTCCAGGATTAGGAGCCTTATGACCCATAAACGTATAATATCCACCAACTCTTGCTCCTGTACCACTACCACTACTAAACTGCATTCTTCCTGCTCTTATATCTGTACCAGCACCACTATTACCATTTGTTAGAAAATAATCTGTTCCCCTATTTCCAGTAGATTTATTTGGAGATGAAAGATTACAACCTATTGCAACTGTATCTCCTATTACTGCTGTACCAATTGTACCAGAAATTGAATATTTAAAAGTAGCTTCATCAGTAACTGGACTTGTACCACTTCCTGTAAGTACACTATTAGAACCTAAAGTATTTTTTCCTGTACCTCCGTTAGTTACTGGTAAAATACCTGTAACACCATGAGTATTATTAGCTGTACCATCAAAACTTACAGCAGATGTACTAGCTAAATCTGTTTGAAAATCTCTTGCTGTAGCTAAAGCTGTTGCTGTAGCAGATGTACCAGAATATCCTGCTGAAGTTATACATCCTAAAGATGTACCATGATCTTTAAAGCATATATTACCTGTATCAGCATCTAAAGTTATATCTCCATCTGCATCTAATGTAATATGACCAGTCATTGCAGTATGATCATGACTACTTATTGTAAATGCTCCTGTATTAGACATTGCTAATTTAGCATAATCAGCAGTACCACTAGCAATAGTATGTCCAGGACCATATAAAGTAAATGAAGATTCAGTAGTGGCAAGTTGTTGTAATGTAGCTAGATCAAATATATTTTGTGCCGTAACACCACTGGCTCCTAGTACATTTGAACTTTTAAAAGTAAATTTTCCAGGAGTACCTGTTCCAGTACCTAAACCTGCTCTAAAATCAATATCCCCTCCAGCTACATCAGTACCTGCTCCATTACCGCCTATTAAAGTTAATTCACCTCCAGCTCCAGTTGTATTAGCTGATCTTTCTATTTCCACCCTGCTAGATGATGCATTAGTGCCTAATGTTAAGGTACTACCTGAAAATCTAAGTCTTCCTTCAGCAGTTAATGTACCATTACCGTTTGATGTTAAAACTTTATCTGCAGCATCACCAGTAATAATTTCTGTAATATCTAATTCTATTGTATCTGCAGCACTACCATCCCATGTAGATCCTCCAGAAGTAAGATCTAAACCAGTTCCTACAGTTAATGCATAAGGTGTAGCAACGCCATTAGGTACCCAACTTAATGCACCACTTCCGTTAGTTTGTAATACTTCTCCAGCATTTCCATCAGTAGTTGGAAGAGTTAAAGTGTAACTATAAGCATAGGGATCTGGTGGTTTAATAAGAACCCCACCAATTAATAGATCATCAAAATATTGATGTTTTCCTAACCATCTCATTTTTTAGCAAATTTCTCAACGCCGCTAATTCCAAAGCAGCCAAGAACTACCCAAACAAATGAATCATAAACAAATTCATTAATTACTAAGTCTTTACCTACCCAGCCTGTTACAAGATCAGCAACCATTATTAAACACATTATTAAAAAAGCTACAAAACCTATTATAGACTTTTCATTCCAATTGTTATTATCTTTAAATATATTCATGATGCAAATATAATATAAATTATCTAGTTAGCAAATTATAAAACATTATTAGGACCTATTTGCATTCCATAAGGACAGCCGCAACCTTGAACAGAACCTCCATGCCCTTTTTTATACTTGCTAACTCTACCTTTTGTTTTCTTTTCTTTTTTAGCAGCAGCTTTTTCTGAGTCACTTAATTCACTCCACGTAGAAGGAGTATCTTTACTTACTTTTTTTGTAGGTCTAAATGTAGTATCTCCACCACTATAATCTTTATCACCAGATGGTGTTCTCCAATCCTCTTTAAACCAACGTCTAAGAGCAGCTCCTTTTGCAGATTTACGTACAGCCATTATTTTTTCTTTTTATTACCCCAGTTAGCAGCACCAACTTTACGGCATTTAGCTAAGGCACCACTAGCATATGCAGATGGCCAAACACTATATCTAGATTTTACTTTACTATAGCATGCATCTTTAGTTGCACCACCTTTCTTTTTTTTATCTTTTAAAACTTTTTTAAGTACACTCATAATTAACAATTCCACTTTTTTAGAGATAGACTTAATCTGTCTTTCCCTGTGTTATTACTAGGTTTTTGTCTTTTTCTCATACCGCGCATTCTAGCACAAAATGATTTTTTTCTTTTTTTCTTTTTACCTTTAGGGTTTTTTTCAGTTACAGGAGGTTTTAAATTATCTCCTTGTTTTTTTGCAGATGCCCTGCCTTTAGCATTTAATCCACCAGAAGGACTTTGACCTTCTTTACGTTGCCATGCAGGAGTAGATCCTCCTTTTTGGTACATACCTGGCACACGCATGCCTCTATCATTATAAACTGGATTCATCATTTCTTTTTCTTTTTAGGTTTATCATGCCCCCAACCTTTAGCACTTAAATCTAAATGTTCTTGGCAAGATTTTGTCATTTTACTTTTACCAGTTTTAGAATCATACATCATATGATTTTTATAACCTTCACAATTTACTTTATTTGCTATTTTTCTTTTTTCTCCTCCTTTTTGATATTTTTTAGAACCACCCTTACCATAGGTCATTCCAGCTTTTTTCATGTTATTTGGCATAATTTTAAATTTTAATTGTTAAAAACTTTTACGTTTACCTCCATCATATTTAACGGCATGACCTTCTTTTACGAGACAGTCATTTACGCAAACTTGAGTGAGTGTTTCTTTCCCAGCTAGTTTGTTTATATGTAATCTACCAATAACTCTACCAAATTTACCAAGCTCTGTAGATTCTAATTCAAAACAGTTAGCAGCTCCTTCCATTAATTCTTTTAATCTTTCTTTTGCAGCCAACCCTAATTTCTTTTCAACTTTATTTCTTGTTCTAGACTCAGGAGCGTTAATACCTCCTAGTCTTATTCTTTTAGTAACCTTAATATCAAAACCAAGATCTATTTCTGCATCAATAGTGTCACCATCCACTACTCTGATACATGTTGCATTATAATTATACATTCTTCAATTCTTTATTTTTTAACTTTAGCAACTCTGCACACTTTTCATAATCTTCATGATATTCAAAATGATCTATCATATCATCATAAAGATCTTCATCAGGCTCTTCACCTGGATCATGCATAAGCATTGCCTTCATTCCAAATTGTGATTTTTTTTCCATCAACACATCCATTGTTGTTTTTTTTGTAATTATAAGGTACGAGTTCTCAAACGCTCTATCAAGCAACATCTGCTCAACCTCATATTTTTCTGTTTCACTCATTTCCGGGAGGAAATCATCTGGATCCTGATCTTTAGACATAGTTTATTTTTTTAAGGTTGCTAATATAATGAAAAAAAATTGAAGAAGTAGAGACTTGTTAGTTATATAACTAGATTGGGCCCGCCCTAACAGAGGTCTCTATAATCTTCAAAAAATGTTACGGAGTAAGATCGTTGCCAGCCTCATCATTAAGAGCTCTTCTGTCAACGTTAATACTAGCACATGCTGAAATACTTGACGAAAGGAACTCACCAGCACCTTGCGAATCTGCAACCGTAATAAAGCCACTTGCATCAGCAGATCTTTTCCATGCAGGATCATCTCCGCTAAAACCAGAGTTAATTGCATTTACAATCTCTTTAAATACTGCAGGGCCTAAACCCGAAGCAACAGTTAAAACAACTTCAATGTTACCTGAAGTCTGTATAACTGGATCAGTAGCACCAATAGCTCCGGCTGTCAATGTTTTCTTTTGGGCCAGATGTCTAATAACGCTCCCGTCAAATATTAAACTAAGTGATAAAGCTGTTTTCTTACGCATAGCTAATAACTTATCTGCACGAACACAGATACTGTTATCATTAGCCACCCTAAAGAATAGATACTTATCACTAGTTCCATAATTTATGTTTGCCATGATTAAAAATTTTAAAGTTAATAAATATTTATATACTTGTTGTTTTTTAAATATACGCCCCCGTCAATTATCTACGATGTTATAAAAAACCCAATCACACACAATATCAAGGTTAATATATTATTTCAAAGGGCAGCACAAACCTTTTTGTAAAGGATGGGTATGCCCCAAAAACTCTTTCTATATATATAATATAATAAAAAATTGTCCCATATAAAAACAAAAGTTGTGTGTTTTGCATTCTGAGTGGGTCCCTCTGTGCTACTCCCCTACTTAAATTCGGTGGGCATGGTGCCCCCATAATTAAATATTTATAAATTAAAATCTTAAAACAAATGAAAAATTTATTAGAGCTTGGTAAACAAGTAAAACAATGGTACGTTCACTCAATTACAGATAAAGGTATGATTACTTTGAGATCTACAATTGATAAACCTACAGAGAATGTAGTGGAATTCTTCAACACTGATACAGGCAAGAAAGAGAAGTTATATACGCCATCAGGCGGGGATACTATCTATGCTTGTGCTGTAATTAGAAAGAAGTTAGCACAAAAGGTTAAAGATCCTAACACAGGTAAGATGGTTAACAAGAGAGTAACTCGCACAAAGAAGGAACTTCTTGCATTAGCTTACAGTAAGAAAGGAGAGAAAGTAATCCAAGTAGGTAAAGAACCATTAGGTCCTAACGGTGATCCATTATTTGTTTGGAAGAATGAAATGTGCATGGACACTATTGTTGACAAGGAAACAGGTGCTAAAACCAAAGTTCCTTCTGATACTTTCCAATGGCTTAAGTTTAACTCTTAAGTCTATTGCCTGTAGTTAATTCTACAGGTTTTGGTGAAGAAGATGGATTATACATACTGAAAATAAAAGAATGAGGTATTTAATGTTACTTGAGTACTTTATTCTTTTATTTTTTTGTGTGTGTCTCACAGTGTGGGAGTCAATATATCCACATTTTACCACTTTGTTACACATCCAATCAATCAACTCATAGTAATAATTAATATAGCTATAACTAGAGTAATGACTCAAGTAATGGCTCATATTACCAAGAACATAGGTTATTGTTCTCTCTCTATAGGATAAGAGACATAGTAACCGCAACTCAATAAATAATAACTCACTTAATAGGTAGTGGCTCACCACTAAAATAAAAATGGCAAATCTTAAATCAAAACTAGTAGATGAACTACTAGAATTAACAGCTGATAGTCCAAAGCCTAACCTAGATGGTTACTTAGACTATAAAATGTTTTTATATACTTTAACTACTAACCAATTGTTAGATAGTATAGAGTATGAACAAAAACAATTAAAAACCCATTAAAGGTGACACCAGTGTCATACTAACAATACCAGAGTATTAAACCTTTGGTATTGTTGTTAATGGTATAGTTGAGTAGACAATCATGTCTATTCTGTTTGAGTGAGTAGCGATTGAAGGGATGATTATAGCTACTTCATCCCTTTAGTCCAGCTTGCTATTTAATAAGAATCACTAATTTAATAGATAATAATAAGATGAATATAGAAAGAATAACATATAAACTGATAAGTGATACACTTGAAAAAGGAGAAATTACTCCATTCATAGTAAAAATGATGATATCGTATCTTACAGATGAACAAAGAGGTACAATCCTAGATGAAATAGTAAATGAACTTCCATCCATAGAATATAAAAAAGATATGAAAGTATGGTTTAATCCTAAAGATAATACATATGATCTTAAAGGTTTGTTTGAAGAAGATATGATGAAAGATAAAAAACTTATGGATGAACATGGTAATATTAAAGGCACAATTATAGATGATTGTAGTTATAAAGATGGAGTTAATCCATATGCAACAGAGTATAAAGTAAATGCTTGGATAGGGTATAATGATGATGGATTTGCTAATACTAAAGAAATAAGAGTAAAAAGATCTAATATTTTAGCATTATGGAAGCCTTTGGGATAGTAAATAAAGATGTAGTTACTGATCCAGAGCTATCAATACAAGCAAAAGGTGTGTATGCAATCATATGCACCTTTGCTAATAAAGAAAGGTCTTGCTTTCCTTCAATCAATACAATTGCAGACTTGGCTAACACACATCCAAGAACAATTAGTAGAAAATTAAAGGAATTATCATCAAAAGGTTACATACATAGAAAAGGTAGAAAATTATTTTTAAAGTGATAGCTATACTACTATTAATTATTATTAGTAGTGACTGAAAATCATTAGGTAATATCTGTTCAATCACATATATTTGCGTATGATTTATCAATTACCAAATGGACGTATTATAGAAATGAGTCTAGAAACTTATCTTGATCTTGATGATGATGAGATAAGAGAACTTAATGGTCTTGGTAAAGAATTCACTTCAGATATAACTAATCCTTTTCACAAATCTACTCTACAGTCTAATAGGACTGAGAAGCCTGAAGAACCAGAAGTATGGGAATTTCAGGAAAGAGAACCAAGTCTTGATGAAATCAAGGATATAGAAAAAATGGAAGACAAGTACTTCCATCGTGATGACACGTAGTCATCAAAATTAATTAATTATTTATAAACTCAAAACAAATTTTAAAAAGATGAAAAATCAACAAGCTGTCAGCATACAAGCTGATGAACAAGGAAACGTAGTAAGAGTATCTAATAACAACCCAGAATTTGGTCATGTTAGATTAATCCAAAGCAAACGTGTAATAAGAGGTGGATGGGTAAACAAAAAAGAAAGAAGCGCATTATTACAAGGTACAGTAGAGGATTTAACTGCATGCAGCTATGAAGCTGGTGAAGTATTAGATGGAAATATCATTATAAAAGAATCTTTTACACCATTTAATAAAAAGAAACCAGAAATGCATCTTAAAGTAGCAGGTGACAGTGGTGTTACATGCAAAGGTGTAGATCAAGAAACTGGTGAAGTAAGAGACATTTACAGAACTACTGAGTATGATGACACTGGTCTATTAAAAGATCAGTTAATTCCACATGTTAATGGTGATGAAATTAAAGCAGCATTAACTGGTGAAAGTATGTCTAAATCAGACTTAAATGATGTTCTTGCAAAAGGAACAAAGAAAACTAAGTCTAAAGAGACACCTGTAAAAGAAGAGGAGGTTATTGAAGAACCTGCTGAAGAAGAAGTAGTCATGGAAGATGAAACTTTTGAATTATAATTAATACATCCTGAGTAAATACGGTATCTGCAGTACCTGTTAATAAGCTTAAGTATTTACTTGTATCAGTCCTGGCCAGTGTTAAATAAGGTAAAAGAGTTGGATTAAACTCCAATGTTCCCTTATTTAAACGAGAGGTACCAGTGGATGTATAATTATAGGAATGATCAACCTTAACTGATCACACGTAATTTTAATAGTATTACGTTTAAATTTTTTTTACTGAAGAGGGAGTGACCGGAACCGGTTGCTCCTTTTTCTATATATAAACCTTTTAAAAATTAATAAAAATGCTCACTCAAGAAGAATATCAAAAAATAAAGCCTGGTTTAGATAAACTAGACGAACAAAGACAAATTGCAAGATACACATATTTAGGTATCTTAAATGAATATCAATTATACTTAAAAGAACCAAAACAAAAACTCGTTTACACAAAACTTAATCCACATCAACATTTCTTATTTAAAAGAATATTACATGGATTAAAGATGTATAAGCCAAAAGAAATAGAGACTATGCATTGGGATAAAAAGAGAAGAATAACTAAAGTATGGAAGCGTGGTCAAAATGTGATAAATGAGTTTAAACAATACGTTGCTTGGCAACAAGTTAAGCCTATTTTTCGTATATTTGCTCAATCAGAATTAGGTAGAGAAATATATGAAATGCCATTTGAATATTTACCTGATTATAGGAACAGAATGACCTTACAAGAGTTAGGTATAAACTATGAAGACTTGATCTTAAAGTTTATAGGTTTAAAATTGTTACCAAAAAACTATTTAAGTTTAAAATGAGACAAAAATCTAAAAAAATGCAGAGAATTGATGCAAAGTATAGTCAATTGAGGAGGGTATTCCTCACTGATTATCCTTTGTGTCAAGCTGCTCTGCCTAAATGTACTAATAAATCCACTGATGTACATCATAAAAAAGGTAGAGGTATACATCATAATGATGTAAATACCTGGTTATCAGTATGTAGAAGCTGTCACAATTGGATAGAGTTAAATCCAATAGAGGCAGAAGAATTAGGATTTTCAATTAAAAGAATATGATTAAATTATTAAAATACTTAGCAACAAGTTTACAAAAGGAAGATTTATATAATCTTGCAATGTTTTTGTCAGATAATCCTGACGTTATAGATCAAGAAACTTTACTACATGTAATAAATGAAGTTAATGACTTTGAAATGCATGTATTACCACAAGAATTAAATGAAAAACTTGATAAAATTCAAGAACATTTTAATGAAATGGATAAACATGAAGAATTACATAAAATATTAAAAGATAATAATATAGGTTTAAATTAAATGGAAGTGAAAGAAATCTCAAGAGATAAAGTACAATCAGATGCTTTAGATGTAGCAATAAATAATAATAGAGCAACGCTCGGTATATCTATGGGTGTTGGTAAAACAAGAATTGCTATCCAACATCTAATGAAACTATATGATCCCTTTATAAGGGTGTTAGTTGTAGTTCCAAAGTGGTCTGTAAAAGACTCTTGGGAAGATGAATTACAAAAGATGGGTAATCTTAAACTTATACATCATATAGAATTTTCAACATATTTATCATTAAATAAACTTAATCCACTAGACTATGATATAGTTTATTTAGATGAATGTCACAGTTTATTAGAAACACATGAAACATTTCTCTCTGAATTTAAAGGTAGAGTATTAGGTTTAACTGGTACACCACCTAAATCCGGTGAGAAATTAAAGATGGTCAACAAGTATTGTCCTGTTAAATACACATTTAGTGTAGATGATGCAGCTGATAATGATATACTTAATGATTATCAAATTATAGTACATGAATTAGAATTATCTAGAGTAAAAAATGTTAAAAAATCTACAAAAGATGGAAGAACATGGTATACTTCAGAACTATCTGATTATCAGTACTATACAGGTGCATTGGGTGATTCTCAAACACCAAAACAAAGACAATTCCTATCTATTATGCGTATGAAAGCCATGATGGACTATCCAACCAAAGAAGCATATGCTAAAGGTTTGGTAAAAAACATAGGACAGAAATGTATTGTCTTTGCTAATACACAAGCACAAGCTGATAGAATGTGTCAACACAGCTATCATTCTAAAAATACCGCATCAGAGGATAACTTACAGTTATTTAGTGATGGTAGAATAGATAAGCTGTCTTGTGTATTACAATTAAGTGAAGGAGTTACTATACCTAATTTACGTCAAGGTATTATTATGCATGCATATGGTAATGAACGTAAGTCAGCACAAAGAATAGGACGTTTGCTGCGCCTAAATCCAAGTGAAACTGCAACATGTCATATATTATGCTATAAAAATACTCAAGATGTAAAATGGGTAAACTCCGCACTTAATACTTTTGATAAGGATAAAGTTAAATATTATAATCCACTAAATAAATGATAGAATTAATTACACACGGTATAGCTCTTATTATTGCAATAGGAGCTGGTATCGCAATAGGAATATATATAACAACACAAATAAGTTGTTGGATAGATAAGAATATAAAAAATAAATAATATGGGGTTAATGAAAGAGATTTACCTAGAAATGATACGTAGAGAGTTTCAAGGTACACCACATGAATTTATGAATATATGGTTTAAAGAAAATAATATAAAAAGAAAATACAAAAAAAATGCCAAGAAACACATACACAAAAAAAATTAATGAATGGGATCTAGATATAGAATATAATTACGTACCAGCTGAACCATCTACACATGACTATCCAGGTTATGGATCACATGTAGAGATAGAGGCTATTTACTTATGGAATGAAGACATAAATGTATCAACAGATGAACAAGTTGATATGTCTGATTTTTTCTATGAATTATGTCCAGACACAATGAGAGAGTTAGAAGAAGAAATAGTAGAAGATCATGAAAATTCTTAAATTATGATTAAGTATTGGAAAAATTTAAATGAAGAAGATAAAATTAGTTTTATAATTGTATCAATAACATTGATATTATTAATATCATTATTTGCTTTAGCAATATTATGAAAAACAATTTTTTCTCAATATTAAAGAAAGTGGATAGGAAGCTCATCCATACTATAAAGGCTAAAGGTACACTCTATGACAATTGGATCAAAGAGTTACCTGAAGGAACTAAAATAGAAATATTTGCCAGTGTATCTGGTGAAGATGGAACTAATGCACAACTTGCAAAGATTCATGCTATGATTAGAGAATTAGCTAATGAAATAGGTCATACATTTCAAGAGTTAAAACTTGAAGCTAAAAGAAAAACAGGTTTATGTTTTGTTAGAGATAAACAAGAATATTGTAAATCATTTAAAGATTGTAGTAAACAAGAGTTAAATCTTGTTATACAAGCATTAATAGAGATGGGGGATTTTACGGGGGTTAACTTGAGGTAGAGATATCTTCTCCAAACTCTTTGTTACTAAAATCCCTTACATCATCTATTACTGCTTCCATAGTTTGTTCATTCATATTATTAAGAACATTAGTTAAACTTTCTTTAACTGTTTCTTTAACAGCAACTGTTTTTCCTTGATCAGCAGCTTGTAAATTTATTTCAGATAAAAGTGACATGAGTGTCCATACTGATTTATCTATAATAGTTATTTTATCTTCAGGTAGAAGTTTACCTTCTTCATCTCTAAAGTTTGCTTTAATTTTGTGCATAGTAGCAACTATTTCATCTGCTTGCATTGGAGCTAATATAAAATTTAGAGTATCTTCAATGGCTTTTCTAAAGTTTCCTGAGATAGGTATTTGAATTATAGCGTCATCTGGAATGATAACCGAAGCAATATCTAATTCTGATAATTTTTCTTTATTATCAATAGTATTTTGAATAAGCTCATTAGCTTTTTTAGTTTTTGTAATAGGTTTTATTTCCTTTGATTCTTTTTTCTTTTTAGCCATTATAAATAGTATTAATTATACATAAAGATACAATAAATTTAGTATCTTTACAAACCTTAAAAAATAAACCATGTTCAAAGAAGATATTTTAGAAATGACAAATGAGATTCAAAGATTTAAAAATGAATTTGAGTCAAAGTATGAAAAAAATATTAATATATTAGTCAGTGATAAATCTGACATAGTTGTCAATGTCAGACAATGGGAGGATGAGTTAATTGCAATGAAAGAAGCTCATCAAATAAAAACTATAGAAATACTTGAAAAACTAGTATTAGGAACAATGAGAGAATTGTATCCTGAATTTAAAGGTTGGAGATCTTTAGGTAAAGAATGTAGAAGAAGAGAGTTTGTAATATTCAAACAAATCTTTTGTTATATATGTAATAAAATAGGATTTACATTACAATACACAGGAGCATATATTAATAAACACCACGCAAGTGTAATACACAGTATTAAACAAACGGAAGGTTTATTAGATATAGGTGATCCACAAGTATGTGAAGCTTATGATAAATTAAAAGAAAATATTAGAAATTATGTTAGAACTATTCCAGAAGATATTAAAAGACAAACTTACACCGAACCAATTACTTCTCTTGTATGGGATTAAGAATAAAATCTCTTTTCCTATACAAAACAAACAATATGATGTAGGAGCATTAATTAAATTAGGTTTAGTAGTATATAAAGAAGGGCCAATGTATTCATTGACACCAAAAGGTAAAAGTATATGTGTTAAATATAATCAATACTTTAAAGTCTCTAAAAAGAGAACTACCACACAACTATTAGGTAAAGGATATGTAGAAATGCTTAAAATATACAGAGAAGCATGGCCTGCAGGTAAATTACCAAGTGGTAAACCAGGTAGACAAAATGTTAAAACATTAGAAAATGCATTTAGATGGTTTTTTGATACATATGATTATACTTGGGAAGAAGTTAGTCATGCAACAGTTATGTATCTTACTGAATATAAAGCAAAAGATTATATGTATATGAAAACTAGTCAATACTTTATATGTAAAACAGATAAATATAAAGTAAAGCATTCAGAATTAGCTGATTATTGTGACATGGTTCGTGATGGTGTTAAAATAGAAGATCAAGATTATTTTAAAGAGAAAGTAGTATGAGTAAAATAAAACCAGCATGGGACGGACAATATCAGTCTTTTAATGAAGCACTGAAATATATGCTTGCTAGGCAAAGTGGTAAAGAGAAATCTATACAAACACCATGGCCTAAGTTTAATGATGCTATCACAGATGGATTAGAATGGAACACCCTTACTGTTATCGGGGGAAGACCTGGATCAGGTAAAACTTTGATCAAGGATCAGATAGTAAGAGAATCTTTCATTCTAAATCCAGCTGAAGAGTATAGAGTATTAGAATTTAGCTTTGAAATGGTAGGTAGAACTACAGCATTAAGAGAGTTTTCATCTTTAACTGGTAAAAGTTATAAGGAATTATGTAGTGCAGGAACAAAACTAACTAAGGATACATTTGACAAATGTCATATATATGCTAAAGATAGAATAAAAAGTCCTGTAGATATCATTACTACACCAATGACTGTAAATCAAATGAGAGATCAAGTAGATATATATATGAATTTACATCAAGGTAAAAAGACTATTATAACTCTTGATCATAGCATTTTAGTAAAAAGAGCACCGTATCAAAATAACAGATTAGATATGTTATTTGAATTAGGTGAATTTTTTACTCAATGTAAAAGAGATTACCCTTGTATGTTTATATGTTTATCACAATTAAATAGGAATATAGATAATCCAGACAGAGCAGTAAATGGTAAGTATGGTAACTATGTATTAGAATCAGATATATTTGGTTCAGATGCAATGTTACAACATGCTGATACTTTAATAGGTATCAACCGACCTGCTAAACAAAAGATTAGATATTATGGACCTGATAGATATATAATAGAAAATGATAGAACTTTAGTATTACACTTTCTAAAAGCAAGAAATGGTGATACAAGAATGAGTTTTTTCAAAGCAGAATTTGAAAGAATGCAAATAACTGAGATGGATACACCACCTCAAGAACAAAGAAGATAATATATGACACCACAAGAGCGTAAAGCAAAAGTATTTGAATTAAGAAAAGAGCATCAAAGTTATTTTGAAAAATCAAATAACAAAAATGCATTATATATACCAAAGATGGCATACAGACCTCATGGTAAAGATGAGTTACATGTATCTTTCTTTCCAAGTGAATTACAAAAAGGTAGAGATATATTTACTGAATTTGTTAGTATTGATTATGACTCAGAAGATCCTAAAAGAACATTGTATTTATTTAAACACAATGCTCATTGGGCTGAAGAATATGAAATAGTAACAAGTAGTTCAGGATTTGAAAGACATATTGTACCTGTATCTGAATTAAAAGTAATTAATGATGTAACTGATAGAAATATACCTATTAAAGAACCAGAATTAGTTAAAAATCCAGAAAAAAGAGAAATAGTAGATGTTCTTATTGGAATTGAAAGAGCATTATTAAGTATAAATCAAAAATTAAGTAAATAATGGCACAATCAGTATTAGTTATAGCTGACTCCGGGTCAGGTAAATCAACATCAATTAGGGACTTAGAACCTAAAGAGACATTTATTATTAACATTGCTAATAAACCTCTACCATTTAAAGGATGGAAGAAAAATTATACAGTAATTGGTAAAGATAATTTAAAAGGAAACATGACAGCAGTGTCTAGTTCTGCAGGAATTATTAAAGCCATGATGCATGTTAATGATAAAATGCCTCATATAAAAAATCTAGTAATAGATGATTGGCAATATATGTCAAGTTTTGAATATTTTGACAGAGCCAATGAAAAAGGATATGATAAATTCACTCAAATTGCAGCTAATTTAGCACAAGTAGCTAAATTACCTAAAGATATGAGAGATGATTTATATATATTCTTTTTGACACACTCTGAAGAATCAACAGATGTGAATGGACATAGAAAAGTTAAAGCAAAAACTATTGGTAAAATGATAGACAACACTTTAACTTTAGAAGGTTTATTCTCTATAGTTTTATTTGGCAAAGTAGTCAAAGATGAAAATGATAAGTTAAGTTATGTATTTGAAACAGTTAATAATGGAGAAAATACTTGTAAATCACCAGACGGTATGTTTGATGATGCACGTATAGATAATTCATTAAAAGTTGTTAAAGATGCAATTATTGAATATGAAAATTAATTAAAAGATGAACGAAACAAATTTAAAAAATAAAGTTATGTTAAATACTAAAGACATGTCTGCAGGAAGTGGACGAACTAAACCAGTTTTAGAACCAGGTAATCATGAAATAAAAATTAATTCTATTACCTTAGATCAAACACCGTATGATGCTGATTCATACAATATACATTTACACGTAGAAACACAACCAGTTGGTGGTGATTTTGAAGGTTTCTTTAGAGATTATAATAATCAATCATTAGGTAGATATGATGGTCAAGTTGGAAGAGTAAGAATAAGTCCTTTTCCATTTAAAGACACTACATTACCAAGTGGTAGAGAAATTAGTAGAGATCAAGAGATTCTAAAACATATGATTACTCTTGCTGAAACATTAGATATGAGAGATGGATTAGATTCTATTGAAGCAGAAACTATAGAAAAGTTTATGACTGAATGTAATACTTTATTTACAGGTGAAAAAGGCTCTAAGTTTATAAATATGTGTATAGGTGGCCGTGAATGGGAAAATAAAGAAGGTTATGTAAATAATGATCTTTTCTTACCACGTATATCTAAAGATGGTATTGCAATGGAAGCAGTAGATGCAGAAAACTCTAGATTACTTAAGTTTGATCGTGCTATGCATGTAAAAGCTTTAGTTAAGAAAAGTGTTAATCCAAATGGTGCTGAAGAAATACCATTTAAAGCAGACTCAGGATCAGGTTCTGATTTTGAGCTTTAATAATTATATTAATTATTAAGTTAACAGGAAGAAGGGAGGTTTAATCAAGTACCTCCCTTTTTCTATTAGCCATGATAAGTACAAAGAATCTCATATTAGATGGATCTAAAGTTCCAAGTACATGGGTGTTTGAGTTCTATCTGGATTTACCAGAAAGACTAAACGGACAGAATGTACAGATTAAATCTGTATTTCATCCTACTGAAAGAACTCCAAGCATGTGGGTATTTGTGGACAAAGGTCAATATAAATTCAAAGATTTTTCAACCGGTAAAGGTGGTAATAAAATTGATTTAGTTAAAGAACTATTTAGTGTAGATTATTCTAAAGCAGTATTTAAAATAGGTCAAGATTATAATAAATTTATCACAGAAAAAGGTGAATATTCTCAATCTACTATAAAACCAGAAGCTAAATATAAAGTTGATAGTGTAAAAATAAGAAATTGGAATAAATATGATAAAAGATTTTGGTTACAGTTTAATATAGGTGAAGATATATTATATAAATATAATGTAAAACCACTTGAATTTTACCATATGGTTAAAGAAGATAACAAGATAACTATCCAACAACCTTATATATATGGTTACTTTACTAAGAATGAAATTTATAAGATTTATCAACCAAGAAATAAGAAGTTTAAATTTATCAAAGTTAAACCTCATCTTCAAGGTATAGATCAATTAGAATATAAACAACCTTATCTTGTTATATGTTCTTCTTTGAAAGATGCAATGTGTTTAAAACAATTTGGATATAATATTGAAGTTATTGCACCTGACTCAGAGAATACTATGATAAAACCATATATTATTGAAAATCTTAAGAAAAAGTATGAAAAAGTTGTAACTTTATTTGATAATGATGTTGCCGGACATGCAGCTGTAAATAAATATTTACTGCATTTTAACATAAAAGGCACATGGTTAGACAGTAGCAAAGACATTGCTGATCTTGTAAAAGAAAAAGGCTTTGATACTGCTCATAAAGAAATTAAAGTTAAACTTAAAAATGTTTTATGAAGTGGTTTATACCAGGTAACGTTCCAAGTAGTAAAAATGGAAGAAGATGGACAGGAAGATATTTTGTGTCCAGCAAAGCAACAACTAAATATAGAAAAGCAACAGCTAAGTACTATGATCAGTTTAGAAAAGGCTTTAGGAAGCAATTATCTAAACTAGAATTACCGGTAAAAATATCATTTAAGTTCATCAGAGGATCTAAGCATAAGTTTGATTATATTAATCCTGCACAGACAGTGCAAGATGATATGGTTAAACATCATTGGATAGATGATGATAATTGTGAAAACATTCTACCTGTATTTGAACCTTATGAATATGATAAGGAGAATCCAGGCGTAGAAATTAAGTTAATTAAAAATGGAAACAAAACTAAAAAGAAACCTAGCAGTTCAAGTGATTAAAGATCACAATATATCAAAAATAGAAATAGATTATAGTGGTGGTGGTGATGACGGATGTTTAGATGCAGTTAGATATGAAGACATTAATGGTAATAATATTGATGTTAAATTAGATGGTGAAGTAGAAGCAGAATGGGATGACTTACTATATAATATGTTAAGTGAAAACATAGAGTGGGATTGGATTAACAATGATGGAGGATACGGTCAAATGACAATTGATTGTACAAAAACTCCATGGAAAGTTAATATTAATCACACACAACGTGTTTGTGAAGATCATTATTATGATTGTGATTTTGATACTGAAGATAAACAACATTTCTTTTAATGGCACACCCAAATATTCATGCCAAATCTTCTGTAAAGAAGTTTGGTGGGTGTCCTGATGATTACATACATATACATAACTGGTTAGATGCAACAAAAAGTTGGGTGGGCAATCACTTACACAGAATGTTTCGTCATCACAGTGAAGGTATATTTGAATGTGAAAGAAAATTTGGGCCAGTATTTAAAAATTCAGATGGTAAACCTGTTTATACAAGATATGTTGCAGAGCAGCATGTAAGAGAGGATTGTAATAACTACATTCCCTCTGCAAAAGAATGGTTGGACAATATACACAAGGAAAAACTACCCTTGTGGATGATTAAAACAATGAAAATCAATGATTAGTTTAAAAGAATATAAAAAATTAAGAGAACTCCTCCACGGATCTGATGAAGATTATAACGTAGGCTGTGAGAATATAAAAAACATGAAAGAAGTAACATCTATTACAAAAATGCTATTTGCTAAATCTTTAATGTTTGGTAAAAGGCAAGACTTTTGTGAAAAGTTTAAAATAGACTACCATAGTGTTAAAGAATGGAATGATATGTTTAAAGATCTTAATGATACTTTAGGTATAAGAATTGAACAAGAAATTATAGAGTTTGAAGTACACAAACAGATGCTTCCTGTCTTTACAAGTACTTGGAAGTTTATTAAAAATGTTAAAATTGAACTTGATTGGGATCATCAGAAACCAATTGAACCAGTTAGTAAAGAAGAACAACGTGAAATAGACAATATAGCAAATAATTTATAATGGATATACAAGATAAACTAGCAAGAGCTTGTAAGTCACTAATATTAAGAGAGCCCTTTTATGGGCTCTTTTTAATTGGACTTA
>TARA_R100000655_G_scaffold28617_1_pt1 | contig 23466 bp, 27 predicted proteins | sample TARA_R100000655 | Tara Oceans TARA_R100000655 (sample SAMEA2622497) | marine metagenome | biome: marine biome (ENVO:00000447); feature: deep chlorophyll maximum layer (ENVO:xxxxxxxx); material: "saline water (ENVO:00002010), including plankton (ENVO:xxxxxxxx)" | depth 90 m
CACGCCGAAAAATAAGAGAAAAAAATCGAGGTTTTTGAGATGAGGTCGGAAGAAGCAAAAATGCTGAGTTTGAGGTTCAAGGACACGATTCTGGCTATGCGGGACTACAACCCGGCAGAAACCGCGTTGATTGATCAACTGGCACAGCAGTTCAGAGATTGGTTTGAGGCAAGCGTGATTCTTGACGAGCAAGGTTTGATCACCGTTGGCAGTCAGGGACAACCCCGAACCCATCCAGCACTGGACATCAAAAACAGTGCGTCTGACAGAATGGAACGCTGGCTGCGTCGGCTTGGCTTGCTGGACGAATCCCCAGAAGCGGTGGATGCCCTGGATGAACTGAAGAAGGAATTGTTGGCTGGATAAACCACCCACTGATCTTGCCGGATTCGACCCTACCCAGAATGCTGATGGTTACTCCTTCGATGCCGAGAAAGCAGACAGGGCAATGCGGTTCTTCGGGTTGTGCTTGCAACACCAAAAGGGCAAGTTCGCGGGCAAGCAGTTTGAACTCTTGGACTGGCAGAAGAATCTGATAGCCACAATCTTTGGGTGGGTGGATGACCAAGGCCTTCGACGGTTCAAACGTGTTTGGTTGGAAGTCCCCAGGAAGAATGGCAAAAGCACATTGAGTAGTGGGCTTGGGCTCTACATGCTCTTTGCTGATGGCGAAAAGGGTGCAGAAGTTGTCAGTGCTGCCTCAGACCGGGAGCAAGCCAGGATTGTGTTCGATGTTGCTGCTGGAATGGTTCGGGCTGATCCCCTGCTTGCTAAGTCATCGAAGGTGCTGCATAACACAATCCGTAACACCATGAGTGGTGGCACGTTCAAAGTCCTGTCTGCTGATGCGGGGACTAAGCACGGTATGAACCTTTCTGGCCTGATCTTTGATGAAGTCCACACCCAGAGAAACCGTGACTTGTGGGACACCCTGCATACCAGTCAGGGTTCAAGAGAACAACCCTTGAGTGTGGCTATCACAACTGCCGGGCACGACAGAAACAGTATTGCTTTTGAGCAGCATGACTATGCCGAGAAGGTTCGGGATGGTGTGATTGAAGATCCCAAGTTCCTGCCAGTGATTTATGCGGCAAAGTCTGGGATGGATTGGACAGAGCCAGAAACTTGGCGGCATGCAAATCCAAGCATCGGGACAGCCATCTCAGAGGAATACTTGGCGGAAGAATGCAAGCGTGGGGTTGATGTACCAGCGTTCGCCAACTCTTTCATGCGTTTGCACCTCAACATCTGGACTGAGACAGAGACAAGATGGCTACCAATCGAGAAGTGGGATGACCTAGGTGGTGGTCAAATCAATGAGGACGAGTTGGCAAAGCAGCCTTGTTGGGTTGGGATTGACCTGGGGGCTACCCAAGATATGACTGCTGCGGTGGCTGTATTTGCAACTGAAGGTGGATCAGTAACCGTATTACCGAAGTTCTATTTGCCTGCTGATGGTGTTATTGAGCGGGAACGGCGATATCGACAACCCTTCAGACAGTGGGCTGACCAGGGCAAACTTCGACTTACACCAGGAGCGGTCACTGATTATGACTACATCTTCCATGACATCCTTGAAATGCGTGAGAAGTTCGATGTCCAAGAAGTTGCTCTTGACCGCTGGAATGCAACCGATTTTGCGATCCGAATGGATAGAGAGAGCATCCCCGTTGCGTTCTTTGGACAGGGGTATGTGAGCATGAGTGCGCCAGCCAAAAGGCTTGAGGCATTGGTCGTTGGGGGGAAACTCCGACATGGTGATCATCCCGTAATGAGACAGCATGCCTCTGTCGCCTGCATTGAGACTGATCCAGCGGGCAACATCAAGCCATCAAAGAAGAGTAGTAGACATCACCGTGAGCATATTGATGGAGTCGTTGCTTTGTGCATGGGACTAGGCCGAATGATGGCACATCAGGGAACGGATGAAACCGCATCAGAAATCTATGAACAAGGGGGGTTACGTTGCCTCTAACAGATTGGTTTAGGCGAAAGCCAGAAACAGAAGAACGTCACATCACCAGCAACAACCACGTTGGGTTGTTTGGTTTGCCATCTACTGCGGGAGTGAGGATTGATGAGACAAGTGCTTTGCAGTTGTCCACGGTCTACGCCTGCGTTCGGATTATCTCTGAGTCGATTGCAAGTCTGCCCGTCCATGTCCACAGAATGACACCCCAGGGTGTTCGTAATGCAAACGAACTGCCATTGACGAATGTTCTTGGTCAACAAGTCAATCCCGACCTGACAGCGTTCATGTTCTTTGAACTGATGGTTTCGCATGCGTGTCTGTATGGAAACGCCTATGCAATCATTGAACGGAATGCCCGTGGTCAGGTTACTGGTCTTGTTCCGGTTGAGCCCGCATACGTTCAGGTGAACATTACTGAATCTGGGAAGGTTGCCTACAGGATCACTTCTGATCAAGCAGATATGGCTCTCCCGTCCAGCGACGTTTTGCACATCAGAGGCTTGGGACCAAACGGTTTGAAGGGTTATTCACCCATTGCTTTGGCCCGTGAGGCTATTGGTTTGGGGCTGGCTTCTGAACGGTATGGTGCTGCGTACTTTGGTAATGCGGCTATGCCATCTGGGGTGCTTAGTGTCCCAGGCAAACTGAGTGATGAGGCTTTCAACAACCTGCGTCAATCTTGGGAAAACCTGCACCGTGGAGCATCAAACTCTGCTCGTGTTGCTCTTCTTGAGGGTGGCATCGAGTTCAAGCCCCTAAGCCTTCCACCTAATGAAAGCCAGTTCCTACAGACCCGGAAGTTCCAAACCCTTGAGATTGCACGGATGTTCCGTGTGCCACCAACCCTGTTGGCAGAACTTGAAGGTTCATCTTCATACGGATCTATCTACGAACTCAACCGTGGGTTTGTCACTCACACTCTGACTCCGTGGGCTCGTCGGATTGAAAATGAATTGGAATCAAAACTCTTATCGAGTGCTGACTACAAGATCACGTTCCACTTTGAAGAAATGCTCCGTGGTGATTTGGAGAGCAGATATCGTGCTTACCAACTTGCGAGACAGGCGGGTTTCATGTCTATTAATGACATTCGTAAAGCAGAACAATTTGACCCCATTGGTGCAAACGGAGATGATTACCTGAGCCCGCTGAATATGGAAAGATTGCGGCCTGGGAGTGATCAACCTGATGAACGAAGTCTTGAAGTTCGTGCTTACAACGCTTCTAAGCGTAAACAGGCTCTCGATGGATTTAGGCCCACTATGCGGGAATCGCTATCCGAAATGGTCGAACTTGAGATTGATGCAGTTCAGCAGTATCAGGAAAATGGGACTGGTGATATAGCCGATTGGGCGGAAAGATATTTCAGCAGCGAGTACCAGAGACAACTGTTCTCGATCATTCTGCCTGCTATTCGCGTCTTCTCGGAACAACTGCGTGAAACCGCAATGTCTGAGGTCGGTGAGGTTGATTCAATCAAAGATGAGGTTCTAAGGAATATTGCTGATCGGTTTACAATCCGACGTTCTGTTAGGGCTAGAAGCAACCTAAGAGCAGAAGACACAGCAAAAGTTTTGGAAATCTGGCGAGAAGAGAAGACTGACACCATCTTGGATTCGGAGATTCGCAGACTTGAGGGTGCTTTGATGCTTGAGTATTACCGCAATGCTGGTGTTAAAGAAGTTCAATGGGTCGGTGGGCCAGGACAAAAGTGGCCCTCACTTGACGGTAAAAAAGTCCCAACTGGTGAACCGTTCGTGCTAAGGGGTGAAGTTGTTGTTGCTGATGATGGTGAAGAGTATGAGGCTCGTACTGATATCAGACACACACCATTGAACAGTAACGACAACAGCACAATCAAGGCAGTAATCAATGGCGACTGACTTCCCAACTAAGGGTGATGATCAAAAGATATCGCTACGCAACTCTCAATATCCACAGTTTGATAGGACTTGGGCAGCGAATCTAAAGCGTGAACATCCAGATGTTTGGAAGGCTGGCGGCAACATTAGGGGGAATGATGCTTACTTGCTATGGGGTAGGGCTCGTGAGGGGTCTGAGACAGATGTTGTTTTGGATTGGATCAAAGAGCGTGAGGCCTGGATTGCTAGGCATTTTGAAGATGGCTCCCAGTTTAAGGGGGACGCATCCCCAACTCTTTCGTCCATTGCTGGCGTAGTTGCACAAATCAAGTGGGGTGCGATTGGAACCCTGGGCGAAAGCAAGATGAAAGAAGTAGTCAATGCAGTCATCGCCAAGCGTGAGAACAGGGCTGAAGTCTCTGGCACGATTGAGAAAGGCTTGCGTCGTAAGGTTGAGGAACACAATGAAGAGTACGGGGACGATCCCCGGAAAAGAGCCACCTATCGGATGCTAGAAGCCTGCTTTTTGCGTGGTGTTGGTGCTTACAAAACCAATCCTCAGAGCGTAAGACCAAGCGTAAAAAGTGCTGACCAATGGGCCTACGCCCGCGTGAATGGGCTTCTTTATGCCCTGAGAAACCTGCGTTTCCGAAGAACTAAATATGACACAGACCTGTTGCCAGCCGAACACCCGCTGTCAACCAAAGGAAAGAACTCGATGAGCGAAAACCAAGAGAAACGAGAAAAAGTTGGTGAAGACCAATACACCACTGAAAAAGAGGCACTTGATCGTGCAAGAAGCCTGGGTTGTAGTGGATTCCACACGATGACTGAAGACGGTGTTGAAATTTTTATGCCGTGTGAGACTCACAGTGAATACATGAAGTATCTGAACAAGGATGAAGAGCCAATGGAGTCGGACGAATCACCAGAACCAATGGAGCCCAGTTCGTACAACCGGTCGGAAGATAGGTTCTATGAGTCGCGGGCTCTTCAGAACATTGAACTGAGCAACGATGAGGATGAAACTGAACTGCCAACCATTGTCGGTTACGCAGCCAAGTTTGACTCTGACTCTCAGGATCTTGGTGGCTTTGTTGAACGCATTGACCGCAAGGCCTTTGATCGGGCGTTGTCAGAACAGCATGACGTTCGGGCTCTGGTTGATCACGATTCCAGCAAGATCATCGGTCGCAGTGCTTCCGGCACACTCCGCATGTCCACGGATGATGTTGGTTTGAGGGTTGAAATTGATCCTGCCAACACCCAAGCGGGGCGTGATGTGGTTGAATCCATCCGTAGGGGTGACATTGACGGTATGTCTTTTGGGTTCCAAGTCATTCGGGACTCCTGGGCAGAACGTGAGGGCACAGCATTGCGAACTGTTCACGACTTGTCACTGAAAGATGTCTCAACCGTGAGTTTCCCTGCTTATCCAGCAACAGAGGTGGCTCTGCGATCTCTGGAACGTCAATGCAGCCGGAAAGACGGTAATGGATTGGGCGTAGACCTGGCAAAAGCCCGTCTGCGTATCCAAGAGATGCAATAACCGAAAACACTTAAGCCAACTGGCAACGCAACTGCGTGGGGCAACAGCCCAGTTTTCTTTTCACTTACAAAAACTCCTAAAAAGGAAAATCGCTTTGAAAATCAACGAATTGAAAGAAAAGCGCGCAGGCTTGATTACCCAGTCTCGTGCTATCCTCGATGCGGCTGACGCTGAAGGCCGTTCTGTTCTCAATGCCGATGAGCAAGGCAAGTTTGAAAGTCTCGAAAACGAGATTCAAGAACTTGGACGTTCAATCGAGCAACGACAAAACCTTGACAAGATGGAAGCAGCCCAAGCATCCGTTCAAGTCACCGCAGAAGTTCACAACCGAGAAGTCACCCGTGACTCTGGTGAGTATCGCTCTGCTTTCTTGAAGGCTATGGGTGGACATCGACTTGACGGTGATGAAGTTCGTGCTTTGTCCATCGGAACCAACTCTGCTGGCGGATTCTTGGCTACCACCACGATCGAACAGCAAATTGTGGAACTGCGTCAAGAAATGAACTGGATGCGTCAGGCTGCTACCGTGATGAGCGTTGGCAACCAAACGTCATTCGCTGTTGAATCTGACGTTGGAACTGCTGCTTACGCTGCTGAAAACGCTGCAATCACAGAAGATGACCACGTTTGGGCGCAAACCGCGTTCTTCCCACGTCGTCTGGGTCGGATTATGAAGTTGAGCAACCAGTTGCTTAAATTCAACGGCACGTTCTCAGAGGCTCAACTTGAGTCCTACATCTCAGGCTCCTTCGCCAAGCAGTTCGCATCTATCGAACTCCAGAAGTTCCTGGTCGGTGCGGGTTCTGGTTCTAACGAGCCAACGGGTATCTTCGACAGTGCGACCAATGGTAAGACTGCCGCCAGCGCAACTACCTTCACCGCAGACGAGATCATTGATCTCTTCTACTCCGTTGCTAAGGAGTATCGGTCTGCACCAAGCGCAGGATGGGTCTTCTCTCCAGAAGCCACCCAAATCCTTCGCAAGTTGAAGGACGCTGATGATCGCTACTTGTTGACCCCAGGTTTGGGTGAGGCTCCCGACACTCTGCTCGGCAAGCCAATGTACGAGTCTGACTATGTTGCTGCTGTTGCAACCGGAACCACTCCGATTGGCTTTGGCGACCTGTCCTACTACTACATCGTGGACTTTGGTGGATTTGAATTCACCTCACTCCCTGAACTTTACGCAGCCAACGATCAAGTTGGTGTCAAGGGCATCTGCTACAACGATGGCAACCGTATGCTCGACGCAGCGTTCAAAGTTATGACCATGGCTTGATAGGCCATACAAAACCCCGGAGTATGGGGGGGAAACCCCCCATACTCCTTTATGCCTTCATTAGAACCCCATTTGTTGAATGACCTGTCACTTCAGCAGCAGGTTCAAACAATCTATTCCCTGACAGAAGCCGATACTGAGGCTGGCCCTTTCGTTGCTACTAGCGATTTGAAGGACTGGTCACGGGTTGACTTGAGTGACGATGACACTCTGATTGCTGCCTTGCAAACAGCAGCAGTTAAATATGTTGAGAACGTCACCAAACTGCGGATGCTTAGAACCACGCTGACTGTGAGATACAACCTCGTCCCGACCTGGGACTCTCTCTCTCTCCCGTTTGGTCCGTTCTACTACGGAAGTGCTTCTGACTTGACTGTGACCTACACAGACTCAGACGGAGCAGCCCAGACGTTTGCAGCAGAAAACTATGTTGTTCCTGCATCTGGAACCCTGATCCCCAGACTCGCTCTCAAGCAAAACAAACAGTGGCCTTCGCTGGCGGATCAAGACGGTGCAATCGTGGTGACTTACAAGGCTGGCATTGGTGTGTCGAGCCCTATCACTGGTATTGAGGTAGAGCCTTTGAAGTTGGCGGTCAAAATGCTGGTTGCTCACTGGTATGAGCATCGGGAAGCAGTCGATCCTGTAAAGATGCAGATTGTTCCTCATGGCGTAGACCGAATCTTGGCCCAGTACCAGACACAAAGGGCTTTCTAATGCGTGCAGGGATGCTGAGACATCGAATAACCGTGCAGAATTCGTCTGTAACGGTAGATGCAATGGGCGAACGCGATCACTCATTTAGTGATGGTGATACCTGTTGGGCTAGGGTTGTTCCCACCAAAGAGACAGAGTTGCAAGACGCTAACCAGACCAAAGCAAGAATCACCCACAAGATCAGCGTTCGATACAGAACGGATATCACCCCCACCACCCGTATCAAGTTTGGGACACGAATCTTTGAAGTAGTTCAGGTCTTGAATCGAGAAGAACTCGATGAGCAGTTGGACATCATGGCACTGGAGATCGTCTGATGGGGAAAGCGGCTGATCTTGGTATCAATGTAGATATGAAGGCCTTTGATCGTCTTGCTAGGGCAATATCCCAAGTCGAGAACATTGATCGTGACAAGGCTTTGAAGCGTGCTTTGCAAAAGGTTGCGCTAACGCCAGTTCGGAAAGAGGCTCAAAGAAGAGCCCCCGGTCCTGGTGGTGGTGCAAGGGGTGAACTCAAAAAGGCTATCAACACCGGAAAGCCAGTCCATAAAATCACCAAAGAGATTGTGGGCATGGTTGGTGTTGCTATCGGAAAGCCCAAAAACCCCAGATTCAAACTGGCTGCGATTATGGAGTTTGGACGCAGATCCTTCCTGATGCGGATTAGAGGATTTAATGGGCGGAAATACTCAGTCAGAATTGGAGCAACAAAACCTGGTCATTATCTGACTGGTGCTATCGAAAAGTTGGAGAAACAGATTCCGGTAAACTTTGCAAGAGAGATGGTCAAGGTAACTAGGAAGCGGATGAAAAAGGGTATAGGTGGTCGTTGATGTCGATGGAAGTACGATTAGAGCCTGCCCTGTTCACCAAACTGAAGAACGATTCAGACATCAATGGCATGGTTTCCACCAGGATCAGTCCTGTCGCTTTGGATCAAGAGTTAGCCCTGCCAGCGATTATGTACGAGATTAGCGGGTCTGATCCCAAGCGGAATCTTGACGGTAGAAACAACCTTATCCAGTCGGATGTGGACATTTACTGCATCGCAGAAAGTTACTCGGACGCAACAAAGTTGGGCGAATATGTCCGTAGAAACCTGTCTGGGGGGCGTGGAAACGTGTTCATTACGGATGGGGGACTCGTCAATGTCAAGATTCTGGGTATTACCCATACCGATGACCGAATTGAATACAGCCCACCTGTCGATGGCGGCAGAACTGGCACATACACCAGACGTTTTTCATTCCTGATTTCATACAGGCCAGAGGATTCATAATATGACAGCAACACTTGGAAACGGAGCATCGTTTCTGTGGAACAGCAACACGGTTGGGCAGATCATGTCGATCAGTGGCCCGTCCCAAGAGCGAAACATTGTTGATGTAACCACCTTGGGTAGCACCCAAACGCACAATGTCGCGGATGACACCACCCAAGCCACCCCGACCCGTGCATTCCTTGGTGGGTTTGCTGATTCGGGAGAAGTAACCCTGGAACTCCAGTGTGGATTGGTTCATAGCCTGAGTCCCGCTGATGATGTAAAACATGAGGAACTTTTGAATGACATGATTGCTGGAACTGCACGAACAGCAGTTATTACTCTTGCAGCAACAGACACAATGTCTTTCTCTGGAATCATCACTGGCCTCAGTATCAACAATGCTGTGGATGAAGTTGTAACCATGTCCGTGACCATCAAGGTCAGCGGTGACGTAACATTGAGTGCATAAGGAAAAACTAAATGGCAATTAGAATTGGCAATGGTGCTGTTTTCAAATTTGGTTCAGGCCCAACTACTGTTGGAGAGGTAATTTCCATCTCTGGGCCAAATTTTGAGCGTAGCACAATAGACACGACCAATCTTGGCACAACTACTGCTCGTACATTTACTGCGGGTATGTTCGATCCGGGTGAAATCACCCTGGAGTTGAACTTTGACAACAATGATGCTGGTCAGGTTTTGATTGAAGCAGCGGTGTCCAGTGGTGCTGAAAACGCATGGGTAATTGATTTTGCCGAGATCACAACAGAAGGTGGCGGTGGTGATCCTTTGACTTTCTCAGGTACTTGCATTGTCCAGAGTTTTAGTAATAATATTGCTATGGACGAAGCCGAGACTGCGAGCGTGACGCTCAAGATTGTCAAAGCAATTACTACGGATGCTGCTTAATGCTTGATCGAGATTCAATCCTCAATGTCGTTGACCTGAAACCAGAAGTGGTAGAAGTCCCTGAATGGGGCGGGTCACTCTATATCCGAATGCTGACTGCCTCTGAACGTGACAAGTTTGAGGCAAGTTGTGTGGGGACTGGTAAGAAACAGAACCTATCCAACATCCGGGCTCGTCTTGTCGTGCTTTGTGCGTGCGATGAGGCTGGCGAGCGGCTGTTCACCGATGGTGATGCAGAGGCTCTGGGTCGCAAGTCTGCTGCTGCGGTAGACAAAGTATTCGGTGCTTGCTCCAAACTCAACGGATTTAGCAGTCAAGATATTGAGGATCTTGAGGGGGAATAAAAGCCAGGCCAACACTCCTGTTCATGCTCAAGTTGGCACTGGCACTTGGACAACCCCTCTCTGAAATCCGAAGCATGAGCAGCCATGATCTAGCCTTATTCATGGCGTATGACAGAATCAGTCCCATTGGGCCTGAGCGGGTAGATGCTGGATTAGCCATCCAGACATCTGTTATTGCAAATGCCCACAGAGCCAAGAACTCTACCGCTTTCAAGCCGGAACAGTTTATGCCGTGGTTGCCGAAGAAAGAACAGACGCTTGATGAAATGAAGGCGATTCTTATGGGCATGTCAAAATCCAAGGGCTAAACCGTGGCAAGCATCAAAGCACTACATATTGAGATCGGGGCTCGCGTATCAGGCTTTGTCCGCAAGATGCGGAAGATTCGTCGTGATCTTAGACGGATGCGTAGAGATGCCAAACGGATGTCCGCCAGTTTCATCCAGATGGGCAAGAGAGCAGCAATCGGGGTTGGTCTTATAGGCGCAGGTATGGTGGCTGCGACAAAGAGGTTTGCTACGTTTGAAGCCAACCTATTACGGGTTCAGGCACTAACCAACGGGACTGAAAAAGACTTCAACGCTCTAAAAGCAACTGCGGAACGCATGGGTATCACTACTGCATTTACCGCATCAGAAGCGGCAGAGGCAATGGTGAAGTTGGCCCAACAGGGTCGGACAACCACCCAAACCATGTTCATGCTCCCGAAGGTTCTGGACTTGGCGGTTGTTGGAACTTTGGAGTTGGACGAAGCAGCCCGTCTTGCTGGTGTGACTCTGAACCAGTTTGGGTTGGGTGTCGCAGAGACAGAAAGAGCGGCTGACGTTCTTGCGAAGGGTGCATCTGTCTCAGCAACAACAGTTCAAGAGTTGGGAGAAGCACTTACCTACGCTGGTCCCCTTGCTAAGAACATGGGCTTCTCCCTGGAAGAAACTGTTGCTGTTCTTGCTGCGTTTGCAAATGTTGGTGTTGTGTCTGGTCGTTCTGGTCGTGCGTTTGCTGCGGTCATTGCAGAACTTGGTACTGAAATCAGAGAGCAAGGGCTTATTGGTGCGCTGGACAAATTGGCGAAGTCAGGCAAGACTGCTGACCAACTGATGACGGAATTGAACCGGATTGCCGGTCGTTCTGTTGGTTCACTCAGAGAAGTGACTGGTGAAATTCTTGACATCAATGACGAACTTGTAAAGGCCGCTGGTACATCGAAAAACTTTGCTGAGAAAGTCCTGTCTAAGACAGAGGGTGCTTTTGTTCGTCTGCGTTCTGCTGCTGACGGTCTGATCAACTCTTTGGGTGAAACTTTTGCCCCGTTCATTGTCGGTGCGTTTGAAGAAATCACGAACTCGCTAAAAACTACTGTTGAGTTTATGAAAGACTTCAGACACGAAATGGGGTTCACAGAAGAGGCAGGAGCAGCATTGGCAAAAAATATGCTGGCTGGTGTTGCTGGCGTGCTTGACGCTTCTGCCGTAATAATGAAAAACGTCAACTCTATCACTGGTGCGGTTGATATTTTCTTGTCAGCATTCAGGATTGTAGGAGTCATTCTTGCAGCGATTACTTTTGGCATTAGTAAAGTTATGCAGACTCTTGCTGAAGGACTCAATGCACTTGGCGTAGGCGACGGATCTTTTGCTCTTGAGATGGAAATTGAAGCAGAGGCCATGAAAATTATGATGGATGATCTCGGCTCCCAGATTGCCGACTCATTCGACAATGTGGCTGATGGTGCTGGCAACGCAACAACTGACTTCATTGAGAACTTAGGTAACAACTTTGAACGTATCCGCGAGAAGTTTGAAGGTTTCAAACCGCCAGAAGCCCCAGAAGATCCAAGCAGAACTGGTACACCAGACCTGGGTGGTGGGTTGGTCAAAGATCCAGAAATCAAAACCTTGTTCAACCAGTTCCCTGACGTTCAAGAAGAACTGATGAAGATTCCTGCGACTCTTGCTCAGGTTAGCAAGGAGTTTGATGGTTTCTTAGCACAAGACCTGGTTCAAAACTTGGTCAACGCTGAAATCTCGCTAGAAAATCTTGATGAACTCGTAGGCAAGTTAGAGGACGTTGGTTCGGCGGTGAGGGGGGGCTTCCTTGACGAAAGTGTTGGGAATGCAATCGCTGACAACTTGCTGAAAGAAGCGGGAGCCTTTACAGCAGCCGAGCCACCTGACTTCTCTGAACTTCAGGGTTTCATAGGTGATATGTCCGCAACATTGTCAGAACGGGACTTCATTTCAGAACTTGCCGGATTCAAGGTCGGTAGTGAGGGCGACAGAGCAATCCTAGATTCTGACACTCTGACTAATTCGGTGGTGGATCAATTTGTAACCCTCTTCGATCAACTGGAGATGGCAAGAGTTCAAGGTCGGTTGGCTCCAGGTGAGTTCGCTGAATTTAGTGAGGCTTTGAGACAAGACTTACTTACGACTGCAAGGGGAGATGATCTTGAAGATCCAACTCAGGGTTTCACCGACTCATTGCAGACCGCTCTTGGTGCGGTAAAGGTTGATCCGTTTGCAGAAACCAGCCAGAAGCGTACAATGAAGGCATCAGAAGAGACTGCAAAGGCAACTCAAGAAATCGCTAAGAACACCAAAGGTTTGGGAAGCATTTTGACATGACAGTTTCATACGAAGTTTTTGAGAAGTCACGTTCCCTGGGCGTTACGTCTGAATCAAGAGAGTTGCGACGTAGTTTCATTGTCAAACAAGTGCTTCCTGATGATGGCGAAACTCCAGATTACCCAGTTGACTTCACCGCCATCTTCAACGCGACCGGCATGGCGTACAACCAGGAGTTGCCTGAAGAACCCGGTCTATATCTGACCACCTACAACGTCAACAGTTCGGACGAAGGCACGTTCCAATGGGATGTCGAAGCGGTCTACAAGCCTGATCAAGTCATCAATGATGGTGGGGGTGAGACTGGCGGGCAGTTTGACCAGATTAACTCTGATATCGAAGTCTTGTTCTTAGACACTTGGCGTGTTGGGCCGTTTGAAAATGAGCAACCAGCAGAAGCCGATGATGGTGCTATCAAAGACAGTGATAACATTGGGGGCAAACCAGTTGATGTTGCGGGTGAACCTGTAACTAGGTTTATCACAACTCAATCAACAGAAATCACTCGCAGGTTCTCTTACTTCCCTTCTTTTGAGTTGACGGTTGCTCGGTTCTTGGCTGGCACTCGAAACAGAGACACATTCATGGGTGTCCCACCTGGATTCATGCTGTTTGAGGGTGCAAACCTCTCGCGTGAAGGTTCCAACACCTACACCATGCGTTACAGATTCACCTACGACCCGATCAAGCACCAGCGACAAGTTCCCAAGCGATATCCAAATGGTGAGGTTGTAAAGAAAGAAGTCGGCTCAGGCTCAGACAAAAGCACCGTTGCTAAGACCGTGGTTTGGAGACAACCGTTCCCGCAGGAAACCATGTTTGCGGTTCTTGGGGTTGCACCCTTCTAATGTCACAGTATCCATCCATCTCAAATGGGCTTGGCAAACTTACGCCCGGATTGTGGAGTCGTTTGATGACGATGCTCCAAGCGTTTGAGGGTTCCAACGCCAGCATCAACGGTTTGCGGAATGCCACCAAACTAGATTTGCGGCAGACCATTCTTCCAGGTCGGTTCTTTTTTGCTGAGATCACTGGCAACGCTAGTCTTGGAACAAACCAATACAAGTATGAGTTCGATCATGTTGATCCAGTCAACTGGTCAAACTTGGCTGATGGTGATTTTGAGGCTAGGGAGGTTGGTTGGGGGGCGGAAGAAGGTGGCGGAACTGTTTATGCCATGAACCTTATGGAAGTAAACAACACTTCTACCGAGATTAATCCTGGCGTTGGCGTTGGTTCAGGCAGTCCGTCTGGAAGCACATTGTCCATTGTTCCCATCAGGACCGGAAGCATTGTCATTATGTGGCCTGCGACTTCTGACGATGGAAAACAAGTTTTCTTCTTTCAGGCTGAAAACGCGATCAGTGTTTCCTGCACATGACCAGTTCGATACAAACAGTTTGTTGTTGCGGCACTGAGAATGAATACGTTCAGTTTGAAATAGCACCACGTTGCACTGACAATTCGCTTGGGTGTGAATGTGGATCAAGTGATCCATACGATTATCGTTCTACTGACCATGGGTGCGGTGCGATTGACCCAAGAGATTATGAATGCACTGAAACTGGTCGAACTGGATGTTCTGAACCAGGATCAAATGACTGTGACTCTTGCGGGGCTGTTTACCTTGACAAGAATGCTTACAAAAACATGGTTCTGCATACTTGCGATGGAATTGATTGGAGTCCGTCGCACGAATTAAGTGAGTTTTTTGATGGGTGGTGGCTGGCGGGTGGAAGCAGTTACACAACTCAATCCTGCACTACCGACAGCCCTAACACTGATCGTATTACAACTTGGAGCGACTCTAAACCATGCGGCTCTGATGATGATTTTGTTAAGGTTCAAAGCGATCAGTGCCTTGCCCCTGTCGAGTTAGATTCAACCGACCCAAGAAACCCGCTATCAGCAGGAACAATTCTTAGCACTGAACAGGTTGTTTTAAGCAGCACTCGCCCCCGTGACATGACTGCGGGGAATATCACCAATCTCAATGTTGATACTGGAGATGCGTGGTTTGCCATTGTCTTTAGAGTTCAGACTGGGGCTACGGCGGGCAGAAGAAGAATATTTGACCAGGGTGATGATAATTTTGGTTTGATTCTTGATGGCACAACTTTAAAAGCATGTTTCGGATCGGAAACAAATAGTGCGCAAGAGGCAAGCCTAGCAACGGGTGAATGGCACATTGTTATTGCTAAAAGAGAATCTGGCACTGTATCTGCAAGGCTAAACGGTTCGGACTTTTCAACAAATGATGTATCCAGCACTGACAGTATTAGCACATCTGAACAGTTAAAAATCAACACGATTGGTAGCGGCGATTCAAGATTTCGTGGTCAATACGGAGACTTAATTGTTGCTGGCGGAACGATTGAAGATGATGACATAGAAAAACTAGAGTGGTATCTCGCAGACAGGTTTGGTTTGCTTGGCAATCTTCCTGGTGGGCATCCATATAAGACAGAAGCACCACAAGTCACCGAATTGACTCCAAAAGAGTTTACGGGTCGCCTGGCGAACCATGTTTTTAAAATCAATCTTTCCGGTACTGTTGTCCCCTGCAAGTTGACTGGTGGTGGGTGTGTAGGGCCGCAGGAATATACGATTGGGAGTAGTTGTAAAACCATTACGACCGGCAACATAATGAAGGACTGTGCTGGAAATGTCATGTTCTATGGCCCATCACATCCAAGTTCACTCAACGATTATGGAACAAGTGATTGGGATCTTTGGGCCTGTCGTTACCGATTCTGGGTAAATTCTGATCCATGTACGGAGAGTGCAAACACCGACTGTCCTGAGTCCTGTGACGATCCTAACGATTCGTATGATGAAGATTTCAACTACATTTCATCTGAGTACGCTCGTGGTTTACATTATCTGGACTGTGATGATTGCTCTTCCTGTAACCCGCCAGACGCATTCGGCAAGTTCTTACGATTGAGCGTGGCGAATTGCTTTGGCAACAACACTTATGAAATATCATCAGACACAGTTGTATGGCAAGATCCCGTCAACCTGCTTTATGGGCAGACAAATTACACCAACCAGACAAGATGCACAAAAGAATTTGATGGCGAACCAGGTGATTGTTGCGGGTCAGATGGGAGTTCATCTGCACCATTTGTGGGAAGTATCAATGCAAGCCAGACTTCTACCTGCCAAACAACGTGTCTAAACTCAAGTTTCCAAACAATCACCCATGACTCACCATTTAGTAACTGTGTTGAGTCAGAATATACTGGGGGCTTCTGCAACCCAGGTCTGACAGTGAATTCTTGTTGCTTTGACGATGTGCAGCCAAAAGTTACAGCACTGTCAGTCAACTTTGGTTCTTTTGAACTGATTGATTGTAAGCGTGCATCTTACGACCCACCATCTGCCAGTTGCACTTTGAATACGATAAGTGTAGAGGCAAAGGCTTGCGCTGATAGCGGTTGTATTGGCTTTGGTTTAGATGACCGTGGCATTGGCAAGATTGATGGTGGCTCAGTTGTAATAGTTAGTTCGGGTACTCCTGGTTCAAGCACCTTTTCCAAAACAGGTACATCTTCAACCAGAGGGTTGATACACACAACAAATTACTCTGAGGCTGAAGTTGGGGCGGCATGGAATAGTGCTGCATGTGACTTCTATGGGTCGTCTGATCCCAAATGTACCTGCAACCCGCCAAATGATTTGACTTGCGATTTACAAGACTTCAACCCGATGCAAAACGGTATTCATAAAATAAGTTTGACCTGTGACAATATTGGTGATGATTCCTCACCACTTACGACAGAACTTGTCTATGTTGTCACAATAAACCTTGCTTTTGCAACCAGTGTGGGAGATTTTGTTCAAATCCCAGACAGTTCCTTAGAGTTCAAATACCAAAAAATTTCAACGTCTTATGACGCTACTGGCACTTACTCACTGGCTTCTTCTATTGGAGCAGACCTAGAGCGTTTCAACCATCCCTCTACCATCACAGTGACATGAGTATGACACAAACAGTTAAGTGTGAATTCTGGGATAACGGGGCTTGTAAACAGGGCTTTTATGGCGGCAGGCCATCTCCGAGTGTTTGCACCACCCATTGCCCTGTCTACCTAAAGGCCAACGGTCGGAAGATTCGGTATGAATCAGTCGCAGATTCGCCCAAACCAAAAACTCGGCCCCAACGTCAAAATGTCAAACCGAAGCATGTTGGCTTTGGTGACACCGTGAAGTGGGCGATTGAAAAGGTGTCTTTCGGTCGAATCAAGCAAAAAAAGGGTTGCGGTTGTGCGAAGAGACAGTCTTGGCTCAATCGTCGTTTGCCCTACCGATTACCGAAATGGATGAAAAAGGGACAGTAAATGGCGATTATCACATGGACCGGGACAACAAGCGGGGATTGGAACACCACTACGAATTGGTCTAGCGGATCAATTCCAGGTGCGAGTGACACTGTGATTTTCAACACTGGTGGTCAGACGATCAGCGGCACTTCTATTCCCGCAGTTTTGGAAATCAAGATCCTTGATGGGTTTACTGGCTCTTTCGGGGTTAAGGCTGGAAACCTAGATGTTGATGCAACCACGGTTTTTATCAAGTCACCCACGGCTCCAGTTTTCATATCTGGCGACTTCACCACGGTCATCATCACCGACAATGATGGGACTGCGGATTCAATCAACATTGGTTCCAACTCAAACATCACATCTTTGAGATATCTGGGTGGTGCTGGCACAGTCACGTTGGAAGGGTCAACCCTTACGAATCTGGAGTTTATTGGAACGCCCAGGGGAATTGTAACCATTCCAGCAACCGGCCCAGATGTGACAACAATTACGATGGATGCGGGGCAATTCACCACATCTGCAAACGTGACTACAGCAAACATCAGTGGTGGTGAAATCACGGTCAAGGGTTCTGCGAACCTGACCACTGCCAACATTCGCGGCAAGTCTGTTGTGTCGTTTGAGTCTTCCGGCACACTTACAACTGCTAATGTCTATGACAAACCAAGCGTGTTGACCCTGGAAAACAATGTTTCTGCGGGAGCCACCCTGACTGATGTGAATCTCTATGACGGGACGCTAGATGACAGGTCGGGGAGCGGGGCTACGACTTACACCAATGGTGTGAGCGTTCGTGGTCAGGGCATTGTCCGGGCTGATGTCAACAGAACTCTTGTGGTGACTTGATATGCCTTTGTGGACCCCATCGGATCTTGGGACGGGAATCTTGACTGCCTGGTACAAGGCCGACTCAATCAAACAGGCTGATGGTTCTGCTGTCACCAGTTGGACTGACTCAAGCAGTAACTCTAACGATGCTTCCCAAGCGACCAGTGCCAGACAGCCGACGTTTGAAAAAAATGAATTGCATGGGCGGCCCATTATTAGGTTTGATGGGACAAATGACATTTTGAGCGATAGTGATATTGCGGAACTAGATGTTGGAACAGGTGACATTTGGTTGGCTGCGGTTTTTAAGTCAACTGATGACAGTGGTGTGCAGTTTATGTTTGAAAAAGGGACAACAACTTTTGCCCTGATGACAACTGCGGCGGGTGCTTTGCAGGCTAGGCTTGGTGGCACATCAAATATTCCGCAGCAATCCGCAGGCAACTGGAGCAGAACTGATTTTGTTCTTGTTTCTGCCTCAAGAGTTTCGTCAACCTGTAATGGTTTTTTGAACGGCTCAGACATGACCACAACTGGCACGACCAATAGCGGATCAATCAGCAACAGTAACGTGTTTGATATTGGTGCTACGGCAGTTGGCGGCAACCCGTTGACGGGTGATATTGCGGAAATCTTGGTTGGCGGTTCTACGTTGACCACTTCTGATCGTCAAAAGATAGAGGGGTATCTCGCAAACAAGTGGGGGAAATTGGCAGACCTACCATCTGACCACCCATATAAGACGGTTCCCCCAACAGTGAGCATTACAACTGTTACATGGATTGGTGGTGGTAATCCAGCCGACATTACTGATCCAGACAACTGGAGTGACAACCTGGAGCCAACCGCCAGCAAACGGTGTGTCATTGCCGACCGGGCAGACTCGATTACTACGGGCAACCTGGTGTGCAAAGAGTTGTGCGTGCTTGAAGGGTTCACCGGCAACATCGGTACTACATCTAGTGCCTTGAACGTAACGGCAGATAACGTAGTGATCAAAGCACCACTGGCCCAGACCTATCTTGACTTGGATGTGGATGACACCACATATTTAGAGAACGCCGGACTTGGGTGCAAATTAGAGGGTGATTCCCTGAATCTACACTACAGTTCTCCGACCAAAGCAACGCTTGAGATGGACAGCCTGTCACGAGTGACTGTAGAGGGTGCTGGTAGGCTTGCGACTCTTCATCTTGACAAAGGTGTTGAGATCAATGTTGGCCCATACGGATCAGTCAAGATCAATGGGGATGTGACAACCGTGAACGTCAGTGGGGGCAAGGTGTTCTGTGGAGATCACGATGTCAACACCTTCAACATCAATGGTGGTCATGTTGCCTACGGGGGTGGCGATCTCACCACCCTGAACATCTACGCTGGCGAGTTTGACTTGGGTGGGAATGAGAACACCCAGGTAGATATCACCAACCTGAACCTGTATGGGGGCTTCGTTGATCTACAAAATGCCATCTCAGCGGCAGAAGTCACCAGTCTGAAGACGTTTGGGAATGGGCGGATCAGGCTACCCCTGGGAAGCACCACAATTTCCTAAAGACACAGAATGCTTCCGGTCGATATACTCTTTATCGGAAAGGACTCCAGCATGTCAAAAATCTACAGGTTCCTTGCCTTCTTCTTCTCCCCCTGCAAGACTTGTTCTTGCAACAATCCTCTGGTTATTCTCCACCAGGGCGATTATCAACGGAATTACTGTTGCAGAGTTTGACTTTGTTAGTTATTCTGTTAGAATCCCTCCGTGATGTGCATGTGTGCATCCTTTCAGTTAGTCCCTGGGTGAGTTAAATCGCCCAGGGATTTTTTTTCTATGTCAGACACTACCCAGAAAAAACTAGCCAGAACGCTTTACTTCTACATGCAATTCTCTGATAAGTCAGAGTTGCAAATGCAGACGAGAGCAGATGATGTGGCGGAAGTGCTGTCAACCTGGGCAACCCATTTGCCCGACCTATTCAAGTTTATGCTTCTGATGCACCACAGTTGCGACAAGGCAGAAGAAGAGAACCCTGAAAAGTCAGCCGATGAAATACCAGTTGTGTTTGCATTAGATCAATTCCGGTCGGCACTTATAAATGCCATGCCACTTGATAGAGTTGACAATCTATTGTCACTCCTTCACGCAGCAAATCGGAACATGAATAAGTCTGATGACACATGATGTCAGTATCGGTTTTTTTTTCATTACAGGCCCACACGAATTCTGTTACACCATCACAGAAGAGGGTTGGTATTGGTGGGAGAAGAAAGATTCAAGTCTTCCAGAGACTAACCCGATAGGACCATTCAACACTTTTTACGAAGCAGAAAGGAATGCAAATGAAAGAAGTGATGGGTATCAGATGCGGGGGGCCATTTGTTGAAGAAGATGAGGAGTACCACGGGTATTGCAAGTCAGGGTTGGTCATTGCCAGCAGTGCTTTCAAAGTCTTCCGTGGTTCTCCAGCCGATTACAAGGCACGATTCATTGACAACATTGATCAACAGACAGAATCGCCAGCAATGGCACTGGGCAAGATGGCTCACTGTTTAATTCTTGAGGGTCGGGAAGCATTCGACTCTCGATACAAAGTCAGCACCCCTGAGATTGCTGAAGAGATTGGTCTGATCAATCCCAAGACTGGCAAAGAATATGGCGAGTCGTCCGCTGCATATCAAAAAGCAATGGTTCGATTTGGAGTTGACTATGGGGGTAAAGAACTGTGCAACACTGAACAGTGGGGCTTAGTTGCAAATATGCAAGAGGCTATCGAAAAGCAAGAGGTTGCTCACAAACTTCTTAGCCGACCTGGGTTGCCAGAGTCCGTGTTTCGCTACCCCTCTGATCAACTTGGTATTACGTTGCAATGCAAGGCTGACAAACTACTGCTTGATGATGATGGCAAAATTTGTGGCTTCTTGGATCTCAAAACCTGCGAATGTCTGCATGAGTTCCAGCGGAAAGCACGCATCTTCCAATATCCTCAACAGATGTGCTTCTATCGGGAAACAATCACCAGGGTTTGCAAAGCAGGGCTGTCAACTCTTGAATTATCTGATGATTTTGATGTGTACCTGGTTGCAGTCGAAAAGCGTGTGCCCCACAAAGTTGGTGTCTGGGCGTTCAGACCTGAGACACTTGATATTTTGGAAGAGACATTGAGAGTTGAACTGATCGACTTCTCACGGTGCTTCCACTCAAACGAATGGCCTACTGGATATGAAGGAGTCCAAGAATGGGAATGCTGAAAGCACAAACAATCAATCTCAAAGGCAACTCTTATGAGTTGGTCAAGTCAAGAATCAAACGTCTACATGCACAGTTTCCAAATGCAACGGTTGAGTCTCATATCATTGATTCAAAATACAATGAGCATGGTTATCTCACCAGCGTTGTTGTGCAGGCAACTGTAAGAGTGCTTGTCCCTAAATATGAATCTGAAGATTCAGAATTGGTACAAAAAGTCTCCACGGGCATGGCTATGGCTGAAAGAGCCAAAGGTGGTCAGGTCGGCTTCCTAGAGAAGTGTGAGACTGCTGCAATCGGTAGGGCTCTGGCGAGCCTCGGATTTATCTCTGACGGTACTGGGTTCGCTAGTGCTGATGAGATGCAAACTTTTCAAAATCACGAAACACGGAAAAAGAAGGATTGGTAATGAGCGATCAAAAATCACTATCGGAAAAAATTGGCACTGCTGCGTTGTTCCTCAACAACAGGAAAGAGCCTGGTACTCGTCAGCCTGACTTCAACGGCAAAATTGAAATTGACTTCAACGGTCAGATGATTAGCGGAAGATTGAGTGGCTGGAATGCAACGTCAAAACAGAACGGAACCCCCTACATCTCAATCCAAGTCAATCTGCCAGTTGAGCAATCGCCTGCGGCAAACCAGCCCGCTACTCAGGCTGATTCCATCTTCCCGGCTGCAACGAATTCTGAACCAAATGCTTCATTCGGAAACCAAGCCCAACCCCAACAACAGGCCCAACCCCAACAACACATGACTAATGTTGTGGACGATGGGATTCCCTTCTAAACCAAACTGAAAGGTGGTCATGGATGACACTGGAAAGAAAAAGCAGAGTGCCGTGGGTTAAGTTTTACCCAGACGATTACATTGGCGGCACTAATTTTTTACCGTTGGAAGCCAGAGGAGCATTTTGGCAACTCTGTGCTTTGCAAGCGGCTGGTCACAAACTCCCCAACAACTTTGATCAACTCTGTATCGCATGCCCAGGTCTGACGCATCAGATTTGGCTTTTGATCAGGGACAAGTTTGAGATTGTTGAGGAAGACGATGGTGAAAACTGGTTAGTCAATCCACGGATGTCTGACGAGCGTGCAAAGGCAGAAAAAGAGGCTCGGAACAACCGTGAGGCTGTCCGTAAGAGTCGTGCGAAGTCTGCTGTATGTAAGGGTGAAGTAATGGTTACGAAACCGTCCCAGAACCAGAACCAGAACCAGAACCAAATCCAGACCCAAAACCAAATCCCCCCCCTAAAGCCCCCCCAGGGGGGCAAGGGAGAGGGGGTTGATTCTGATGGCGGTGTAACAGCCTCTCAAGTCCTCTCTGGCTGGCTTGAACACTTTCGGAATGCCGGGGGTCGTTATCAGATTGGGAGAGCGTCAGAGGCGAAACTAGGCCGCTTAGTGGCAAAGATGGTCCCAGAGGATGTAGACCTGATGTTCCGAGCCTTAGAAGAGGAGCGAATCGTCAATCTGAACAAGGACAAAAGATGGCAAGATCCAGTGGCAAGATTCCAGGCAGAGGTAAAAAACTTTCGACAAGCCAGGTGATGTGGATTGACATTCTGATGAGAGCGATTCACCGCACGGGAAAAGCCATACGGTTCACCAGACCGCGAGATAGTTGCTATTACCCAGAAACGGAACTTGTTCCAAAAGCAAGAGTTGTATGTGGTGCTTACCACGCCGGAATTGACAAAGAGAGCATCTGTGAGTTTTATGATCTAAACCGAATGGACTGGGACAGGATCATGGGTTGTTTCAACAAACTTCCCCTCAAAGACCAAGCAGAGGCTTGTATGAACGCAAGCAGGACGATTGCGAGACATGCCAAAAGACCCCGCAGATAAACTCTTTGATGATCTCTGTACCAGGCTCCGCTGGTGGCATAACGAGTGGTCACTTACAGCATTTGAGATAATGGGAGTCATCTCCCTCTTATTGGTTTGGGTTCAAGAAGGAAATCTTGAGCCTGATGAAGAAGAAATAGCCGATGAGGAAGATGAATGAATAAACGTAACTGCAATCGTGTCGGCCCTCTCACTGTTGCAACTGCAACCGAACTTGGTTACACAATCGAACTCGTCGAAAGGCGAATCCCAAACACCCGTGTAACGAAGGACTTCTTGGGCTTTGCAGATTACATCGCCATATCCCCGAATGAAACTCTCGCTATTCAAGCAACATCGGGCACGAATCACGCAACTAGGGTCAAAAAGATTTTCAACGATCGGAAGGAGCAAGCACTTGAATGGCTTGCTTGTCCAACTAGAACGCTGGCGGTGTGGAGTTTTTCAATGAACGAAGGGACATGGAAGCATCGTGAAACCAGGCTTACAACAGAAGAAGTGAGAAATGGGGAAATCGCCAACTGAAAATGAGGTGGTTGAGTTTTTGCACGAGTTTGCAGAACGAACCAACTTCACCAAGTTTCCGCGATGGACTCTTGAAGATATTGTCTCAGAGGGCTGGTTACTCTGGACGAAGATTCGTGACAAATACAAAAATGACTTAGACCAAAGATGGCGTGGCCTGCTGACAGTTGTGATGC